>JAEEGJ010004076.1_pt1 | contig 51364 bp, 45 predicted proteins | sample 8958761 | NCBI WGS metagenome assembly JAEEGJ01 (sample SAMN16246546, study PRJNA631951) | gut metagenome | biome: gut microbiome; feature: rumen; material: RS-attached | host: Bos | place: Iran: Karaj | collected 2018-10
TAAGTGAACTTACGGATAAGTTAAAAGAGTACGGAATTCCCATTCTTGCCGTGGGTGAAAATCGATGTACCTACAACACGGTTTATGACGAGAGTCTTATGACGGATGAACTTAAGGCTGTTCCTGAATCGGTTGATGATTTTGGTGAACTTGAGACCACCATAACCACCGTGGACAGGGACTACTATGCCAAACTGTGTGAGAGGGCGGGAGTTTCCTTGGGAAGCAACATTCTGGTGAATGCATACTCTTACAATGACGATGGCAGGATGAAAGAAGTTGTGCCCTTCATTGAGGGTGTCAAAGAAATTACTTTGATTGATGCGGCGGATAACAGGGTGGATTTAAAGATTGACGGGATTCTATATTCTGAGGATTTGCCTGAAAATGCCTTTAGAAGCCTTGCCGGGGATCCGGTGAGGGTTATTGTGCCTGAGGGCGATGCCAGATATGTCACATGGTTTTGCGACCCCGCAGATGATGAGAAATTTACGGTTTTTGCCAGAAGAGTGTTAGATGAGAAATATCCGCTTTTGACAGAGGATACATATTATGATCTGGGGTACAACGTGCAAATCAGCCGCGCCAACCAGATGATTAAGGTTATGAATATCGCAATTATCCTTGGGGAGATTATTCTGACGGGGCTTATTATCCTCATTCTTCTTATGGGATTTGCAAGCGTCATCAGCACCTTGAGCTCAAATATCAGAGTTAGAAGGCGGGAGTTTGCGGTGCTTAAGAGCGTCGGAATGACCAGGGGTGCTTTGGAGAAGATGCTTTACGGCGAGAGCCTTTGCTGCATTCTCAAGGCGGTTGTTAAGGGAACATTCTTTGGAATCGTGATTCCCTGGGCAATTAACCTCTTTATCAGGCGTGTCTTCGCAGTCCGCTACGAGCTGCCCGTGGCTTACCTCGCCGTGGGAATTGTTGTCGTAGCTTTGGTTGTGGTGTTCATCACCCGGGTGGAAATCGGCAAGCTTGGGAAGCAGAACATCATTGAAGACATCAGGATGGAGTAGGTGCAGGTTGGGGACAGGCCCAAATTGCACGGTGCAGAATGGGGACAGGCCCAAATTGCACATTTTCCGCAGAATGTCATCAGCGGGATGATATTTTACACGGTAGACACGTTCGCACTTAGATCTCGCACGTAGCGGTACATAAGGTGCTAAAGGACAGCACCTAAGTACCGACGGCTCGATAAAGTCTACCTTAGTAAAACATCATCCCGCTGATTCTGTTCTCGAATATTTGGTGCAATTGGGGCCTGTCCCCAACCTGCACGGTGCAAAATAGGGCCTGTCCCCAACCTGCACATTAGTCCTCATAGTGGAATTCTTTGATTTCCTCTGAGCCGTACTCAACATACTTCACGACATTGTTGTTGGTGTCCATCTCAAGGAAATATCCGTTCCACAGCTCACTGTAGCGGTCATCTTTGGCGTAAATATCAAAGTAGGAGCGGCTTGTTTCGCCCTGGCCGCACATCTGATAGGTGCCGGGGTCAAAGTTTCCATAGAATGAACGCATGTCATCAGTCATAAGGAAATACTCAAGGGGTGTGTGGTCGTCACACACTTCCGGGTCATGAAGTGCAAAGGTGGTGTCAACATAATAATCAGTGCCATTAATTCTGACGAAATCCCACTGGTGGCCGGGAGTGGTAGCATCATACATGTCTCCGCACACTACATCGGCCTGGACGCCGCACTGCATCAGAAGATATGAGTATAATCCCGAAAACTCCTGGCAGATTCCCTTGCCGAGGGCGAGGGGGCTGTAGGTCAGAACATCGTCTGTATCGGGACCGAGACGGTCTGCTTTATCATAGTCATATGTGTAATTTTGTGAGATGTATACATATAAAGCCAAGGCTTTTTCAAAATCGCTGTATTCGGGCTTAACATTTTCATTTAAAATGGTTACAATCTGCTCCTCAAAAGCTTTTTCCCTTTCGAGGAATTCTTCCTTGGGAATGAGATAGTTGATTTTTCCGACTCCGTTTTCAAAACCTGTGCCCTCGACTTCCATAACACAGTTCGAGGCAACCGGGAAGTAGTAGTTGATAAGTCGTCCACCAATGGCATTCATGTAGGCCTGCTCATTGGCGCATTCGAAGGTATCCTCGCCCTTTCTTAAGGCGTCGCAGAGATTGAAAAGTGCGTCTCTGCCGTTGGTTCCCCAGGCTGCTGTATCGTTAACGGAGAAAACATGGGAGTTGAAGACGTACTTGCCGTCAACAACATTTTCTCCTATGGCAAAACCTGCATCTTCTACTGTATCGGACTCAGTCTCTGTCTCCGATTCGCTCACAGCAGAAGCGTATGCCTCCTCAGGGTCTTTCGATGTGAAATCGTGTACCGTATTTTCTTCATCTGTAATCGTGGCCGGTACCTGTGCCCCTCCACCTGCTCCCCTGCCGCAAGCAGTAAGTGTAAGTGCCGCTATAAGCACTATGGGTAAATATCTTTTTTTCATTTTTTTCTCTCCTCATTAATCTTCATAGTGAAACTCACGTGTCTTACCTGTCTCAAGATCAAGCAATTTCACAATATTCTTTTCCGTGTCCATGCCAAGAAAATGGGTTCTCCTGAAGGCCGCGTATGTATCATCCGTGGCGGAAACCACGTAATCATCGATCTTTAATACCGCATTGAAATATCTCAAAAGCTCCACCTTGTTATTCTCGATGGTGCAGCCGTCGATTTCCCTGTCTTTTTCAGAAATTAAAAAGTAATGAAGCGGGGTGTGATCCGTGTTGTATTCCGACCATAAAGACCAGGTGGGATCGATAAAATAGCCCTTTCCGTTGAGTCTTATGTAGTCAAAAGAATGGAAGATATCGAAACTTCCGGCTGAAATGGCATCAACGCCGCACTGCATCAAAAGATAGGCATAGGCTATGGCCAGCTCGGAGCACACACCGTTTTTATACACAAAGGTGCTGTAACTGGCTCCGTCATCCTCGTGGTCGAAGATGTCCTCATCGTATGTATATTCTCTGGCAAAATAATCATGAATCGCCAGAGTCTTCTCAAAATCACTGTAATCCGTACGGACATTATCATTAAGAATCTCAGTGATCATGTCCTCAAAATCCTTTTCCCTCTGAAGGAATTCCTCTTTTGGCATCTTGTAGTAAATCCTGCCGACACCATTTTCAAAAGGAACGGTTCCGTCGTCGCTTACGCCGCATACTTTACAGCAGGCAGCGGGGAAAAGTGCGCACAAAATTACTTCCTCGGTACACCAGTCGTAAACCTCCTGGCTTGCACATTCGAAGGTATCCTCGCCTGCACGAAGTGCATCGCAAAGATTATAAAAGCTCTCCCAGTACTCAGGCCCGAATCTTTCGGCCAAAATCGGCGAGTACACGTGGGGGTTAAACTCAAACTTCGCAGGCTCCGGTTCCGGCTCCTCAGTAGGTTCCGGGGTAATCTCGGGAGTCGGCTCAGGAGTGGTTGCCTCCACTACCTCAGTGGTATCCAAAGCCCCTTCAGCTTCTTTGCCACAGGCCGTAAGCGCCAGCGATAATGCCAGCACTACAGGTATCAATCGCTTCCTCATATTTATTCTCCTCTCGAAGATGTGCAATTTGGGGACAGTCCCAAATTGCACGGTGCAGCTTGGGCCTGTCCCCAAATTGCACGGTGCAGCTTGGGACAGTCCCCAATTGCACCTTCGCATTGACTATACCAAGGGGATTGGAAGAAAAAGGGGCAAATTTGATTAAGATTTGTTTAATTCATGCTATAATTCACTAGGAATTATTTTTCGAGGAAGGTATAGCACAATGTATATTTACGACGACAAAACAAGACTTAACGCATTTCTTGACATGCCAAAGGACGGGGCTGATAAGTGCCCGCTTTGCATTATAATTCACGGTTTCACGGGTTACGCTACAGAGACTCACATTATTGGTGTTCAGGAGGCCATGAACGAAATCGGCATCGCTACCCTTAGAGTTGAGATGTATGGCCACGGAGAGAGCGACGGAGAATTCAGAAATCACACGCTGCACAAATGGATTTCAAACGCCATGGCGGCTTTTGATTACGTAAAGACTTTGGATTTCGTTACGGAGGTTTATTTTTGCGGCCATTCCCAGGGTGGACTCCTTTCCATGCTTGTAGCACCTATGGAAAAAGAGGTGGTGAAGCTTCTCATCCCCTTGTCCCCTGCCATCTGTATCCCCAAGGGTGCAAGAGCAGGAAACCTTCTTGGAATTCCTTTTGACCCGGATCACGTGCCGGATGAACTGGCTTGGGATGACAGAACTTTGGACGGAAAGTACATAAGAGTTGCCCAGACCATCGATACAGACAGGGCCATTGCCGGATACAAGGGTAAGGTTTTGATTGTTCATGCGGACACAGACGAGGTTGTTCCCTATGAGGATTCAGTGGATGCAGCGGCAAAGTATGCTGATTGCGAGCTGGTGACAATCAAAAATGATGATCACTGCTACAATGCTCACCTTGATCAGGTGACAGCCGCAGTAAAGGAATTCTTGTTAAGACAGCGCGGGTAATAGACGGTAAACATGGAAGTAATTAAGATTGATGATTTAAATACAGAAGAACTTTCGATTTTTGGCGAAACATCGGAGATTCAGCTCTACAGATACTATGAGCCGGAGCCCGGAATTTTCATCGCCGAGAGCCCCAATGTGGTGATGCGCGCCATTGAGGCGGGGCATGTGCCCTTTCGAATGTTAGTGGAAGATAAGCTCTACGACAAGGAGATTCCTCCCATAGTTTCAGAGCTTGATAGGCTCCACGGACCGGAATCCACAGCCAGCCTTACTGTTTACGTGGGAGACCACGAAACCCTAAAGGACCTTACGGGCTATGCTTTGGTAAAAGGCCTCTGGTGCGCCTTTAGACGCTCACCTGTTATGGGCTTACGAGAGTTTTGTGAGGGAAAGAGACGACTTGCCGTGTTGTTCGATGTGGTTAATCCCACAAACGTAGGTGCCATAGTCCGTTCTGCAGCCGCAATGGGTGTGGACGGAGTGGTTCTTACCCACGGGAGTGTGAATCCTTTATACAGAAGAGCTTCAAGAGTGAGCATGGGTACGGTTTTTCAGATTCCCTGGACCATGGCCACAAAGGATGAAAGTGAAGGGGTGAATTTGATTGGACTTCTTCATGAATTTGGCTTTGAAACAGCCGCCATGGCTTTGACTGACAAGTCAGTCGGCATAAATGACACGCGTGTCAAGAATGCCGAAAAGCTGGCAATAGTGCTGGGTACAGAGGGCGACGGCTTGCCCACAGAGGTAATCGAAGCCTGCACCCACACCATAAAGATTCCAATGTACCACGGAGTAGATTCCTTAAATGTTGCCGCCGCCAGCGCAGTGGCATTCTGGGAACTGGTATAGAAACTGTTGGGCCGATGTGCAATTTGGGGCCTGTCCCCAAATTGCACCGTGCAAAACGGGGACAGGCCCCAAATTGCACATCGGCCCAAACTGCAAATACATGGTATAATAGACGCATGAGACCATCAAGAAATGAAAAAGAAAACGCAATGAGGGAAAAGCTTATTGCGGAACTATACGAAAATCAATTTAATAAATTCGTCGGATTTGAGGTTTTGGAGCTTAGCCCCACGTACAGTAAGGCCAAGGTGAAATGCTCGGAGAAAATCCAGAATCCCTACGGAAGTATCCACGGGGGAGCTTTGCTTGCCTTGGTTGACACCATGGCGGGAGCAACTGGCTGCATGAACGGCTACTATGTTACCACCGTTTCTGCAAATCTTAATTTCCTTTTGCCTGCGGTCAATACCGAATACATCTACTGCGAGTGCATGAAGCTCAAGACCGGCAAGCACATTCTGGTTTTCGATATCAGAATAACCGACGATGAAGGAAATCTTCTCGACAGCGGAGAGTTTTCGTTTTTTGCCAGCAAGACTCCGCTTCTTGATAATACCATGAGGTACTAGGTGGGAGGGTAAAATGGCTATACTCGGATTTTATGTGTTATCAATCATTTGTTTTCTGGGAGTTGTCTTTCAGGCTATATTCATTGCGGTGGAGCACAAAGAAAAATATGTTCCGGCAGTGATTTTCAAGGGTCTGGCATCCTGTTGCTTCGTGATTATGGGATTTCTTGGGTATAAAAACGCCCAGAATGGAGACTTTGCCAGACTGGTACTCCTTGGCCTGATTTTCGGAGCGTTGGGAGATATACTTCTGAATCTGAGATTTGTATTCGCTAAGAAGGGGCAGCTGATTTTTCTAATAGGAATAGCAGCATTCCTGACAGGACATATCCTTTATCTTGCAGCGCTGATTCCCCTGTCATCGAGCCTGCTTGTTTCGGTTATCGCAGGCGTGGTGCTGGCAGCGATTCTTCTCGCCATCATCTTCAAGAAGTTTGAGGTTAAGATTGCTTTCAAAATCTTCGGTATCTTCTATATCGGTGCCATTGCCATAATGACGGTGGTTGCCATCGGAAACCTCATCGCCCTTCAGGATACCAACAGAATTCTTTATGCAGTTGGTGCCGTGGCATTCCTGATTTCAGACGTGGTGCTGATTTTCAATACCTTCGGATCCGAAACCAAGTTTTCCATGAGAATTACAAACCTGGCGTTCTACTATGTGGGCCAGCTGCTGATTGCATTTTCTTTATTTTTCATATAGAGCAAAATAATGTGCAGTTTGGGGCCTGTCCCCAAATTGCACCGTGCAGAATGGGGACAGGCCCAAATTGCACCGTGCAGAATGGGGACAGACCCCAAATTGCACATAATGAGGAGAAATGCCATGTTTTACGTACCGGATGGCACTGAGCGTGCCGGATTTTATGAATGTGAAGATTGCGGAACCCGCTTTCTGGATATAAGAATTGCCCCGAGGATTACCTGCCCATATTGCGGGGAGGAGCCTGATATGGAGATTGGACCTGATGATGAGATGCCATCGGCATCCGAGGCGGCCAAACTCATCCAGATGGTCGAAGGGGAAGATGTGGAAAAATACGACGTCCTTCTTAGCCTTGCCATCACCGGCGGAGACTACGAGTGGATTTAGGGGGAAAGGCACTATGAAGAGGAAATTCTTAAAGTTTACCGGATTATTTATCACCTTTATTATGGTCATGTGGTTTGCAGGATGCGGCAACAAAACCGCCGAGACCTCAGAAACCAACCCCGGGGACAACCAAACTGCGGAAACATCCACGGAGACCGAGACCGCAAATTCCACAGAAGCGCCTGCAAAAGAGCCCGAACACATTGAAACCTACGCCCTTACCCAGGGCTATAACGGGGACCTTATATACATCATTGACTCCGAGGGCAACAAGCTAAAAACCATCGACAGGGCGGATATAGCAAAGAATGTTCCGGATAATGAGAAGGAGCAGTATCGTTTTGCCTCAGAGGAAACCTACATGAGATGCACTCTGGCTTCCGAAGGCGACGGATTCCTTTTCTTCAGCGACTCCGTTCCCAGTGAGGACAGCGACCAATATGAACATTCTGTTTTTGCGGTAAAAGAAGATGACTTAAAAATCTACCCTATCGCAAAGATTCCCAATGAGCACTATGTTATTTCAATAGATTACTACGAAGGTGCTCTCTATATGGACTTCAGTTTTGGTTACGATGAAAACAATGAATATCTTGGAGTAGGCGAGAAGAAGTTTGTTTATGATGAGAACACTGACGTTTTTACCGAAAAGGATTCCGAGTATAACGGAGTTTTCGAGTCGGCGAAAGTTATGGGTGTCAGATTAAACGGAACCACCAGAGTTATGGGATACAGCCAGGACTCCTTTACCCGTACAATGCATGAGTGTGGCTTCGTCCTCGGAAGCACCGACAACGGCTATGCGATGGTGGATGACAGGGGTGCGGTTACCCCTTTGGTGAATTTCGAAGAAGGCTACATCAATATGTACAGCAAGGGCCACATGATTTTTGTGAACTCGGTCTATGGAACGAGGGTTGCCAACGCCTTTATCTACGATGTGGACGGCAAGTGCCTTAACCAGATTTCCGACGACTGGCCGATGATTCAGACCCTGGGCCGAAACGCCAATGATTTCTACTACTATACTCAGGATGAAGAGGAGTATGGAATCAAGAGAAACCATGTATTCAAGTACAATGCGGAGTCCCGCGACACCACCCTTCTTTACGAGGCAGAGAGCATACCCGGCGTAAACCTGCAGCCCGGTGTTGAGAACTTCAAACTCTGTGGGGATAAGATGTATGCCATCTGCTATGATGATGGCGAAACCAAGTGGATGCGAATCGATTGCAGTAACGGCAAGGCAACTTACACCGATATCGGCTGCCCCGTGTCCACCGTTGACATTTTTAATTTTGGTAAAATCACCTACGGCTCCAGAGTTGCTTCATGTTCAGAATGCGGCACTCCCTTGGAAAAAGTATATGCCGAGTGCTTTGTGCTTGATGACAAATATTCAAAGAACGCCGATAAGATAAACGAGGCCCTTAAGGAAATTCAGGAAAAGGAACTTGCTGATGACGGCGGCGAATATTGGGATTCTCCATGCGAAGAGCATCAGGAGCACCCTGAATGGTATACCGTTACCGACGACTACACCGTTTCAGCTGTAAGAATAATTAACGACAAATATCTTGCTGTGGACATGGGCGGAGAATGGTATGGCGGTGGCGCCCACGGAATGCCCATGCGCAGTCAGCATCTGTTTGACCTTGAAACCGGTGAGGAAAAAACCATCGAGGATTTCTATCCCCTTTCAAACGAGGACTTTAAGGCCCTTGTGGCGTATAAGACAAAAGAAGATTTCTTAAGCTACTCGGATGGCGAATCACCGTATTTTTCCGGAGATGCCGATGAAATATTCGATCAGGCATATGAATCCGCATCCCTGGAAAGAGGTACCGTGGATTTCGCCGAGGATGGAATCTATTATTACTATCCTCCTTACGAAATGGGCCCCTATGCAGCCGGATATATCGATGTTTTCATTTCGTATGAAGAGTTGCTTGGAAGGGAAGATTTGTAAATTTGTAAATGATTTGAGGATTCTTGCGGGGGGCTCGAGCATTCCCTGCTTCGGTGGCCGCGAAATACTACTTAAATGCTGAAACGGCGGATTTGTTAGTACGGTTTTTGCTGATGGGTACTACTGAAATTTCAGAAATGCTGAATTCATTAGTACAGCATCGGCGGCGGGTACTACTGAAATTATAAGGATGTTGAATTCATTAGTATGATTTCGCCGTGCTCGACTACTGAAATGTAGAAATGTTGAATTCATTAGTACAACCCTGACGGCGCGTACTACTGAAATTATAAGGATGTTGAATTCATTAGTATATTTTTCAACGTGCTGGACTACTGAAATGTAGAAATGTTGAATTCATTAGTACAACCTCGACGGCGTGTACTACTGAAATGCAGAAATGTAAAATTCTATAGTATGACTTCGCTGAAAACTGCAGGACGTAGTGATTAGCAAGAAATGTAAAACCCCAAAAGGACTTGGTGAGTTCCTATGTTTGGAAGAAAACAGGCAATAGCAATTCTGGGAATATCTGCTCTAATTATCTCGGGCTGCGGTGCGAGCTCTGAAAGTGCACTTATTTCCAATCCCGGTTCTAACGGCAGCTTGGGCGGACAGTATATCAGTGAGCAAAATAGAGAAGAGAATCTTGCTGTAAGCAATGAGCCTCAGGATGTAATTCCTGAGGCTTATTATAGTGACGATGAAAGAATTGCAAAGTTAGCCGCCGCAATGTATAACGGTACAGAGTTCGAGGGAAGCGAGACCGGAGGAAGCTTCAGGACACCATCCGCATCAAACTCCACGCCTTCGGGAACATCCTCCACTGCAGGAGGATCGACATCCACTCCATCTCCATCCCCTACTTCGGCCGGCACTGCCACACCCACCACGACAGGTACGGTTACACCAACACCGACTCCTTCAGGTACGGTTACACCAACACCGACTCCCAAGCCAACACCCTCAGGGAACTCTAAACCCAACACAGACATTGCCCCCATGGAAGTGATATTTTACGACATCGGACAGGGGGATTGTACTTTGGTAAAATGCGATGGTCACTCCTTACTTATTGACTGTGGTGAAACCAGCAAAGGTTCAGAGGTTCGACTGAAATTATTACAGAAGCAAAATGTTGAGAACCTGGATTTTTTGATGCTTACCCACCCTGATTCAGATCATATAGGCGGTGCAGCTTCTGTAATCGATAACGTGAAAATAGATGCCATCTGGATGAGTGACTTCGTTAAGACCAACGATGTTTACACCAGATTAATGGACACAATAAGGCGAAAGGATGTGTATTACTACACTCCGAAGGTGGGCAACGAGTATTATCTGGGAGATGCTGTAATCAAGGTGATTGCGCCCAATAATACCTACGATAATCCCAATGATTCCTCCGTTGGAATCATAATAGAGCATGGTAAAAACCGCTTCCTCTTCGCAGGAGATGCGACCACCAACGCCGAAGCAGACATAATAAAAAATGGATTGGATATCTCTGCAGATGTCTACAAAGTCAATCATCATGGAAGCGCGTCATCTACTTCTCAGGCCTTCCTTGATGCGGTTAATCCTACATATGCTGTGATCAGCTGTGGAAAGAACAATGATTACGGTCATCCTACCAAGGAAGTACTTGATAAGCTTAAGGCAAAGAATGTAAGCGTTTTCAGGACTGATGAGCAGGGTACAGTTACAGTCACTTCCGATGGCAGTAACCTTACCTGGAGCACTGAGCCCTCCACCACCTGGGCAGCAGGAACAGGAACCGGAAAAACATATGGTGAGCAGGCTCATGCAGGGGCAACTGCAACGCCTACACCCATGCCTACACCTACGCCTTCTCCCACACCTACTTCTACGCCTTTTATAGTGAATGATGTGGGGGATACCGGCAATATGGACAGGTCATTGCCGAATACAAGCGGCTCGAGCACAGTAAAACGGGACTTGCCTGAACCAGAGCCAGGACCTGGAGCAGTATGGATACCCACCGATGGAGGAAAGAAATATCATAAAACGCCGGACTGCAGTGGAATGACGAATCCAATACAGGTTTCGGTACACACTGCGCAAGAATATGGTTTCACTGCCTGCAAGAAATGCTACGACTGATTGCTATTAAAAGGGAGGGTGGGAAATGCAACAAAAGACTATTACAAAAATCAAATCTTTCTTCGCATTTGCATTGATAATTGCTTTATTAGCAAGCTTTGCCGGATGTGATTCAAGTGAACTTAGAACTTCGGTAGTTCAAAAAAATACAAGCAACATTACCAGAGAAGTTGTTGAGACACCAACTCCAAAGCCAACAGCAGTTGAGACACCGACTCCGAAGCCTACAACCATAGAGACGCCCACCCCGGAGCCTACGCCCATAGAGACACCAACTCCGGAGCCAACACCCATAGAGACGCCCACTCCAGAACCGACAGCGGTAGAGACACCTACTCCGGAACCAACGGCTATTGAGACACCGACCCCGGAACCAACAATAGTAGAGGCGGCGCCAGTTCAGGAAGAATCCCCTGCTCAAGAATATGTTTTAAATAAAAATACAAAGAAATTTCATTATCCTAACTGCAAAAGCGTAGGGCAGATGAAGGAAAAGAACAAAGAGTATGTCACTGAGTCCAGAGATTCTATAATAAATCGGGGATATGTCCCATGTAAAAACTGCAATCCATAGACAACGTTTTCTCCAAGGAGGAATGAATATGGCAAAAAAGAAATTCAAGATTCCTGGGCTTTCATTTAGTTGGAAAAGAGCAACAGGACTTACAAAAGCAAAAAGAAAGGTCTCAAAAGCCACAGGTGTGCCCACCTCAAAGCAGGGAAGACGAAACAAAATAGCGAAGTGGCTGGGAATTAAATAGTTAGGGAGATAGTATGAGGTCCGTGAGAAAAAGAGTTTTTGAGATTATTGAGGTATCCAGAGATAACGACCGAGCAAGTTTGGCTTATGATATTGCTATGCTCGTTTGTATAGTTGTGAGCCTGACTCCATTAGCATTCAAAAACCCACCTAAGTTTTTTAAAACTACAGATTATGTTACAACAGGGGTATTTATTGTTGATTATGTTTTGCGGCTTGTAACTGCTGATTATAAGTTAAACAAAAAGGGTGCTATATCATTTATCAAGTATCCCTTTACTCCATGGGCGATTGTGGACTTGCTTTCAATTCTGCCGGGACTGGATGTTCTTAGCAGTGGATTCAAACTGTTTAGGGTATTTAGAGTAATAAGGACATTTAGAATTTTTAGAGTCTTTAAAGCTTTTAGATATTCCAAAAACATTGAGAAGATTGCAAGGGTAATCAAAAACTCGAAAGATGCGCTGATTGCCGTATGTACCTTGGCTTTAGGATATATACTTATTTCTGCATTAATAATATTTAATGTAGAAGGCGATTCATTTTCTTCATTCTTTGATGCCATTTATTGGGCAACGGTTTCACTCACAACAGTAGGGTATGGTGATATTTACCCAGTTACAACTGCGGGAAGGATAATCACAATGATTTCCTCTATTTTTGGAATAGCCATTGTGGCTTTACCCGCAGGTATTATAACAGCAGGTTACATGGATGTAATAAATGAAGAAAAAAACAATAAAGAAGAATAGAAAAGTATGATATAATTACTTTACTTATTCTTCGTTATTTCATGCTAAGTACCGTGGCTATTGTAGTACGCAATGTTGCGGGAAAGGAGAAAGTCTATGAGGTGTTTTATGGACGTAGCAGTTAGAATCCATTGGGATGATGAAGCTGAAGTTTGGGTAGCTATAAATGATGAATTGGGTATAGCACTTGAATCTGAATCTTATGACGCTCTTGTAGAAAGACTGAAAATGGCCATTCCTGAAATGGCTGAACTTAATGGATTGTCGAACATTAAGTCAATAATTATTACAACCGATACTAGACAGATGACATACGCATAATGGCGGAATATGAGAAAATTGTACGTAAGATTTTGTCTGAAAACGGCTGCTTCTTCGTCAGACATGGTAAAGGAGACCATGATATATGGAGAAGTCCCATCACTAACAGAAACATAGTTGTTGATGGAAAAATCAAATCACGAGATACAGCAAATGCTATCATGAAGCAAAGCGGTATCAAACACAGATTCTAAAAAAGAAACGGCGGGGGTGGCAATCAAACCTGCCGTTTTGACATCAGTAAAATACTATATAAGCTGATAAACTATGATGCGGAGGGATTAATCAGATGAGGAAATACCTGGTAATCGGAGCAGGCGGAACAGGTGGCCCCACGGGAGCATATCTGGCGAAGGCCGGCAAGGACGTGACTTTCATCGTGCGAGGCGAGAATTTAAAGGCCATGAGGGAAAAAGGCTTAAAGGTTCTCCGCCCCGAGGACGAATTTACAGTAACGAATTTTAAGGCCTGCGAGTTTAAGGACTACAACGACGCGCCGGACGTGATTTTTGTATGCGTAAAGGCCTATTCCTTGGACGCGATTCTTCCGGACATTAAGAGGGTTGCGGGCCCGAATACAATTATCATCCCCATTCTTAATGGCTTTGGTATCGGGGAAAAGATTCAAAAGAGTATCCCAGGTTCCCTGGTTACCGACGGCTGCACCTACGTGGCAGCAGAGCTTAAGGAGCCCGGCGTTATCCAGATGAACGGCGGCATCTTCAGGGTTATCTTTGGAGTGAGAGATAAGGCCGACTACCGCGATGAACTCAAGGAAATCGAGAAGGAGCTTAACGAAGCCGATATCATCGGAATTTACTCCGAGAACATAGTTCGAGATGTCTTGGTAAAATTCTCGTATGTCTCTCCTGCGGGTGCCTGCGGCTTGTACCTTAACGTCGCTGCAGGTGATATGCAAAAGCCCGGAGAATCAAGAGACCTTTTTGCGGGACTGATAGCTGAAGTAAGTGAAATCGGAAATGCCATGGGAATCGAGTTTGAAGAGGATCTTGTAGAGAGAAACTTAAAGATTATGGACAGTCTTATTCCCACTGCCACAACTTCCATGCAGCGTGACGTTATGGCGGGCAAGAAATCCGAGATGGACAGCCTTGTTTACGAGGTTGTAAGACTTGCGGATAAATATGGGGTTGAAGCACCCTTATACAGAAAGGTCGCTGCGGCGTTATAGAATTTAAAATGCGAAACTTAAAAGTAACAAACAATCACATTAAGGGAATCCTGTGCATCCTTGCGGCTGCACTTGGATTCTCTTTTATGACTTTTTTTGTAAGGATTTCGGGAGATCTGCCCACCATGCAGAAGGCGTTTTTCAGGAATGCCGTGGCAGCAGTGGTGGCATCGGTTGCTCTTCTCAGATCCCCCGAAAAGTTCAAAATAAAGAAAACCAGTTATGGAGACATAGCCTTCCGGTGCATCTTTGGCACCAGCGGCTTAATCTGTAACTTCTACGCAATAGACAGGCTGGGAATAGCAGATGCGAACATGCTTAATAAGCTGTCCCCTTTCTTTGCGATTCTGCTTTCAATTCCTTTGCTTAAGGAAGTGCCAAAGGTAAGGGATATTGCGGCAACGATTATTGCCTTTATAGGAGCACTTTTCATTATCCGCCCCGGCGGAGACATGTCGGTGATGCCTGCACTCATTGGCCTTTACGGAGGCTTTGGAGCAGGAACGGCCTACGTGTTTGTAAGACGTCTTGGGGGCAAGGGAGAGAGAACACCCATAATCGTTTTTTGCTTCTCTATGTTTTCCTGTTTGGTCACCGCACCTTTTCTGATTTTTAACTTTGTACCCATGACAGGCTGGCAGTGGTTCTGCCTTGTAATGGCAGGTGTTTCCGCATCCCTTGGTCAGTTCTCAATTACTACGGCATATAAATTTGCCCCTGCCAAGGAGATTTCCGTTTTCGATTACACTCAGGTTATTTTTGCTGCCATCCTTGGCATGATCTTCCTAAGTGAGACACCGTCGTATCTGAGCATCATAGGATATGTAATCATCATCGGAACTGCGGTTGTAAGGTGGTATTTGACGTTGAAGAGGGAGCGGGAAGTACAAGCTTAGAATAGTATTGACATAGCCGTACGACTATATTTATAATAGAAACGTAGGAATATAGTCGAACGGCTATATTAATGCCCTTAAACCACTCATATAGCCGTACGGCTATGAAAGGAGAAGCATGAAGGTTTTTGACGCAAATACATTTGGTGAAGTCATAAAAAGGCAGCGAAAGAAAATGGGCTACACCCAGAAATACATATGTGAGGTCAGCGGAATCAGCGCAAGCTACATTTCTGATCTGGAGAATGGCAAAGCAACCATAGAACTGGGGAAGGCCATTCAACTGGCGAATCTTTTGGGAATCGATGTAGAACTTACAGAGAGAGGGTAGCCTATGAGAAACCTTGGAGTATATCTGGAGATAAACGGCAGTTTTTGCCATGTGGGAAATATTGTAGGCAATTCATCTGCGGATGCCTGCTTTCAATATTCAAAGGCATATTTGGAATCATCGGACAGCCATCCCATATCAATATCACTTCCTTTGTCAGGTGAGATATTTACGCCTGACAGAACCAAAACCTTTTTTGAGGGCCTTCTTCCGGAAGGCTATTCAAGAAGGGCAGTGTCGGATTGGATCAAGACAGATGAGAATGATTATCTCTCCATACTGGCGATGCTTGGAAGAGAGTGCATAGGCGCCATAAAGATTGTGGAGAACGGGAATAAAGAGGAAGAAGATGGATATGAACTCCTTTCCATGGATAAGGTCAAAGAACTTGCTGCAGAAGGAGCAAGTAGGTCAACGCAGATTCTCATGGAAACCCACCTTTCTCTTGCAGGCGCCAGCGGTAAGGTGGGGCTGTACTACGATGAACCCTCCGGTGATTGGTACTTACCAAAGGGGAATGCTCCCAGCACGCATATTGTTAAGCAGAGCCACGTGCGTTTTTCCAAGATGGTTTTGAATGAGCAGATATGTATGCTGGCAGCAAAAGAACTTGGAATTGACGTGCCTGAAAGCTTCGTTATCAATACAGGGATAGGTGAGGATTCAGAGATTCTTTATGCAACGAGGAGATATGACAGAGATTTTACCGGCAAAGGAAGAATTGGAAAACTGGAGATCCCAAGCCGATTGCATCAGGAGGATTTTGCTCAGGCATTGGGCATCCCCGCATCAGAGAAATATGAGAAGACTAACAGCGGTTACCTTCGAAGGATGTTTGAACTGATAAGGAGAAACTGCACGGATCCCATCGCAGCCCAGAATAAACTTTGGAAACTTATCTGCTTTAACTTCTTAATCGGAAACACGGACTGCCATATAAAGAACTATTCACTTCTTTACGGTGAGAATCTCAAACAGATTTCCTTGGCGCCTGCCTATGATATTGTGGCAACAGGTGCCTACGGCATGACAAATGAAATGAGTTTCTTCATTGGTGACGAACTGGACATCAGAAGGATGAACCGAAACATATTTGCCAATGCTTCTGGTGAAATAGGCATGACCATGAATCAGACCCTGAAGATATTTGATGAGGTGGCAGCAGGCTTTGAATCCGCTCTTTCCAAGGCGACAGAGACTTTGATTGCTGAGGGCTTTCAAGGCGTTCCGGGACTCAAAGACAGGATACTTGAAACCGGGGGACACAGGAATGTGTAGTATGTTCCATTAATCCCTTGACATTTTAGACTGACTTCGCTATAGTACTAGATAATTAAACACCATTTAAAGGCCATGACGAAGAGGAGTAAGCATTACCCCTTAACAGAGAGAACCGCTTGGGAGATATCTCAGCTGGAAGGCGGTTTGAAGGAAGGGATGCCCAAGGTAGCTTCCAAGCCGGCAGAGTGAACCGGAGCCCAAGGCTCCCATAGAAGTAGCCCTGCACGAGTGATTCCTGTTAACGAATCGGACTCTGATAGGAGTCGCTGAGGCAGCGCAAGCTGTGAACAAAGGTGGTACCGCGATAACTCGCCCTTTGCTGATTATAAGATCAGCAAGGGGCTTTTTTGTTGGTGCAATTGGGGACAGTCCCTCTTTGCACCTAAGCATTCGAGGCATGACGCTTTGAAAGCTATCTTTTCAAGGGCACTTGCCACTACTCGTTACTTAGCGAGGTTTTTTCGAGCTTAGTAACGTGAGTAAGTGGCACGTAGCGAAAGCGTGCCCGGGAAAGATAATTTCAAAGCGTCATGGCGACACATATTAGTATCTCAGAGAGGAGAAGAAGAAATGGCAAAAGAACTTGCTAAGACCTATGACCCCAAGGGCATAGAGGACAGAATTTACGAGAAGTGGCTTGAGAAGAAGTATTTCCATGCTGAGGTGGATCACAGCAAAACTCCCTTTACAATTGTGATTCCCCCGCCAAACATCACAGGACAGCTTCACATGGGCCACGCTCTTGACAATACAATGCAGGATATCCTTATCCGTTACAAGAGAATGCAGGGCTACAATGCTCTTTGGCAGCCCGGCACAGATCATGCCTCCATCGCAACAGAGGTCAAGATTATCGAGAAACTTAAGGAAGAGGGCATCGACAAGCACGACCTTGGAAGAGAGAAGTTCCTTGAGAGAGCCTGGGAGTGGAAGAAGCAGTACGGTTCAAGAATCATCAACCAGCTTAAGAAGATGGGTTCATCCTGCGACTGGGACAGAGAGCGTTTCACCATGGATGAGGGCTGTAACAAGGCCGTTACGGAAGTTTTCTGCAAGATGCATGAGAAAGGCTGGATTTACAAGGGCGCAAGAATCATCAACTGGTGTCCTGTTTGTAACACATCCATTTCCGATGCCGAGGTTGAATACGAGGATCAGGCCGGCCACTTCTGGCACATCAAGTATCCTCTTTTTGACGAGAACGGTGAGGTTAGCAAGACTGAGTTTCTGGAGTTTGCAACAACCCGTCCCGAGACAATGCTTGGCGATACCGCAGTTGCAGTAAACCCTGATGACGACAGATATAAGAACTTAATCGGAAGAGACGTATACCTTCCCTTCATCGGACGTAAGCTTCCCATCGTTGCGGACTCTTATGTAGACATGGAGTTTGGTACCGGTGTAGTTAAAATCACACCCGCTCACGACCCTAACGACTTTGAGGTAGGAAAGCGCCACAACCTTCCCATTATCAATATCATGAACGACGATGCCACCATCAACGAGAACGGCGGCAAGTTCGCAGGTATGGATCGTTATGAAGCAAGAAAGCAGATCGTTAAGGAGCTTGACGAGATGGGTCTTCTTGTAAAAATCGAAGACTACTCCCATAACGTTGGTACCCATGACAGATGTAAGACAACCATCGAGCCCCTTGTAAAAGAGCAGTGGTTCGTTAAGATGGATGAGCTCATTAAGCCCGCTGTTAAGGCGGTTAAAGAAGGCGACATCAAGCTTATCCCCGAGAGAATGGAGAAAACATACTTTAACTGGACTGACAACATCAGAGACTGGTGTATCTCCAGACAGCTTTGGTGGGGCCACAGAATTCCCGCTTATTACTGTGATGAGTGTAAAGAGGTAATCGTAGCAAAGGAAATGCCCGACGTTTGCCCCAAGTGCGGATGCACACACTTCACACAGGATCCGGATACACTTGATACCTGGTTCTCATCGGCATTATGGCCTTTCTCAACCCTTGGCTGGCCCGAGAAAACCGAGGACCTTAAGTATTTCTATCCTACAGACGTACTTGTAACCGGTTACGACATCATTTTCTTCTGGGTAATCAGAATGATTTTCTCAGGCTATGAGCAGATGGGTGAGAAGCCCTTTAAGACCGTTTTATTCCACGGCCTTGTAAGAGATTCCCAGGGTAGAAAGATGAGTAAGTCCCTTGGAAACGGTATCGATCCTTTGGAAATCATCGACCAGTACGGCGCAGACGCTCTTCGTCTCACCCTCATCACAGGTAACGCACCCGGCAACGACATGCGTTTCTACATGGAAAGAGTGGAGGCAAGCCGAAACTTCGCCAACAAGGTTTGGAACGCTTCAAGATTCATTATGATGAACATGGAGGGTAAAAACGTAAGTATCCCCGCTGAAGCTGACCTTGCACCTGTTGACAAGTGGATACTTTCCAAGTTCAATACATTGGTTAAGGATGTAACTGACAACATGGATTCCTTTGAGCTTGGTATTGCGGTTCAGAAGGTTTACGACTTCATCTGGGATGAGTTCTGTGACTGGTATATCGAGATGGTAAAACCCAGACTCTACAACTCAGACGATGCCACAAGCCAGAATGCTGCTCTTTGGACTCTTAAGACAACACTTATCGGAGCCCTTAAACTCCTTCATCCTTATATGCCTTTCATCACAGAGGAAATCTTCTGCAATCTTCAGGACGAGGAAGAGTCCATTATGATATCCGAATGGCCAGGGTTTGAGGAAGCTAAGGTTTTTGCCAAGGAAGAAAACGCAATCGAGACCATCAAGGAAGCCGTTAGAGGCATCAGAAACGTAAGAACCGAGATGAACGTTGCTCCTTCAAGAAAGGCTGCAGTATACGTAGTAAGCGACAACGAGGGCGTAAGAAATACCTTTGAAGAGGGCAAACTTTTCTTCGCAAGCCTTGCATATGCTTCAGATGTTTACGTTCAGACCGATAAGACAGGTATTGCGGATGACGCTGTTTCAGTAGTTATAGACGGAGCTACAATCTACATTCCTTTTGCTGAACTTGTTGATATTTCTGCTGAGATTGAGAGACTCAACAAGGAAGCCGCAAGACTTGAAGGCGAGATTAAGAGAGCCGACGGAATGCTTAAGAATGAGAAGTTTGTATCCAAGGCTCCCGCAGCCAAAATTCAGGAAGAAAAGGACAAACTCGAGAAGTACACAAACATGCTTGCTCAGGTAAAGAATCGCTTGCAACAACTTGCAAAGTAGAACTATAATAAAGTTAGCGTAGTACGACCTGTAAACCTGTTTTAAATCGGGGTATCCAAATGGGCGAGTTTGACGTAAATCCCTCCGGTGCCAATCCCTCTGAAGAGGAGAAAACTGCTGCGGAAGTTGCCAAGGAATTAAACGACTCTTCGGCTGAAAGCGCACAGCTTGACATGCTTCTTGAGAAGATTGCCAGTGCACAGGAGGAGATAGCTAAAAGTGAAGAAGAGGAAGTCCCCCTGTCTCCTTTGGGGGCTGATTCGTATGTCAGGATTTCCGAGGACGGAATGACTGCGTACCTTCTTCTCGGAACTCCCGAAGAGGGAGCCGACCCTTATGATATTGACGATATTATGGACTTCATCGACGAGAATGGGGTAACCTATGGCGTGGAGATGGGTCGTATTAACGGTATGCTTATTGCAGGCATGTATGACAGGGAAGAGGAGATTGCCTTCGGTACCCCCATGGTGGAGGGAAACGACGGATACTATGAGTATTACTTCTCCCCCGACGCTCATACGGGCCCCAAGGTTTTGGAAGACGGAAGCGTGGATTATCAGGCCATGCATATGCTCCAGAACGTTAAGGCAGGGGACAAGCTTGCACTTTACCATCATGCCGCCCCCGGAACTGAGGGCACGGATGTAAGGGGCAATGTAATTAAGCCTGCACCTGTCAAGGATCTTAAGCCCTTAAAGGGAATGAACATTTCCAATGAGGAAGATCCCGATGTGTATGTATCCCTTATTGACGGCAAGGTTGAACTTAAGGGTGACAGAATTGATATTCAGGCCACACATGAGATAAGAGGCGATGTGGATTATCTCATGGGCAAGATTGAATTCTACGGTGACATTATTGTAAACGGAAACGTGGAATCCGGAGTCACATTAAGGGCAGGCAGAAATATAGTTATAAACGGAACCGCTGCGGGAGCTTCGCTTTTTGCAGGGGGCGATATAATAATTTCCAAAGGTGTAACAGGCAGCCAGACTGCCAAGCTTTCCGCAAGAGGAAACATTTTCTCCAACTTCCTGGAGTACTGTAATGTGGATGCAGGCGGAAATGTGGAGGCCAACGCCATTCTTGACAGTCATGTGAATGCCAGCGGCAAGGTGGTTGCCACCGGAGGAAAAGGCAGAATCATCGGAGGATACGTACACGGTATGCTCGGAGTGGTTTCAGGTTCTGCCGGAAACAATACCGAGATTAAGACCATTATCCACTCGGGTTATGAGCCCAAGACCTACGAGGAGGTCGTAAGACTTACCAACGAGGAGAAGGCTCAGACCGAGAAACTTCAGCAGGTTGTTGCCGAGATGACCGAAATCATTCAGGCAAAAGCTCAGAAGAACTGGAAGGCAAAGGCTCTTGAGACCAAGCTCCCCGAGCTTGAGGAGAGAAAGAATGCCGTCTACAGGAATCTGGATACCATTCGCTCGGATATTGAGTTTTACAAAATGATACTTGAAAAGGGAAAGGGGTCCAAAATCGAGATCAAAGGACCTGTTCACGCAGGCGTCCTCATCAGTATCGAGACGTCCAATATGCCCATAGACAAAGATACCTCCTACATGAGATTCTTTAAGGCAGGCGGAAGGGTTCAGAGCGAAGTACTGGTTTTGTAGACCGAGCCTATTGATGAACTACCAGGAAACAACAGATTATCTTTTAAATATTCCCAAATTCACAGGGAAGCACACGGTGGAGGACACCAGGGCTTTTTATAAGCTTATTCTTCCCGACACATCCAAGATGAAAATCATCCATGTGGCCGGCACAAACGGTAAAGGTTCCGTTTGTGCCTATTTGCGTTCTGTTTTAAGAGCCATGGGCTACACGGTGGGTATTTTTACCTCCCCTCATCTTGTGAAGATCAACGAGAGAATCAAATATGAGGATTGTGAGATAACCGATGATGAGATGGTTACCTACTTTGAAAAAGTCAAAGCATATCTCATTCCCGGAGAGTACCATCCCTCATTTTTTGAATACTTTTTCTTCATGGCCATGCTTTATTTTGCCGACAAGAAGCCGGACTACATTATCCTTGAAACCGGTCTTGGAGGAAAGCTGGATGCCACGAATGTAATCGATGATCCTGTGGTTAACATAATAACAAGAATCGGCTATGACCACATGGCTTACCTTGGAAATACCCTTGAATCCATAGCAGGTGAAAAAGCAGGTATTTTAAGAGCAGGAGTTCCTGTGGTTTATGACGCTTTGGTTGAGGAAGCGGCAGGGGTTATAGAAGCAAGAGCAAAGGAGCTTGATTGCCCCTCATATCCCCTTACAAAGGCTGATTTTTCGTTAGAGGGCGTCCACAATAAAAACATTGATTTTTGTTATGTTTCTCGGTATTATAGTAGTGTTAGACTCACCCTGGGTACGGGGGCTTTGTATCAGATTGAGAACGCATCCCTGGCCTTAAAGGCTGCGGAAGTTTTGTTTGATAAATCAAAGCTCACCGAGGATATCATCAGGAAAGCAGTCAAAGAAACATATTGGAAAGCCCGCATGGATGAAGTCCTTCCGGGAGTATTCGTTGACGGAGCTCACAATGAGGACGGAATCAGGGCATTTATTGAAAGCGTATCCGCCAATTCGGGTGAAGGAAAGAGACGCTTGATTTTTGGTGTTGTGAAAGACAAGGAATACGACAAGATGGTGGAAGATATTGTAAGAAGCCGCCTCTTTGAAAGTATTGATGTGGTAACAATCGACAACCCAAGAACCGTTGTGGCGGCTGAACTTGCCGAACTTTTCAAGAAAGCGGGATACGAGGGAATCGGAGTTTACGATTCCGTGAAAGAAGCTTATAAAGATGCAGAAAGCCGGAAGGAAGATGGCGATGTGATTTATATCGCAGGATCCTTGTATCTGGCAGGAGAGATATTTGATTATCTGGGACTCTGAGGAGATAAGATATGATTAATTTCGAGGAAGAATTATTGAAGTTTCATCCCAGCCTTGAAGTTGAAGAGGTTGAGGATGCCATTTATAACCAGGATTTGACAGACATGTCCGATCTTTTTGTAAAAATGGTTAAGGAAGTAACAAACGAAGAATAACGAGGACAGGCAATGAGATGTTATAATTGCGGAAGCATCCTCTCAGAGCAAAGCTTTTGTACTTCCTGCGGAGTGGATGTCACCCTATACAAGAAGATTATCATGGCCTCTAACCGTTTCTATAATGACGGACTTACCAAAGCAAACGTAAGAGATTTATCCGGGGCCATTGTTTCCTTAAGACAATCACTTAAATTTAATAAGAACAACATTGAGGCAAGAAACCTTTTGGGACTTGTCTATTTTGAGATGGGTGAAGTTTGTGCGGCTTTAAGCGAGTGGGTAATAAGCAAGAATATCCGCCCGGCCAAGAATGTTGCCAACACCTATATAGACATGGTTCAGAGCAACACATCAAAGCTTGACACCATTAACCAAAGTATCAAGAAGTACAATCAGGCTCTGGCTTACTGTCAGCAGGACTGCCTTGATCTGGCTGTAATTCAGCTCAAGAAGGTTCTTTCCATGACACCCAAGTTCATAAGAGCTCATCAGCTTCTTGCGCTTTTGTATATCAACGACGAAGAGTGGGAGAAGGCAAAGAGAGAGTGCGACAAGTGTCTTGCCATCGATAAGGGCAACACCTTAAGCCTTCGTTACCTTAAAGAAATTGACAAGATGATGATGCCTGACGAAGGCGGCGCAAAGAATCAGACCAAGACTGAGGAAGTGCACAGATACCGTTCGGACAACGAAATCATCATTCAGCCCGCCAATGTGAAGGAGCCACGCTCGGGAATGGGCGCATCGGTTCTTTTATACATTGCTATCGGTATAGCTCTTGGTTCCCTTGCCACCTTTTTCCTGATAAGACCCGGAATTATTTCTTCCGAGCAGAGCAAGTACCAGGAGGAAGTGAGAGGCTACGGAGAGCAGCTTGATGCCAAGACTGCCCAGATTACGGAGCTCACCTCACAGGTTGAGAACCTTAAGGAAGAGACTGAATCATTACACGGACAACTTGACGGATATGTAGGCGAAGGCGGAACCATCGAGTCCATCGACAAGCTTTTGACTGCAGCCACAGCATATATTGCCAATCCCAATGACATCGAAACCATTTCTCCTCTGGTTCAGGAGATTGCAAATGAGGTTGATATCGAGGCTACATCAGATGCATTTAAGGAGCTCTATTCAACCGTGCTTAAGACAGTAGGTCCCGGAATCGCAGCCCAGTTCTATGAAACCGGCTATCAGTATTTCGGAAATGACCAGTTTGAGCAGGCTATCGATGAATTAGAACAGGCAGTTTTTTACGATGAAGAGAACCTGGATGCCTTATTCCTTCTGGGAAATGCTTACAGAAGAGCGAAGAATGACGAGAAGGCGGCTGAGACATATCAGGCTGTCATCGATAAGTTCCCCGGCACTGAGAGGGCCAAGAGAGCCGAGGAATATCTGGGGGAGATTAACGGATAATATCCCTTATTCGGAGGGTTAAATGAAGAAAAACTGGGTAAAAGCACTGATCATAATCTTAGTGACCGTAGGGCTTATGGGAGTAAGCCTTCTTGGTGTTTACTATGTTATGGACGAGAAGCAGAAGGAACTTGAGAAGCAGGTCCTTGATCTCGAGCAGGAGCTTAACACAAGATATACAGAGACAGAGCTTAACTTTAAGATTAATCAGAGCGTTGAGGAAGCAGAGGAGGACACCAGGCAGACCATGCTTAAGGATGTCAAGGAAATGCTTCTTGAAACCAACAGCTCAATTAAAGTTATAAGACATTATTATCCCGAGGATCTGGTGGTTGTAAGCGGAGGAAAATTCCATTTTCTCCCCATCAGAGACGACCTTAAGAAGCATAATTATGACGAATCCAAACTTGAATTTTCAGAGGACGGAGAAGTCACATACAACGACGGCACCGTTTCTTCCATGAAGGGCATAGACGTTTCCCAGTACCAGGGCGAAATCAACTGGGATAAGGTTAAGGCTGACGGAGTTGAGTTTGCTTTCATCCGTACAGGTTACAGAGGATATAAGACAGGTAAATTTGCGGGGGATGATTTGGCCCTCGATAACATTCAAGGGGCGTATAAAGCAGGAGTAGGAGTAGGACTGTATTTCTTTTCTCAGGCCATCAATGAGAAAGAGGCCGTTGAGGAAGCCGAGTGGGTAATCGATCTTGTCAAGGACTACAGTGATATGATTACATATCCTATTGTTTTTGATCTGGAGAAGATGTCACCCGACAGTGCAAGAATGAACGCTCTCAGCGCTGAGGAGAGAACCAAGTGTGCCATTGCTTTCCTTGACAGGATAGCTGAAGAAGGCTACACACCCATGCTGTATGGAAATTTGGAGATGTTTGCGGTTTTGGCAGAGTTTGATAAGCTGGAAGCCTATGATAAGTGGTTTGCTTATTATGATGACTGCATTTATTTCCCTTATGATTTCCAGATATGGCAATACTCTGATTCAGGGTCTGTTGACGGTGTACCCGGCAATGTAGACTTGGATATATGTTTTACAACTAAATACGAGTAGCGAAAACTACAGACTCGCCGAGACGGGTCAAAAGGAGGGTTATCAACAATGAATCAATCAACTACGGGGTTAGGTGTGGTCAATAAGGCTGCAAACATAATGTATACAGTCATTGCCACAGCCCTTTCTCTGGCAAACATCTATGTGCTTATCGCAGGTAATCAGACTTCGGCTATTACAATAGCGCTGACGGTGTATCTTATTATTCTCGCAGTTGTTCTTTGGGTCCTTTACAAGGGCAATCCCGACACAGAACTTATCAAGCATTTCCTTGCAGTAGGCTTTGGCCTTTACTACACGGTGAACTGCTTTATCGCAAACCAGAGACTCGTGTTTGTATATGCTATTCCGTTGCTGCTTCTTCTAAGCATGTATAACGATGTGAGATTCTCCACATTGGTATCTGTTATCTGTTCATCAGTGGCAGTTGTTCACAGCGTGTGGTATTCATACTCAACCGGCTGGGCAGCAGGAGAAGTTGACGCCATGATGATAGAAGCTGTAATTATGGTTATCTTTGCAGCATTCTCCATTGTATGCAGCAAAATTTCGACGAGAATCAATAACGAGAAAATAGATGTTATTAACGAGGCCGGTGAGAAGACAAACCAGATGCTTACTGATATCATGGACATCTCCGGCAAGATGATTGACCAGGTTAACGAGATTTCCGGAAAGATGGAGAGACTTGTTACTTCAAGCCAGGAAACACTTGAAGCAATGACTGAGGTTCAGACAGGAACCACAGATACAGCAGACAGCATCCAGAATCAGCTCTATAAGACAGAGGAGATTCAGGCTCAGATAGATAAGGTTACAGGTGCCGCAGGAAACATCGGTGACAACGTGGTGGTTACTGTTGATGCCTGCCATGAAGGCCGAGACAATATGAAACTCCTTATGGAGCAGACAGTGGTTTCCGAGAAGGCCGGAAACGACGTTATGAGTGAGGTTGAAGAACTCAAAGGGATCACTGCAAAGATGGAGAGCATTGTTGAGCTCATCAACAACGTTGCTTCACAGACCAGCCTTCTTGCCCTTAACGCTTCCATCGAGGCAGCAAGAGCAGGAGATGCAGGAAGAGGCTTTGCGGTTGTAGCTTCAGAGATTTCAAATCTTGCTTCCCAGACTCAGACAGCTACAGGAAATATTTCCTCCCTTATCGAGAGCATTTCAGGTAAGATGAACGAGGTTGTAGATGCAATCAATACTCTGGTTGAGAGCAACAAGAACCAGAATACCGCAGCAACCACAACTGAGGAAAGCTTCCAGAAGATTATAGAGAGTATCAGAGAAATCAGAACCAACTCCAATGCCCTTACAGAGATTGTTTCAACTCTTGCGGCTGCAAACGGAGAGATTGTGGAGGGTATTCAGACCATCTCCGCAATTACTGAGGAGGTTTCCGCTCACTCCACCACAACCTGTGATTCCACAAGGAATAATCAGAGTGTTGTACAGGAAACTTTGGGTGTGGTTGAGGAAATGCTTGCCAACGCAGAGAAACTTAAAGCAATCCAATAAGTTCATAAGTACAGCTTATGGAAAATATAAGGAATATGTATATCCTGTAATATTGAAACGCAAACGCCTGCCAAGTTATAATGATTTGGCAGGCGTATTTTATGCGAAGCTGTATATCAGAAACAAACATTTTACTTATAGGAGTGTAGAGATGGAAAGAAGAGTAGGAACAGTATCCCGCGGTATTCGTTGTCCCATTATCAGAGAGGGTGACGATTTGGTCAAAATGACTGTAGAGAATGTCCTTGAAGCTGCAAAGAGCGAAGGCTTCGAGATTCGAGACAGAGATGTCATTGCACTTACTGAAAGTATTGTTGCCCGTTCACAGGGTAATTACGCTTCAGTTGATGATATCGCCGCAGACGTTAAGGCTAAACTCGGTGGTGAGACAGTTGGCGTTATTTTCCCGATTCTGTCCAGAAACCGTTTTGCCATCAACTTAAGAGGTATCGCTAAAGGCTGTAAGAAAATTGTCCTTATGTTAAGCTATCCTTCAGATGAAGTAGGTAATGCACTCATTACTTACGATCAGCTTGATGAAGCAGGAATCAATCCCTACTCTGACGTCCTCACCCTTGAACAGTACAGAAAGTACTTCGGAGAGAACAAGCACGAGTTCACAGGTGTTGACTACGTTGCTTATTATTCAGACATCATTAAGGAAGCAGGTGCTGAGGTTGAGGTGATTTTTGCCAACCAGGCCAAGACAATTCTTAATTATACAGACTGCGTAATCAACTGTGATATCCACACCAGAGTACGTACCAAACGTATTCTTAAAGAGGCCGGAGCAAAGAAGGTATTCGGTCTTGACGATATTATGACATCCTCTGTTAACGGCAGCGGATACAATGAAAAGTACGGACTTCTTGGTTCCAACAAGTCCACAGAAGATAAGGTTAAGCTTTTCCCCAAGGAGTGTAAGGACCTTGTTCTTGCAATCCAGAAGGAGATTCTTGATAAGACAGGCAAGCACGTTGAGGTTATGGTTTACGGCGACGGCGCCTTTAAAGATCCCCAGGGTAAGATCTGGGAGCTTGCAGACCCCGTTGTTTCCCCTGCATTTACAGACGGCCTCATCGGTACTCCCAACGAGCTTAAGCTTAAGTACCTTGCAGATAATGATTTCGCAAATCTTTCGGGCCAGGCACTTAAGGAAGCTATTGAGAAGTCTATTAAGACAAAGGATGCAAACCTTAAAGGAAACATGGCTTCCCAGGGAACAACACCCCGTCAGCTTACCGATTTGATCGGTTCCTTATGTGACCTTACATCAGGTTCCGGAGACAAGGGAACACCCGTGATTTTGATTCAGGGTTACTTTGATAACTACACAGCAGAATAAGATAAAAGGGTCCGGTTTATCGGACCCTTATTCTTTGCAAAAATAAGCACGAAAGATTTAAAAAGTCAGACTTCCATTTGGTGCGAAGTAGTGTATAATATATAAAAAAGTTTTCGGAGGATAGCATGAAAGTTATTCATTGTGCGGACCTGCACCTTGATTCACGCCTGACTTCCGTTCTCCCACAGGAGCTTGCTAAGCAGCGCAAACGAGAATTGTTGAAGGCCTTCCTAAATATGGTTGATTACGCACGTGATAACGATGTTGAAGCCATTATTATCGCGGGCGACATGTTTGATTCCGACAGTATTCTTGTTTCTACCAGAACCGGCGTCACTAACGCCATTCTTACCAATCCCTCTATTGATTTCTATTACCTTCGCGGTAATCACGATATGGACAATGTTCTTTCCGATGAGGACGTTCCACCTGATAATCTCCATTTTTTTGATGATACTTGGACCAAATACATATTGAATTACAAAGGCGAAGGAAATATCTGCTTATATGGCGCAGAACTTAATCAGAGTAATTCAAAGCATTTATGTCTGGAATTGCAGCCTGATTCCGCCGATTTTAACATTGTTACACTCCACGGACAGCTTACGGGCTCTGTGGTAAAGGATAAGGCTGAAAATATCAATATTAAGGAGCTTAAGGACAAGGGTATAGACTATGTAGCCCTTGGACATGTTCATGCCTATAAAGAGGAGAAAATAGACGCCAGATGCACCTACTGCTATCCCGGCTGTCTTGAGGGAAGAGGATTTGATGAGTGCGGTGAGCACGGATTCGTTCTTCTTGACATAGATGAGGTTTCAAGGACCTATACCCGTGAGTTCATTCCCATGGCTTCGAGGATGCTTTACGAGGAAGAACTGGATGTGACGGGAGTGTCGGGAACCTTCGAAACCATAGAGAAAATCAGGGGTTTCCTGGACAACATAGCAATAGAATCCAAACACCTTGTCAGAATTGTTTTGACCGGAGAGGTCGATGTTAAATGCGAAATCGACACCGCCATGATAGAGGACAGTTTCGCTGACAGATTCTATATTTTAAAGGTTAAAGACAGTACCAGAACCAAGCTTGATCTGGATTCCTTCAAGAAAGACATGTCCTTAAGAGGAGAATTCATAAGGACTGTGGAAGAGGATGAATCCTTAAGCGATGAAGATAAAGCATCAATAATCAAAATCGGACTTCAGGGATTTGCCGGAGAGGATTTTGAATAGGTAAGGGATATGAGATTACTTAGTTGTCATATAGAAAACTTTGGAAAACTTCAAAACAGAACCTTTACCTTTGAGGAGGGCCTTAACAACATTCTCGAGGAGAACGGCTGGGGTAAGAGTACCCTTACCGCTTTCATTCGTGTAATGTTCTACGGCTTTGAGGGAGAGAGAAAGCAGGGGCTTTCAAACGAGAGGAAAAGATACACCCCCTGGCAGGGAGGCTCCTTTGGCGGAAGCGTTCGCTTTGAAAAGGACGGCAAAGCTTACAAGGTAAGCCGTGTCTTTGGAAACAAGGAGGAGGGAGATGAAGTTTCCCTTATAGACGAGGCCACAGGTCTTGAAAGCTCCGATTATGATGTGGCGAATCTTGGAGAGGAGCTCTTTGGAATAGACTCCGATTCCTTTATGAGAACAGCCTTTATTTCCCAGAACGATTGTGTATATAACGAGACAACGGAAAACATAGACAGAAAACTTGGAAGACTTGTTGAGCAGACAGATGAAAATGCCGGATATGACAGTATTGTCACAAGGCTTAAGAAAGCCGTATCTGCGGCTAATTCCAGGGTTCAGAAGGACTCCTTGCACAACCTTAAAAAAAGAGCTACCGAGCTTGAGGAAGAGATTAAGCATAAGGCAGTAATAGACGGGTCCATCAATGAGGTAAGAAGACTTTCCGGAACCACCAAGGAAGAGATGGCAGATCTTGAGGAGAAAAGAGAAGGTCTTTTGGCCAGAAGAAGCATCTGTATCGCTGCCGATGAAAAGAGAATAAGAAGAGCCAGACTTCTTGAATTAAAGGAAGCTGTTCTCATGAGACAGAACAATCTTCTTAAGGCCGAAGCGAAGTTTAGCGGAAGAATACCTGAAAGAAGCGAAGTAGACGAGACCATGCAGGATGCCAGAAACCTGGCAGTCACCAAAGGATCTTTGGAAGCTTACTCCCTTACATATGAAGAGGATGATGAACTTCAAAGGCTCTATGATACCTACGGGGAATACTCCCACTTCGAATTTGAAAGGCTTTTGTTTGTAAGAGATCCTAAACCCTACAGCAAAATGGGAGTTTTTGGAATATACCTTGCCGTTTTCGGAGTTATTGCCCTTACGGCGGGAGTCGGATTTTTTGTAAATAAGACTCAGCTTTTTGGTGCTCTTGCAGGGGTTTTGGGACTGCTTTGCATTGTGGCGGGCCTTATAATCGTAGCTGTAAAGAAGAGAAGAGAGAAGATATATCTGGAGGATACCGCAAGAATCCGCGCGGATTACGAAACCTTCAAGGTGTTGGAAGCCAAGAAGAAAAAGTTTGACGAGGCAGATGCCAAGGCGGCAAGGCTTAACGTTAACATTGAATCCTTCTTTGAATCCATTGGCATGAAGTGCCCTGAAGATGTATCGGATGTACTTATTCATATAAAGGAGCTTTTGGGAACTCTCGCTGTCTGCAAGGAAGAGCTAAGCTACGCCAAGGGTGAACTTAACACATACCTTGAGAAGTACCCTGATGATGAAGAGAACGCCATAGAACCCGGCTGCGAAACCGTGGCTGAGCTTGATGACAAGATTAAAGCTGTGGAGTTGGATATCTCGGAAACCCACAAGAGACTTCTTGATTACTCCAGACGTCTTGAAACTTTGAAGGGTCAGAGAGACGAGCTTGAGGAAAAGGAAGATGAGCTTTCCGAAATAAAGGACAGAGTCGAGAAGCTTTCAGAGAGAGTAAGACTTTACAACCTGACAAAGGATTATCTTACAAAAGCCAAGAACAGCTACACGGAAAGATATTTAGGCCCCATCAGAAACGGATTTAAGAAGTATTACAGTCGCCTTACGGAAACAGAAGGCGAGGAATATAACCTTGATGCCAACACCCACCTTTTTGTGGAGGCATCGGGATTAAACAGAGACACCGGAAGCCTGAGCTTTGGATATCAGAATCTTGTGGGACTTTGCATGAGACTTGCTCTCTTTGAGGCCATGTACGGACATGACGGCCCCTTCATTGTAATGGACGATCCCTTCGTGCATATGGATGAGGAGAAGATTAAGAAGGGAAGAGAACTTCTTAAGCTTATTGCCGGGGATGTACAGGTTATATATCTCACCTGTCACGAGAGCCGAGCAATGTAATAATATTCACCCGTACCTTGCATATTTTAAAAGTATACACATATTTATTCAAAAAACCTCACGTTTTTGTATATTTTCACATTGACTAAATAGGGAGAGAAATATACAATCTCTATTAGATATAAACAAACCGCAAAAGGAGTATAAAAATGCCAAAAAGAACAGACATAAAAAAAGTATTGATTATAGGTTCCGGTCCCATTGTTATTGGCCAGGCCTGTGAGTTTGACTACTCAGGAACACAGGCATGTAAAGCCTTAAAGAAGCTGGGCTACGAGATAGTTCTTGTAAACTCGAATCCCGCTACCATAATGACAGACCCGGAGACAGCGGATATTACATATATTGAACCCCTTAATGCGGACAGACTTGAGCAGATTATTGCAAAAGAAAGACCCGATGCACTGCTTCCCAACCTTGGAGGACAGTCGGGACTTAACCTTTGTGCCGAGTTATCAAGCAAAGGCATTCTTGATAAATACAATGTAAAGGTAATCGGTGTACAGGTTGATGCCATCGAGCGAGGCGAGGATCGAATCGAGTTCAAGAAGACCATGAATTCTCTCGGAATCGAGATGGCAAGAAGTGAGGTTGCCTACAGCGTTGAAGATGCATTAAAGATTGCTGAGAAATTAAACTACCCTGTAGTTTTAAGACCTGCATACACCATGGGTGGTGCCGGCGGCGGACTTGTTTATAACCCTGATGAATTGAGAACAGTATGTGAGAGAGGCCTTCAGGCCAGCCTTGTAGGTCAGGTTCTGGTTGAGGAGAGTATCCTTGGCTGGGAGGAACTTGAGCTTGAGGTAGTAAGAGATGCGGAAGGCAACATCATCACAGTCTGCTTCATAGAAAATATTGACCCTCTCGGAGTACATACCGGAGACTCCTTCTGTTCAGCTCCCATGCTTACAATCTCTGAGGAATGCCAGAAGAGATTGCAGGAGCAGGCATACAAGATTGTTGATGCGGTTAAGGTAGTGGGCGGTACCAACGTTCAGTTCGCTCACGATCCCGTAAGTGACAGAATCATTGTTATCGAGATCAACCCCCGTACATCCCGTTCATCGGCTCTTGCATCCAAGGCAACAGGCTTCCCCATTGCCCTTGTTTCCGCAATGCTTGCTTCAGGCCTTACCTTAAAGGACATCCCCTGCGGTAAGTACGGAACTCTTGACAAGTATGTTCCCGACGGCGACTACGTAGTTATTAAGTTCGCAAGATGGGCCTTCGAGAAGTTCAAAGGTGTAGAAGACAAACTTGGTACTCAGATGCGTGCCGTAGGCGAGGTAATGAGTATCGGTAAGACATATAAGGAGGCATTCCAGAAGGCTATCCGATCTCTTGAGACCGGACGTCACGGCCTTGGACATGCCAAGAATTTCGACAAGCTTTCCAAGGAAGAGCTTCTTGATAAATTAAAGAATCCCTCCAGTGAGAGATATTTCCTTATGTACGAGGCCTTGAGAAAGGGCGCTACAAACAAAGAAATCTTCGACCTTACAAAGGTTAAGGATTACTTCATTACCCAGATGAGAGAATTGGTTGAGGAAGAGGAGGAAATCCTTAAACATAAAGGTTCCATGCTTCCCGACGCAATGCTTGTTGCTGCGAAAAAAGACGGTTTCTCCGATAAGTATCTTTCAAGACTTTTGGAGATTCCCGAAGCAGATATAAGGAACAAGAGACTTGAGCTTGGAGTAGAGGAGCACTGGGAAGGAGTTCACGTAAGCGGAACCGAGAATTCGGCATATTACTACTCCACATACAACGGAGAGGACAAGGATCCCGTTAATCCCGATGAGAAGAAGATTATGATTCTCGGCGGCGGCCCCAACAGAATCGGCCAGGGTATCGAGTTCGACTACTGTTGTGTACATGCTTCCAAAGCCCTTAAGAAACTCGGATTTAAGACCATCATCGTTAACTGTAACCCTGAGACGGTTTCAACAGACTACGATACATCAGACAAGCTTTACTTTGAGCCTCTTACCCTTGAGGACGTACTCAGCATTTACAACAAGGAGAAGCCTCTTGGCGTAATCGCTCAGTTTGGCGGACAGACTCCTCTTAACCTGGCTGCAGACCTTGAGAAGAACGGAGTCAAGATCCTTGGAACTCCTCCGGCAGTAATTGATATGGCTGAGGACAGAGATATCTTCAGAGCCATGATGGACAAGCTTGGAATTCCCATGCCTGAGTCGGGAATGGCTGTAGATTCCAAAGAGGCTGTGGAGATTGCCAACCGTATTGGCTATCCCGTTATGGTAAGACCTTCCTACGTTCTCGGAGGACGTGGAATGGAAGTGGTTTACGACGACGAGACCATGGTTGAATACATGAATGCGGCTGTAGGCGTAACACCTGACAGACCCATTCTTATAGACAGATTCCTCCATCATGCAATGGAGTGTGAGGCAGATGCCATCAGTGACGGCGAGCACGCATTCGTTCCTGCGGTTATGGAGCACATTGAGCTTGCAGGTGTTCACTCCGGCGACTCAGCATGCATTATTCCTTCGGCTCACATCTCACCTGAGAATCTTGAGACCATCAAGGAATACACCAAAAAGATTGCGGTTGAAATGCACGTAAGAGGACTTATGAACATGCAGTATGCCATCGAGGACGGCAAGGTATTCGTTCTTGAGGCAAACCCCAGAGCATCAAGAACAGTTCCTCTTGTATCAAAGGTATGTAACATCAGAATGGTTCCTCTGGCAACAGAAATCATTACCGAGGAGCTTACAGGAAATCCTTCACCCCTTAAGAACCTTAAGGAGCAGGTAATTCCCAACTACGGTGTTAAAGAGGCTGCCTTCCCCTTCAATATGTTCCCTGAAGTTGACCCTGTATTGGGACCCGAGATGCGTTCCACAGGTGAGGTCCTTGGAATGTCACCTTCAATCGGTGAGGCATTCTACAAGGCTCAGGAAGCATTGGGATCAAAGCTTCCCATGGAAGGAACAGCCCTTATTTCAGTAAACAATCCCGATAAGGCAGAGGCTTTGGAGGTTGCAAAGAAGCTTACAGCCGAAGGATTTAAGATTGTGGCTACAGAGGGTACACATCAATTCCTTAAGGAGAACGGAGTTGAGTCAACCTGTGCCAAGAAGCTTCATGAGGGAACTCCCAACGTAAGAGACATGATTCTTGACGGAGAGATTCAGCTTGTAATCAACTCCCCCATCGGAAGAAAGAGCCGCTACGATGACTCTTACCTTCGTAAGGCAGCAGTTAAGGCAAGAGTTCCTTACCTTACCACAATGGCAGCAGCCCTTGCTACCGCAGACGGAATTCATTATGTGAAGCACCATAAGGATGAAGGGGTAAAATCACTTCAGTCCTACCATAAGGAAATTCACGATAAATAAAGAGGCTATTCATGCGTACCATGGAGTTTAAAATGGAGCGCCCCGGCTTACTTAACGTTGGAGATCACGTTAAAATAGGAGAGGGTGTACTTCCAAGTAACTATTACTATATAATTGAACCATCCCTTGCCATGTCAGGAAACTTTCCCTTCAGGGAAAGGCTCCTTTCCAGGGAGGGTGATGTGACGGACATCATCCAGAATGAGAGAGGTTTCTATGTAACGGTAACCTTTCCCGATGAAAAATAACAGAAAAGAGGATAAAGATATGCTTAAGAAAGTATCTACAGATAACGCACCTGCAGCTATAGGCCCTTATTCACAGGGTATCGTTTGCGGAGGATTCCTTTTTGCCAGCGGACAGATTCCCATTAATCCTGCCACAGGAAACGTTGAGGCAGAGGGTATTGAAGCTCAGGCTCATCAGGCGTGCAAGAACGTAGGAGCAATCCTTAAGGAAGCAGGCACAGATTACGCAAACGTTGTTAAGACCACATGCTTCCTTGCAGATATGGGAGATTTTGCTGCTTTTAACAAAGTTTATGAGCATTATTTCACAGAGAAACCCGCAAGAAGCTGCGTAGCAGTTAAACAGCTTCCCAAGAATGTACTTTGTGAGGTAGAGGTTATTGCCAGTGTCTAATAATATTACACTTATCGGAATGCCCGGATCCGGAAAGAGCAGCTACGGAGTTGTGGTGGCCAAGAAAATGGGCTATGGATTTGTGGATTCCGATCTGGTGATTCAGGCCAAATACGGGAAGCTTTTGTGGCAGATAATCGAGGAAAAGGGACTTGAAGGGTTCTTAGAGATTGAGGATGAAACCAATTCGGCCATCCTTGGAGAGAACCTGGTTATTGCCCCCGGCGGAAGCGTGATTTACGGCGAGAAGGCCATGAAGCACTTTAAGGAAATCGGCAAGGTTGTTTACCTTAACCAGCCTATTGAGAATCTTTTAAAGAGTGTGGGAGATCTTGGAACGAGAGGTGTTGCCATGAAAGAGGGCCAGACCTTTGAAAATCTCTATGCCGAGAGAACGCCTCTTTACGAGAAGTACGCAGACATTGTGATTGACTGCAAAGACAAGGACGGAAGCGCCATAGTTGATGAGATTATATCTCGAATTCGTGCTTGATGAGGAAGCCCTTCATAGAAAAGTCCCACGCGGCGTCCATGGATTTGTCCATAACGAAAGTATTAAAGGATGTACCGGTTACGAGAAGTAACCGGTCATTTTCATATTTGATATTAAGAACCAGAGCCTTAATAAGGGAAGAAGCCTCGTCAGTGAGGGCCTCCTTAAGGGCTCCTTTTATATATTCGGGTTTAAGTATAAGGGTGATCTTAAAGGAGAGAGGTGTGTTTTTACCCTTTATAAGAGAAACTATAAGGGGCCTGATTTCCTCCCAGGGGGTGAATTCGTAGGAAGGCTTCTCCTCTGAGCCTTCAAAGAAATCGAGATTATATCTTCCGTCAATATCCACGGTGTTGGAGAGTACCAGGTTGGCTTTCTCCAAAAGGAAGATGTCGAAGGTGTCAGTCAGAAGAAGACTGTTCATGAATTGCTTTTTGTTTGTAATTTCAAAGGCTGTCATATTACGACTCCTGTGTGTTCAGCTTATTGTAGATGTATTTGCAGTACTTGCTGTAGAAGGGTGAAAGGGTGAAGCTTACATTTCCGGGCATGGTCACGGAGAATGAGGAGAGCTTAATTATGTGGGCCGCGTTAACGAAGGCCCTGTTGTTTACGGGCAAAAGGTTCGGGTAGTTTTGGAGCTGGCTTTGGAAATTGTCGACGGAACAAAGGATGTGTGCGCTTCGATCCCCGGTCATAGTAATGTCCATGAAACGTCCTTTGGATGTGGCATAGATGAATTCGGATTCGTGGATTCTGAAGCTTTTACCATTGTCTTCTCTGACTTCGATGGTGGGTTCCTTGGAAGAAAGGCAATCCTCTACAACATCGATTATCTTTGAAAGCTCATCGGCGTCGATGGGCTTATTGAGAAATTTCACTCCCTCGGGACATTCCATCTCACGGTAATTGACCTTGCCGCAGCAAAGGACGAAAATGCCTCGCTTGCCGCCTTTAATAAGGGATTTGGCTATATCGATACCTGTAGTGTTTTCGGAGTTAAAGTCCAGAAAATAGACGTCGTAATCCATGGGAGTGTAAAGAAGGGAAGCGGAACTTCCGAAGGAATCTACGTAAAGACCGGAAACGAGACCACGTCTCTTGTCTCCTTCCCTTGTCAAAAGCCGTTCCATCTGCTTTCTGTCAGCTACGTTGTCATCACAAACCGCGATGTGCATCCCTTTATCCCCTTAGATTAGAGTGTTAAAAATTGAAGAGGCATGAAGTAAAGAACCAATGCCAGAATAATATGAAGAACTAAAATTGCAGGCATACCGTACACAAAATACCAATGGCGGGTTTTGTGTCTGAAGAAATACATGCCTGCAATAGTTCCGAGGCTTCCACCAATGACGGCAATGATAAACAAGGAGGCTTCGGGAATCCTGAAGGAACGTTTCTTGGCCTTCTTCTTATCAATGCCCATCATGGCAAAACCTATAATATTTATAATTACTAAATAAACTAAAAGTATTAAAATCGGCTTCATGTCGCTAATACTTTAGCATTATTTTTGGTTTTTGGCAACTTCCTGCATCTTCATTGCACGAACTTTACATGAGAGTCCGAAGAGGTTGATAAAGCCTTCTGCATCGTGGTGGTCATAAAGGTCACCGGTTGTGAAGGAAGCAATCTTCTCATTGTAGAGTGAGTAGGGTGAAGTTGTACCGGCTTTGATGATGTTGCCCTTGTAGAGTTTGAACTTAACTTCGCCTGTTACATACTCCTGTGTAACTTCCATAAATGCCTGAATTGCTTCACGAAGAGGTGTGAACCATTTTCCTTCGTAAACGATGTCAGCAAATTTGTTGCCAAGGTCTTTCTTTAATGTATATGTGTCTCTGTCAAGGATGAGCTCCTCAAGCTGCTGATGAGCTTCCATAAGGATTGTTCCTCCGGGGGTCTCATATACGCCACGGGACTTCATGCCTACAACACGGTTCTCAACGATATCGATGATTCCTACACCATGCTTTCCGCCAAGAGCATTAAGAGTCTCAATGATCTCACTGACTTTCATCTTCTTGCCGTTAACGGAGGTGGGAACACCTTTCTCAAAGGTCATTGTTACATACTCGCCTTCCTCGGGAGCCTTCTCAGGTGTTGTACCAAGTACAAGAAGGTGATCGAAGTTGGGCTCGTTTGCGGGATCCTCAAGCTCAAGTCCCTCGTGGCTGATGTGCCAGATGTTACGGTCTCTTGAATAGGAGGAATCTGCTGAGAAGGGAAGGTTGATTCCGTGAGCCTTGCAGTACTCAATCTCTGATTCACGGGAATCCATTGTCCACTTGTCGTTTCTCCATGCTGCGATTATCTTAAGGTCAGGAGCAAGTGCCTTGATACCAAGCTCGAATCTGATCTGGTCATTACCCTTACCGGTAGCGCCGTGGCAGATTGCTGTTGCTCCTTCTTTTCTTGCAATTTCAACAAGCTTCTTTGCGATTAAGGGACGAGCCATGGAAGTTCCGAGAAGATATTTGTTCTCGTATACGGCGTGAGCCTTAACACAGGGAACAATGTACTCGTCACAGAACTCGTCGATAACATCTTCTATATATAACTTGGATGCGCCACATGACTTTGCTCTCTCTTCGAGACCGTCAAGTTCATCGGCCTGACCACAGTTGATACATACACAGATTACATCGTAGTCGAAGTTTTCCTTCAACCAGGGAATGATGGCGGTGGTGTCCAATCCGCCGGAATAAGCAAGGATGACTTTTTCCTTCATATTTATACCTCCAAATACAGGCTTCGCGCCTTCTAAAATCTTTGTCTTATGAAACTATAACCCAAATGAAAATTAATTTCAAGTGAAAAAATATACAATATTTTTCCCAATATGATGAAAATTTATGCATATTTGCCCTACAGTATACAAAAACTAATTATTAATTTTTTAGAAAATCCTTGCCATACCCTTTGAAAGATGGACGCTTATCTGTTAATATGGTTGAAGTGGCTATTTATTTAATTGGAGAGTATTAATGAATTTAAAGAGAAGATTCCTTGCGATAGCGGTGGTTTTGATTGTTTTCGCACTGGTTCTTTTGGCAGGAATTTTGAATATTAAGGTGCCCACCAAAGAAGATCCCGCAAGCGGACTTATCGGTATTAAGAAGGACACTATTTATATATGGTATACAGACGATACCATCACAGATTATTTAAACTCTGCAGCAGTAAGCTTCGGCGAGAAGACAGATGTGAGAGTGATTCCTGTTCTTAAGAACAGTACAGAGTACCTTGAGCAGATTAACGCAAGTTCTCTTGATGACAGTGAGAACACACCGGATTTATATATAATGAGTAACGATTCTTTGGGCAAGGCTTACCTTGCAGGTCTGGCGGACAAGGTCCGTAACACCAAGAATCTTACAACCGAGAATTACCCTCAGACAGCACTTGATGCCTGTACCTTAAGCGGTAATCTGATTGCATACCCTTATTACTTTGAAACAAGTGCATATCTATACAACAAGACCTATCTTGAAGATTATGTAAAATCGAAAATATCTGCCGAGAGAGCTGAGGCCGCAGCTGCGGAAGCCGATGCAAATGCTTCCGAGAACGCGGAAGAAAGCACTTCGACGGAATCCACCACCGACAGTACTTCGGAAACTTCTGAATCCGAAACTGAGGGAACAGTGGAGGAGGAGCAGTTTGATCCCGAAGAGGTAGAGGCAAGACTTGAGGAAGTCCTTCCCGAAACCATGGATGAGCTTTTGGCCTTTGCGGATTCATATGATGCACCTCCCAATGTTGAGTATATTCTTAAGTGGGATGTATCCGATATTTTCTATAACTATTATTTCGTAGGAAACTACATGAACGTAGGCGGTCCTGCAGGTGATGATGTAAATGACATTAACATTTACAACTCTTCTGCAATTAAATGCCTTGAGTCCTATCAGACTCTTAACCAGTTCTTCTTCATTGATGCAGATACCATAACCTATGAGGATGTTATTCAGGAGTTTATTGACGGCAAGGTTGTATTCAGTGTAGCAACCAACGATATTATCGCTACCCTCAATGCCGCAAAGGTGGAGGGAAGATTTAATTATGATTACGGAATCATGAATGTTCCGAAGATTAACGATGAACTTTACGGACGTTCTCTTTCTGTTACCAATGTGGTAGCCGTAAACGGATACTCTGCAAATAAGGAGATAGCAAACGATTTTGCCGAATATCTTACAGGCGAGTATACACAGAATCTCTATGCGAGAACCGGCAAGACAGCCAGCGCATATCAGGATGAATATTTGGACAAGAGACTTGGGGTATTCATGTCAGAGTACGAGAATTCAATCTCCATGCCCAAGATGATCGAGACCAGTAACTACTGGATTAAACTTGAGGTGCTTTTCGCCAAGGTTTGGAATGGCGAGAATATAGATAATCTTGTAAGAGATCTGGCAGCGGAGATTTCCAGCCAGATTAACAAGGATGCACCCTTAGAGTAGTCAATCGGCATAGAAGAGGCCTTCCTTTTAGTGATATGAAAGGAAGCTATGCATGAAACATAATTTATTTTCAAAAAAGATGCCTGTAGGATGGATGATACTCTTGATCATCCTTCTTACGGCAGATGCTTTGACTGGATGTACCAGAAGAAGCGAAATCCCTGACTCCGTAATCACGGTGGAAAACATTCCCCTGTACGAAGAGAATATTGAAGAAGTCAAAGTGGGGGAAGTTACCGCTCCAAAGGAAGAACCGATTCCGGAGGAAAAGGTGATTTGCGTCCATATTTGCGGCGCTGTTGTATCTCCGGGCGTTTATGAGATCCCCCAGGGAAGCAGAGTATACGAGGCAGTTATGGCTGCCGGCGGATACAGGGATGACGCAGATGAGGACTATGTAAATCAGGCTTTGGTACTTAACGACAGCGATAAGCTTGTGATACCGACTTTGGCTGATACTGAGGCCATGGTTATCCCCTCCGACGGGAAGGTCCGTGAATTTGGTGTGGGCTCCGGAGATCCAAAGACAGAATCCGGAAAGGTCAACATCAATACCGCAGGGGTTGAGGAACTGTGCACACTTTCAGGAATCGGTGAAGCCAGAGCAAAGGTGATTATTTCCTACAGGGACAGTAATGGCCCCTTTGGATCAATTGAGGACATAATGAATGTGTCCGGAATTAAGCAGGCGTCTTTTGACAGAATCAAAAATGACATTTGTGTCAACTAGTGTGAGGATATATGAGTAAGCGGGTTTTGGTAGTAGATGACGAAAAGTTAATTGTTAAAGGAATCATGTTAAGTCTTTCTTCCGATGGCTACGAAGTGGATTGCGCATACGACGGAGAAGAGGCTGTGAGGATGTTTAATGAGAAGGAATATGACATTGTTCTTCTTGATCTCATGCTTCCGAAGATTGACGGACTTGGAGTCTGCGAAGCCATCAGAGCCAAATCTGAGGTGCCCATTATCATGCTTACAGCCAAGGGCGACGATGATGACAAGATCAAGGGTCTTGACTGCGGAGCCGACGACTATATAACCAAACCCTTCAATATCTCTGAAGTTAAGGCAAGAATGAAGGCCATCTTCAGACGTACCGACAAGGAAGGGAAGAAGGCGGAAGAGGAGATTATTTCCTACGCGGATTTTAAACTCGATATCACTCAAAGAAGAGTATTTATCGGTAATAAAGAATACAATCTTACAGCCAAGGAGTTCGAGCTTTTGGAACTCCTGGTTAAGAACCGAAACAAGGTATATGGCAGAGACAGCCTCCTTAGACTGGTCTGGGGTGATAACTATCCCGGAGACGTGAGAACTGTGGATGTACATATCAGAAGACTCAGAGAGAAAATCGAGGACAATCCCGGAGAGCCCAAGTTTGTTCATACCAAATGGGGCATGGGTTACTATTTTAACGTAGAGTAAATGAAATATATGCGAAGTCTGAAAGTCAGAATATTTCTTATAATTCTTTTGGTGGGAGTCATACCCGCTCTGATTCTTCGAGCGGGAATTGTGGCTAACTATGAGAAGCGCGCCATTAACCAGAGAGAGACGGTGGTGCTTAACCAGATGAAGATTCTTGCCAATCACCTTATCACCTACAATTACCTGACAGATACCTCCTCCCCGGTTATTAACGCGGAGCTTGAGATGCTTACGAACCTTTACGACGGCCGTGTGCTTATCATCAACAAAAGCTACGTTGTAGTGAAGGACACCTACGGCATCAGTGAGGGTAAAATCGCCATATCCGAGGAAGTCTCCAGGAGTTTCAGAGGTGAATCCATCTCCAACTATGTAGAGGCAGATGAAGCCAACAGGGACGGTTATATCGAAATGACCATACCCATTATGGAGACCAGACTTGTTCCGGCATCGGAGAGCGATTCGGGCAAGGAGGAAGAGGTGACGGACGTAAAGGGCGTAATGCTCATAAGCTTCTCGGCTGAAAGCATTACAGTCATAAAGGAACTTCTCCTTAGAAAGTCCACCATCCTTGAGGTGCTTTTGATTATTGCCATTGTGGGACTGGCTGCTTTTCTTGCGGTTATTCTTTCAAGGCCCTTTAACAAGGTTACCAACGCCATAATCGATGTTAAGGAGGGCAGAAGAAGCGATGCCCTGCCGGTATCCGATTATGTGGAAACCACCCACATTATAGATGCCTTCAACCAGCTTTTAGAGAGGGAGCGAATCCTTGACGAATCAAGGCAGGAGTTTGTTGCCAACGTGTCCCACGAGCTGAAAACCCCTCTTACTTCAATGAAGGTTCTGGCTGACTCCCTTCTTGAAATGGGGGATGCGGACCCTGAGTTATACAAGGAATTTTTAGGGGATATTGCCAAGGAAATAGACAGAGAAAACAGCATTATCACCGACCTTTTAGCCCTTGTTAAGATGGACAAAACCGCCAATGAGCCCAACATCAGCAAGGTTAAGATTAATGACCTTCTGGAGATAATACTTAAGAGACTTCGTCCCATTGCAAGAAAGATGGACGTGGAAGTAATGCTTGAGTGCCACAGAGAGGTTGAAGCTGAGGTGGATGAGGTGAAAATGTCCCTCATTATCTCAAACCTTGTGGAAAATGCCATTAAGTACAACAAGGAACACGGTCATGTAAATGTCTCTTTGGATGCGGATCACCAGCACTTTACTTTGGAGGTAAAGGATACGGGAATCGGGATTCCAAAGGATGCTTTGGGTCATATATATGAAAGATTTTATCGAGTGGATAAGTCCCATTCCAGAGAAATCGGCGGCACGGGCCTTGGCCTTGCCATTACAAAGAACGCTATTTCAATGCACAGAGGAACCATAAAGGTTACCAGTGAAGAGAATGTGGGCACCACTGTCTTGGTTAGTATTCCTCTTATCTATGTAAAGAAGGATCAGTAAGATGAAAAAACTTATATGTTCTCTTCTTATGGCAATCATGGCAGCCCTCCTCCTTATGGGTTGCGGCAGGAAAGAGATGCCTGAGGGAGAAAAGATTGAACTTAATTTCATAAATAAAAGCGCCACGAAGCTTGTAACCAGAGACTATGTCCTTCGCTCGGATGAGGAGGATATTACCGCTCTTGTGGAGGAAATCATCTATGAGCTTGGGGTTGTGCCGGAGGATCTTTCCTACATCCCCATTATGAACCAGGGCTTTGTGGTTGATTCCTTCGAGGTAAAGGAGGGAAAACTCACCTTAAGCCTAAGCAGCAAGTATACTGAGTTAGAGCCCGGTGTGGAGGTCCTTACAAGGGCCGCCCTGGTAAAGACGCTGACTCAGTTAGACGGCATAAACTATGTAATGTTCCAGGTAAACGGCGTGGCTTTAATGGATGCTCTCGGGAATCCTGTGGGGGTTTTAAGTTCCGACTCCTTTGTTGACAGCCAGGGAACCCAGATCAACCCCATGGAGGAGACCAAACTTAGGCTTTACTTTACAGATGAAGAGGGAACGGGTCTTGTGGGAGTAACCAGAACTTTGACCTACAACACCAACATGTCTTTGGAGAAGCTGGTTATTGAGCAGCTGATCCTTGGGCCGTCTCCGGAGGTAACGGAGGTTTTTCCCACAATAAATCCGGAAACCAAGGTGTTAAATGTTACCGTTAAGGACGGAATCTGCTATGTGAACTTCAATTCAGCTTTCCTGACACAGCCCTACAGCGTGTCTGCGGAGGCCACCATTTATTCCATAGTAAATTCGCTGTCGGAATTGACGGGAGTAAATAAAGTTCAGATATCCATTGAAGGTGACAGCTCTGTCATTTATAAGGAAACCATCAGTTTAAGCACACCTTTTGAGAGAAATCTGGACATGGTAAAAGAAAACTGACAGGAAGGAAGAAATGAAAAACAGGTTATTGTATGTAATCTGTTTGATCTTTATTTTGCTTTGGGGTATTGTTATCTTCCCTCTGTGCAGGGGGCACGGGGGAAGAGCGGGGCCAATTGAAGGGTATAAGGATAAGCGGGTTACAGTCTCGGGGCGTATACAGAAACTCGAGATTAAAAGTTACGGTGAGTATTACATCTATTTAAATTCTGTAGCTTCCATAAAGGAAGTCATGGACGGCGAATCAGCCGTGTACAATCCACAAATCGGAATTATATGTACCACTAAAGAAAAAGAAGTTTTTGAGAGGCTTAAGTGCGGTTTTGACATTGAAGCCACAGGCATACTGACCCTATTCGACAGTGCCACCAATCCGGGGCAGTTTGACGTGAGGGACTACTACGCATCCCTTGGAATCGACGGCCGGATGAAAAATGCTTTCATAAAGGTTACGGCTTCAGGGGCGTCGCCAGAGTCGGTGCTATATGATTTTAAATGCTTTGTTAAAGGTAAAATCGAAGCAATCTACCCTGAGAAGGAGGGCGGAATTATCACTGCTATTTTGCTTGGTGATAAGGAGGGCCTGCCTGAGGAAATTAAGGAAAAATATACGGAAAGCGGCATAGTCCACATTCTGGCTATTTCTTCCTTGCATATTTCTCTAATCGGAATGGGCATCCAAAAGCTTTTGGGGCGAATAGGAGTTAACAGGAAGGTGACAGCAGGCGTAAGCGGCCTTTTCCTGATTCTCTATCTTTCAGCCATTGACGGAAGCGTTTCCGCAAAGCGAAGCGTGGTGATGTTTACTTTGCACATGGCCGCGGTGATTCTCGGAAGGACCTATGACGTGCGAACTGCCCTGGCTCTTTCGGGGCTCATGGCTGTTATAGGGGATCCTGATATTGTTTTAAACAGCGGATTCTGGCTAAGCTACGGCTGCGTTTTTTCAGTTTGTACCATAAGAGGATTTGATGGCAAAAGAGGGCTTAAACCCTTTGAAGCGGGATTAAAGATCTTTGCGGGAACTTTGCCAATACTTTTATGGTTCTACTATGAGGTTTCTTTTTGGGGGCTTTTACTTAACGCCATTGCAATACCACTGGCGGGAGTACTTGTGGCAGGAGGCCTTGTGGGGGTGTTGATTCCCCTGTGGCTTAAACCTTTCGGCTTTCTGATTTCGAGGGTGGTATGCCTTCTCCTTTTTGTGATAGAGAAGCTTTGTGATCTGACGCTTCTAACGGGAATAGGAACGGTTATAATCGGCAAACCTCATCCGCTACTCATAATTCTTTATTATCTGATGTTATTCGCCTTCTCACATCCTGAGAAATTTTCGCTTTTACAAGGAATAACCAAAAGAAGGGCGTCATTGGCCTTTGGGGCGTCTTTTGTACTGCTTTTGCTTCTTTCCGGAAACCACAGGGCGAAGGTTACCTTTCTGGATGTGGGCCAGGGGGATGGAATTGTGGTACAAAGCGGCAGACTGGTGCTTTTGATTGATGGCGGCAGCAGCTCCAAAAAGAAGGTGGGTGAGAATGTAATTCTGCCTTTCCTTAAGCACGAGGGGGTGAGAAGTGTCGACTACGCCCTGCTTTCACACCCGGATGCGGACCATGTAAACGGCACAATGGAACTGATGGATGGCTCGGAAATTCGGATTGGGGAAGTTTGCATATCGGAGTGTTTGGAGAGGGAGTGGATGGAGAAATATCCCGGCATATTTATGGCCGGAGAAAGGAGGAAAAGCAAGGTGACAAAGATTTCTTTTGGGTATCGAATCAGAGACGGAGATACGCTTATTACCTGCATTTACCCAATAAGTGACACACGTGTCACAGATACAAATGAGGGTTCCGAAGTTTTGCTTTTGGAGCATGGGAACCAAAGTTTTCTTTTTACGGGAGATCTGGGAGATTTGGGAGAAAAACAATTGATGAAGGTATTGGAAAAAGGTGGGAAATTTAAGGGGGTTACTTACCTTAAGGTGGCACACCACGGATCCGTATATTCATCCTGCGATGAATTCCTGGATTATGTTTGGCCAAAGGTGGCCGTTATATCCGTTGGAAAGAACAGTTACGGGCATCCGGGAAAACCGGTCATAAAGAGGCTGTCTGAACGGGGTATACCCTACGTGAGGACAGATTATTCCGGAGCCTATGAAGTGGTTTTGAAATAAAAATTTAATAAATTATTAAAGAAAGGGAAACAAATGAATAAGAAATTTAGTTTAGTATTATTTGGGGCTGTAATTATTGCAGCTGTAATTGCCCTTGCAATCGCAGTGGGAAAGAGCAAAAAAGCCGGAGAGGAAGCAGCAAAAGAAGCTCTCTGGGAAAACATAGAAGATACTGTGGAAGATAATTCCACAGATGCACTTGAAGGGGAAGTATTAAAGCACAGCGAAACCATCAAACAGATGGAGACGCTGTCCGAAAGAAATGAAATCAGGTTTTCAAAACTCGAGGAGAATGTGGATGGACTGGATTCTTTAAAGGAAGAACTTGAGTCGGCCAAGTCTGAAATTGAGAAGACCAAGACGAATCTTGGCACGGCAACGGCAGGTTTGGAGGCTTCTAAGGCAGGTCTTGAATCTGCAAAGTCCACCTTCGAAGAGATTACATCAAAGCTTGAAAAGAGACTTCAGGATGAGGACGCCAAAATAAAGAGCGAAATGGATTCGTCTGTAGCTGACTTAAAGGGACAGCTTGATAAAAACAAGGGTTCTTTGGACAGCATGGCTTTAGAGATAGAGGGCTTAAAGAGCGCGCTTTCGGACAAATCTGAGAAAACTGAGACTGAGATAGAAGCGTTAAAAGTTCAGATTTCTACTTTGGAGGAGACGTTGGGCTCCCTTGCGGTATCCTATGCAGACGGACTTGAAGCCGTAAGAGCGGAATCCTATGAGGCAGGTTTTACCAACGGCGTTGCAAACGGAAAAGAGCTCGCCCTGGGAGATTTGAGCCTGACCCATGCCTACTCATATACGGCAGGAGCTTGTAACTATCAGGTGGCGGGCTTCTACAAATCCTTCTTTGTGGTATGCGCGGGAATCAACTTTGGTGATGCCCCCAGCTACTCTGTGAGCACATCAAGATCCGGGGCTCAGGTACAGCTTGTATCCAGTTATCTTGGAAGATATACGTCCAACACTCAGCTTAGACTTTGCACAGTCTGGAAGGTGTCCGGACTTGAAGTTGGCGACTGGATTTACGGACGCGCCAACAATGATCCTTTTATGATAATGTCAGTCATTGGGGTAAACTGACAGACTTGAGTATGGGGCCAATATAGTGTAAAATAAATCGGTAGTTTATTGAGGATATTAAATTGGGCAAGAAGAATGTGGTATGGTCCCTGATTGCGGCCGTTATCGCCATTTTGACGGTATGGGCAATAATGTCGGGGACGAAGAATTTTTCAATTGATAGTTTTACCGAATACCTTAAATCCTGTAACCCCTGTTGGCTTATAGCAGCCTTTGGTCTCATGTTTCTGTACATCCTTTTTGAGGGACTGGCAGTATTAAGAGTCTGCAAGGGAATAGGTTACAAGGGAAGATTTAAGGACGGTCTCTTATATTCTTCAGCAGATATTTATTTCTCGGCAATAACCCCCTCAGCCACCGGCGGACAGCCCGCCTGTGCTTTTTTCATGATAAGAGACGGATTGCCTGCTCCGGTTACGACAGTGGCACTTCTTCTTAATCTTGTCATGTACACCGCATCAATTATGGCGCTGGGATTATTTGCCATCATTGCAAGACCTGCCCTGTTTTTTAACTTCAACAGCATATCAAAGCTTTTGATATGCCTGGGATACCTGATTCTGACCCTGGTGGGCGTGTTCATCATTCTTTTAATCAAGAAAGAGAGCATCCTGCACTCCATGTGTGAATGGGGTATAAGGGTACTGGGACATTTTAAATTTATTAAACATCCCGAGAAGCTTAGAATTCGACTTGATAAAGCAACGGCTGAGTATAAAGAATGCTCGGAGATGCTTTTTAACAGGAAGAAGGTTATGCTGGAAGCATTCCTTCTTAACCTGATACAAAGGGTCTGCCAGATCCTGATTCCTGCGGCAGTTTACATGTCCATGGGAGCGAAGCTTAAGGAAGCCTTTGACGTATATGTAACCCAGATTTTTGTTACGATAGGTTCCAACTGTTTGCCTGTGCCGGGCGCAATGGGAGTTTCGGATTACCTCTTAATCGATGGATTGAGAGACAGAATGACCGAAGTTCTCGCCACCAACATGGAACTTTTAAGCAGAGGTATTTCCTTTTATATAAGCGTGATTTTCTGTTTGGCGGTAGTTATCGTGGGATATGCCAAACGAGCAGGTAAGAAGAAAATCAGAATAAAAAAGATTATTATCAGGAAGGATAAGTTAGGCTAAAGGGGTTAGAGATGCTAGGTTTTTATGATTACACTATGTTATTGACATACATGTCACTTTTGTCTGCGGGCTTGGGAATTTTCACATCTCTCTCAGGACACGGACATCCGTATATCGGAACCTTCTTCTTATTGTTCTGCGGACTTTGCGATGCTTTTGACGGCAAGGTGGCAAGAACCAAGAAAGACAGAACCGAGGAGCAGTGCAAGTTCGGTATACAGATTGATTCACTTTCAGATCTGGTTGCATTCGGAGTATTGCCTGCATGTATAGGTTTATCAATGCTTTGGAAGGTGTCGGTTTTTTCATCCGTACCTAAAATGCATACCGGAAATGCCCTGGACTTCATCGCTCCGGTACTTTGCTTCATGGTTATGATGCTTTATGTTCTTGCAGCCATGATCAGACTTGCTTACTTTAACGTACAGGAAGAAATCAGACAGAAGGAAGAGGGGGGCGTTCGAAAGTATTATCAGGGACTGCCTGTTACCTCAGCTTCACTGATTTTCCCTCTTGTAATGTTATTGCAGTTCCTTACCCCTAAGGATTTGACCCTTGCTTACTTTGGAGTGATGGTCATTGTGGGATTCCTTTTCCTTTACAAGTTCAAGGTTAAGAAGCCCGGACTCAAAGGCCTTCTGGGACTTGTGCTTATAGGCGCCATTGAGTTTGCAATTATGATTATCTGCAAGTTTGTCTGGAACCACTAAGTTTGATGCCCCGGTTCTTGCATGAAACCCGTAAGGTAGAGGATAGATGCTTAAATTCTTATACGAAACCGCATTTGGAAGATTGATACTTAAAGGACTTACGGCCCCGGGACTTTCCCGGGCCGTAGGTCATTTTCTTGATACGAAGTTATCCTGTATTTTCATAGGGCCCTTTGTCAGAAACAATGGGATTAACCTTGATGACTACTACAGCGATAACTTTACTTGTTTTAACGATTGTTTCTGCAGGAGAGTGAAGGAAGATCGCCGGCCGGTGGATATGGATCCTTCTGTCCTTGTGGCCCCCTGTGACGGCTTATTATCAGCTTATGAGATTAGCGATGGACTTGTGGTGCCCGTGAAGCAAAGCAGGTACAGTATTGCGGATTTACTTGGGGGCGGATTGGTCGCTCCTGAGAGTTCAGGGGTTGTTGATTCTTCTGAAGGTTCTGTGACTGCAGATGCTTCTAAAGGTTCTGGGACTGCAGGTGCTTCTGAGGGTTCTGGGACTTCAGGTGCTTCTGAGGCGGCTCGCAGGCTCGCCGCCGAGTTTGATGGGGGCTTGTGCCTCGTATTCAGGCTCTGCGTGGACAATTATCACAGATATCACTACTTCGACGACGGAAGCAAGGGCCGTAACGTGTTCATTCCCGGCCGCCTTCATACGGTGAGGCCCATAGCCCTTAGGAACAGGCCTGTGTTTGTTGAGAATTCCCGTGAATACACGGTTATGGATACTGTTAACTTCGGACGTGCTATCCAGATGGAAGTAGGCGCCATGCTTGTGGGAAAGATAGCCAACAATCACGAAGAACATGAATTCAAGCGCGGCGAGGAGAAGGGGTGCTTCTTATACGGCGGCTCCACGGTAATCCTGCTGCTTAAGCGTAATCCGGATTCGCCTGCTACCAGCGCGGGTTCCGGCTCAGGCGCCAACTCCAGTTCTGAAGCCAATTCTAGTTCAGGCGCCAACTCCAGTTCAGAAGCCAATTCTAGTCCAGGCGCCACGATTCACTTAGACGAGCCCTTCTTGGCCAACACCCTCGCCGGCATCGAGACCCCCGTTAAGATGGGCCAGAGAATCGGAATCAAGGCCCCGGCTGAATCAAAACACTAATGAACTCGCCTAATTAGAAATTTGTTAGTGCCGCTATTGCGGAGAGTACTAACAAATTTATAGGTGCATAATATTTGTTAGTGCCGTCATCGCCGAGAGTACTAACAAATTAATGGATGTTAATAGTTTGTTAGTGCCGTCATCGCGGAGAGTACTAACAAAATCAATGGATGTTAGCATTTGTTAGTGCCGCCATCGCCGAGAATACTAACAAAATCAATGGATATTAGCATTTGTTAGTGTCGTCATCGCGGAGAATACTAACAAATTAATGGATGCTAGCATTTGTTAGTGGAATGCCCGTATGCATGTACTAACAAATGATTAAACTTGCTGTTTCATTAGTGACTGGGCGAATCAAGTCGCTAACGAGAAGCTATCGAGATACTAACAAGAGGACAAAAAGACAAATCAATTAGTCATACAAGCAAAAAAATACTAATGGAATTCAAAACCTGAAATTCCATTAGTATTTTGCTATAATTCAGTACTATTTCTTGCGGTTCTTCTTTTCTTCGCCGCCGATTCTGTTAGCGGCAGCCTGATCACCCTTCATTACAAGCTTAATCATATCTGTTCTGAAGCCGGCATCGATGAAGTC
>JAEEGJ010004078.1_pt1 | contig 51352 bp, 37 predicted proteins | sample 8958761 | NCBI WGS metagenome assembly JAEEGJ01 (sample SAMN16246546, study PRJNA631951) | gut metagenome | biome: gut microbiome; feature: rumen; material: RS-attached | host: Bos | place: Iran: Karaj | collected 2018-10
CGGTATTGGACCGAATACTTGAGCATAACCGGCGTATACCAGACCGGCACCCACTTAAGCATCGTGACCAGCGCTATGCTGATCACGATCGCCCAGAAAGGAAGCCGTACAAACAGGCGGTATGCGATGGATCTCTTTTTCCTCACGGCCGGAATGCAGCAAGGTTCGTGCCCAATCCGGTCACTTCAGGATCTTCTCCGCCACGGTCCGGGCGAGGTCCTTGGTGGCATTGTCGCAGTTGTATTCCCAGTACATCGCGCCCAGAAGACCGTTCTCGACAATGTAGTTGCACTTTTCTCCGATGGAACGGACATTGTCGAAGCCGAGGACGAGCCGGCCTTCCGCGTTGGCGTAATAGGGGACGCGGGCATCCTCGTCCCAAACTTCATGGTGGCCTTCCAGCGGCGGCATCAGGTCTTTGTAATCGACATAGTCATTGTATCCTTCCTTCCCATGCCCATAGAAAGGCATGCCCATCACCAACTTGTCGGCGGGGACGCCGGCGGCGAGGTGGACTTTAATGGCTCCATCGGAGGTCATCCGTCCGGAGATGCCGCGGCTGGGGTACAGCGGGGCGTTGTGTCGCGGGGGACGTCCCATGTCATATGACATCACATTGACGAAATCCACATAGGGGAGAATGGCTGGAAAGTCGATGTAGCGTGCGCTGGCGGCGGTGGCGAGGGTGAGGAGCCGGTCTTTTCCGAGGGTAGCGCGGAGGTCGCGCATCAGCAGGGTGAAGTTGTCGGTATCCTCCGGGGAGGAGGAAATCCCCGCGGCGGAGGAGGTCGGATACTCCCAGTCGATGTCGATGCCGTCAAGCCCGAACTCCTCGACAATCGCGAGACAACTGTCGACGAATGACTTACGGCATGCTTCGTCCGCTGCCATCTCGCTGAACCGGCCGCTTCCCCAGCCGCCGACGGACAGGCAGACCTTCACGTCCCCCTTGGCCGCGGCAATCTCCCGCAGCCGTTCAGGCCGCTGGATGCGGACTCCGTTGAAGGTTTTGTTTACGTGGCCGAAAGCATAATTGATATGCGTCATCAGGGACATATCAGGCAGGTCTTCGGCTCCGGATGTCACGTAGGCGACGACAATCCGTTCCTGTGCCCGGGTGACGAACGGAAGCAGCAGCATCAAGGAAAGCAAGGTGCGGTAAAGGCGCACGAGACGGAGTGGACTCATATTCAAGGGGTTTGCCCCAAAGGTAGAAGGTTTTGTGCAAAAAAGCAAGCTAGTTTCCCATCACCTTCTCCACATCCTCCTTCTCGCCTACGATCCACAGGATGTCGCCTTCTTCAAAGGGGGAGTGGACGTCGGGGGCGTGGAGGTTGCCGTCGGCCTTCTCTACGCCGGCGACGAGGCAGTGGTATCGGTTGCGGATGCCGGCGTCGATGATGGTGTGGCCGAGGAACGGGGACAAGCCCGTTACGGGGACGCATTTGAGCACCATCTCGCCGCTGTGGTAGCGCTCGTCTTCCAGGTCGATGGCACTGGCTTTCAGGTGTTCGCCGAAAGCTTCGAGTTCGGCATCGGAGCCGATGACCTGGATGCGGTCCTGCGGGAAAAGGCGGTTGTTGGCCTTGGGAATGTTGATCCGCAGGCCGCCGCGGAGGATGGACACGACGTGGATGCCGAAGCGGTTGCCAAAGTTCAGTTCCGCCAGGGTCTTGCCGCCCCAGTCGATTTCGGCGGGAATGTCGAAGTCGGCGAAGTGCATGTCCTTGGACAGGAGGCGGGAGGCATATTCCGGCTTCTTTTCGCCCAGGTATTCGGCGCGCAGTTCGCGGGAGCGGAAGTTCGTCAGGAAGGTGTGCTCGATGCGCTGGGCATTCCGCTTGATGAAGCGGCTGGAGACGATGGCGAAGACCACCAGGAAGGCCAGGACGAAGATCAGCAGGACCGAGATATGGAACAGGCGGGCCAGGACATAAAACACGAAGCCCAGGGCCAGTGCGTAGCGCAGCACGACGGTCGCGACGAGCGGCGCCCTGTTCGCGCGGCTTTCCTCCCAGAGCGCCTGGAAAGCATCCGAGTGGCTGTGCTTGATGACCATCGTGCGCAGGAAGGGCGCCAGGGCGACGAGGGTGACGGCGCCGGAGACGATGTTCGCCCACGGTTCCGGAATCCACTTTGCGGCAAAAGGTACCAGCAGGCCGAAGGAAAGGCTGTTGATGGCGATGCAAAGGATGCCGTAGATGAGGATGACCTTGAGTACGGACCCAAGGTATTTCCGCCATTCGCTCTCCTTACTCGTGGTAGGGGAGGCCGATGAGGCCGCGTAATTGTCCATGAAGTTGCGTACACGTCCCGGAAGGTGCTTGTACACAAACCCATACGCGGGTTCTGCCAGCCGGATCATGTACGGTGTCAGGAAGATCGTGATGACCGAAACGGCCACGACAATCGGGTACAGGAAACTTCCCGTCACGCCCAGGGATACGCCCAAGGTGGCAATGATAAAGGCGAACTCACCGATCTGCGTCAGCGAGAACCCGCACTGCATCGCGGTCTTCAGGGGCTGTCCGGACAAGAGCACACCTGTCGTCGCGAAGAACAACTGGCCGAGGATGACCGTAAGGGTGATGACCACGATGGGCAGCCAGTACTGGCCGATCATCGCCGGGTCCACCATCATGCCCACGGACACGAAGAAGATGGCTCCGAACAGGTCTTTCACCGGTTTGACGAGGCGTTCGATGTGTTCCGCCTCGATGGTTTCCGCCAGGATGGAGCCCATGATGAAGGCGCCGAAGGCCGCCGAGAAGCCGGTCTTGGCGGCCAGGACGACCATGCCGAAGCACAGCCCCAGGGCCACGACGAGCAGCGTCTCGTCGTTCATCAGTTTCTTCGCCCAGCGGAGCAGGAGCGGGATCAGGTAGATGCCCACGACAATCCACAGGACGAGGAAGAACGCGAGTTTTCCGACGGACATCACCAGCTCCCTGCCCTCGAAATTGTTCGAGACCGCCACCGTGGACAGGACCACCATCAGGACGACGGCGAGGATGTCTTCCAGGATGAGGATGGACATGACAAGGCCTGCGAACTGCTTTTTCGCGAGCCCGAGGTCTTCGAAGGCTTTATAGATGATCGTGGTGGAAGACATGGAAATCATACCGCCCAGGAACAGGGCGTCCATCTTGCTCCATCCGAAACTGGAGCCGACGGTGAACCCGAGGAAGATCATGCCGAAGATGATGGTCAGGGCCGCGATGACGGCTGGCCCGCCCACCTTCACGATCTTCTTGAAACTGAATTCCAGGCCGAGGGCGAACAGGAGGAAGATCACGCCGATGTCCGACCAGGTGTGGATGCTGGCCGTGTCGATGACCGAGGGGGTCAGGGCGAAATGCGGGCTGGCGATGAAACCGGCCACGATGTAGCCCAGCACAAGCGGCTGCTTGAGCTTCTTGAAGACGAGGGTCATCACGCCGGCGCAGATCAGGATCAGCGCCAGGTCGGCTATCAACGGTTCTATCTCGGACATTTCAGATTTCTCGGCAAGCTCGAAATGACAATCAGATGGCGCTGTCCAGGAACTGGATGAATCCGGGAATGGACAGGTTGTATCCGCGGGGACCGGCGAGGATCTCACCCTCGGGGGAGAGGATGAGGTAGTTTGGCTGCGCGTTCACTTCGAAACGCGTGCGGGCGATGTAGGAGTTCACGCTGCCCAGGGTCTTGAGCGTCTTGCCGGCGGGGGTGGTGAACCACTCGCTTTCGGGAAGCTTCTGCTTGTCGTCAGTGTACAGGGCGACGATCTCGAAGTTGTCGCGGAGGCGACGGAGCACTTCCGGGTCGCTCCAGACACGGGCTTCCATCTCGCGGCAGTTCGTGCAGCCGTGGCCGGTGACGTCGACAAAGACGGGTTTCCCGGAGGCTTTTGCGGCCGCAAGTCCTTCTTCCAGCGTGAAATAGCCCGGCAGGTTGTGGGCGATATGGAGCCCGTAGCGGTTCGGGTCCGCCGGGGTTGCGGAGGCCGTGCCGGCCACCTGCCCTTCGGCATAGTTGGCGATGATGAAATCCTGGGTCGAGATGGGCGGGAGATAGCCCGAGAGGGCTTTCAATGGCGCGCCGAACATCCCTGGAATCATATAGACGACGAAGGAGAACACGGCGATGGAGAGCGCGAGTCGCGTGACACCGATCTTTTCCACCTTCTCATCATGCGTGAACCGGATCTTCCCGAGCAAATAGAAACCCAGCAGGGCGAAAACGACGATCCAGATGGCCAGGTACACTTCCCGGTCCAGCAGGCCCCAGTGGTAGGTCTGGTCCGCGACGGACAGGAACTTGAAGCCGAAGGCGACTTCCACGAAGCCCATCACGACCTTCACGGAGTTCAGCCAGGAGCCGCTCTTCATCTTCTTCAGCAGCTGCGGGAACAGGGCGAAGATGGTGAAGGGGAGGGCGAAGGCCACCGAGAAGGCCAGCATCGTGACCATCGGTGTCCAGAACTCACCCTGGGTGGACTTGATCAGGACGGAGCCCACGATGGGACCTGTGCAGGAGAAGGATACCAGCACGAGGGTCAGGGCCATGAAAAATACGCCTGCAAGGCCTTTCTTGCCCGAATTCGCATCGCTCTTGTTCTGCCAGGAGGAGGGGAGCACGATCTCGAACGCCCCGAAGAAGGAGGCGGCGAAGACCATGAACACGAGGAAGAAGATGAGGTTCGGGAGCCAATGCGTCGCCAGCCAGTTGAAGATGTCGGCCGTCACGGTCTCACCGCCGAGGAGGCGGGTCAGGCCGATGATGACGCTGATGGGCACCGTATACAGCAGGACGATGAACAGGCCGTACATGAAGGCCTTGAATCTTCCCTGGTGCGCGTTCTCGGAGCCCTTCAGGAAGAAGGAGACCGTCATCGGAATCATCGGGAACACGCAAGGTGTGAGGAGCATGGCGAAGCCCCAGAGGATGGCCTCGATGATGAGGGCCCACAGGCCGCCGCGGTCCTTCGCATCCTCGGGATCGCCGATGGCCGTCTGGTGAGAGACCGCAGGCCCCACGGCCACGCTAAACGCATATTCTTCCGGGAATCCGCACATGTCCTCCGTACAGGACTGCCAAGTGATGGTACCCTCGACGGTGTTGCCGGATTCCACGGTCACTTCCTGCGAGAACACAGCCTTGCCAAAGAATACGAGGTCGTCCTTGTACTCCGTCGGCTTCGTCACTTCCTGTAGAGGACCTGCCGTGACCGGGCTGATGTATTCCACTTCCACGGGATTACCGATACCGGGATTGATGCCGTAGATATGCTTCCCGTCCTCGATCTTGCCGGTGAAGGTCAACTGATACGTGCCCTCCGAAACCTCCTCCGAAGCGACCTTCCACTTCACGGACGGTTCCTGGGCAAAAACGGCAACGCTCGCAAAGAGCGCTGCCAGAAATGCCGTCATTCGACGCTTGACATTATTTGTCATTCCCGGCTTGACCGGGAATCTCATCCTATTTCGCATACGCCACCGATCTCGTTTCCCGGATCACGGTGATCTTCACCTGGCCCGGGTAAGTCATTTCGTCCTGGATCTTCTTGGCGATTTCGCCGGAGAGGACTTCGGCCTCGGCGTCGGATACCTGGTCGGCGCCCACGATGACGCGGAGTTCGCGGCCGGCCTGGATGGCATAGGACTTCGTCACGCCCGGATAGGCGGCGGCGAGGTCTTCCATGCCCTTGAGACGCTTGATGTAGGATTCGATCACCTCACGGCGGGCACCGGGACGTGCGCCGGAAATGGCGTCACCCACGAGCACGATCGGGGCGTAGAGGGAGGTCATCTCGGTTTCCTCGTGGTGCGCGCCGATGGCGTTGCAGATCTCGGGTTTCTCCTTGAACTGCTCGGCGAGGCGCATGCCCAGCAGGGCGTGCGGCAGGTCGGGTTCTTCCTCGGACACCTTGCCGATATCGTGCAGGAGGCCGGCACGCTTGGCAATCTTCGGGTTCAAGCCCAGTTCGGAGGCCATGATGGCGCAGATGTTCGCCACTTCACGGGAGTGCTGCAGCAGGTTCTGGCCGTAGGAGGAACGGTATTTCATGCGGCCGATCAGGCGGACGAGCTCCATCGACATCCCATGGATGCCGAGGTCGATGCAGGTGCGCTTGCCGGTCTCGAGGATCTCGTCCTCGAGCTGCTTCTGGACCTTGGTCACGACTTCCTCGATGCGGGCCGGATGGATGCGGCCGTCGATCACGAGCTGGTGCAGGGCCAGGCGGGCGACCTCGCGGCGGACCGGGTCGAAGGCGGACAGCATGATGGCGTCCGGGGTGTCGTCCACGACGATTTCCACGCCGGTGGCGGCCTCCAGGGCGCGGATGTTGCGGCCCTCGCGGCCGATGATGCGGCCCTTGATCTCGTCATTGTCGATCGGGAAGGTGGTGACGGCGTTCTCGATGGCCGTCTCCGTGGCGGTGCGCTGGATGGTGTTGATGACGATGCGCTTGGCTTCCTTCGCGGCGTTCAGGCGGGCTTCGTCGATGGTGTCGTTGATGTAGGCCTGGGCTTCGGTACGGGCTTCGGCCTTCATGTTCTCCATGAGCTGGGCCTTGGCTTCCTGGGCCGTCATCCCGGCGATGGACTCGATCTGGCGGTTCGCCAGCTCGATGCGGCGGTCGCACTCCTCCTCTTTCCGCTTCAGGGCGTCCTGCTGTCCCTTGAGGGAGGCCTTGACATTGTCCACCTCCTTGCTCTTGCGGTCCAGCTCGCTCATCTTCTGGTTCAGGGTGTTCTCCTTCTGTTTGACGCGGGATTCCGCTTCGCGGACCTGGGCGTTCTTGTTGTTCACGTATTCCTCGTGTTCCGCCTTGAGGTTGAGGAACTTCTCCTTGGCCTGGAGGATCTTGTCGTTCTTGATCTTCTCCGCTTCGATCTCGGCCTTCTCGAGGATTTCGTCCCGCTTGCCCCGGAGGATGGATTTCCGGATGAGTATGTAGGCCGCCAAGGCCAGGACGGCCCCGACGATGAATCCGATGAGTAACGATACGATGTTCATAATATATTGTGTTTTAAGTGTTTTTGCACATAAAAAACCAGGCAGGCCCTCCTTCCGGAGACCTGCCTGGTAGAAAAAAACCGCCGCCATCCATGTCGGAAAATCTTATGGATAAGATTTGAGTTCCGACCAGTTGCTGATATCCCACGTCCCGCCTTGCGGCGGAATCCCCGTTCGGGTCACCTGGGCCCGTCATCCCTGGTCTGAGTAAACTCGGTACGTTGTATTACGTTGTTTTCAGAGGGGGATGCGCGGCGGCTATGTCATTTTCCGGTCCGGGCCAGATAGTTCGCCATGTCCTTGCCGAGCTGCTGCGCTTCCGCATCCTGGGCGGCCTTTTCGCGCTGGACGGTGATGCGGCTCACACATTCGTTGAGCGCCACCATGGGCATCAGTTCCGCCAGCGTCTTTCCGGGATACCGCCGGGTGTAGGCCTGCAGATGCTGGTTGACGGCATCCGCGGCCAGGCGGATGATCTCCTCCTTCTCCGGGGTCGGGGCGGTCAGATTGAACGTCCGTTCTGCGATCTTGATGCTGATTTTCTGGTCCATACGCTAACTTTCCAGCCAGGAGATGCACTTGTCTACCTCCCGTATCAGTTGATCCAACTTCTCTTTGGCGGCGCGGTTGTCGCCGCCGGCGGTAAAGGCTTCAGTCAATTTCAGGGTGTCTATCGTGGACTCGAGTTCCAAGACTTGTCTCCTCAGGGCGTCACCGGTTTCCTTGCACGCATGTAACTCTTCGCGGAGACGTTCGTTCTCCACTTTCGCAGCCTCATAGCGGGCAATCAGCTCTTCGATGTGTTTGCGTACTTCTTCAAGCATGGCCGGTTTCAGTGCCTAATTCGTGCAAATTTAATAAAATTCTTTTATTATCGCACGCTTACACCCCAAAAAAGTGAATGAAAGCAAGGGTTTAGAGCCGTTCGACCAATCTTTTGAAAATCACGGTCATGCGGTCGGCCGCGGCATTGGCCGCCTCGACGATGGCTTCGCCGTCGGTGACATAGTCCTCGTCGTCGGTGGCGTGGGCCACGTCGGTGATGACGGACATGCCGAAGACGGGGATGCCGCTGTGGCGGGCTACGATGACCTCGGGAACGGTGCTCATGCCCACGGCGTCCGCGCCGATGTTCCGGAAGAAACGGTATTCGGCCGGGGTTTCATAGCAAGGACCGGTAACAGCGACGTAAACACCCTTCTGGAGGGAAATACCCTCCCAGGCGGCGATCTCCTCCGCCTTCAAGATGAGGCCGGGATCGTACGGACGGGTCATGTCCGGGAAGCGCGGGCCGAATTCGTCCAGGTTCGGACCGATGAGCGGATTCGGGATCAGGTTGATGTGGTCCCGGATGATCATCAGTTCACCCACGTGGAAGCTGAGGTTCGTGCCGCCCGCCGCGTTGGAGACGAACAGGTACTGGATGCCGATGCGGATCATCACCCGGATGGGGAGGACCACCAGGTGCATCGGGTAGCCTTCGTAGTAGTGGATGCGGCCCTGCATCGCGATCACGCACTTCCCGCCGAGGGTGCCGACGATGAAGTTCCCCTTGTGGCCGATGGCCGTGGACACGGGGAATCCGGGGAGTTCGCTGTAGGGGATGACGAGGGGGTTCTCGATCTGGTCGGCCAGCATGCCGAGGCCGCTGCCGAGGACGATGCCGATCACGGGCTTCCGTCCTCCCAGCCGCTCGACGAGGGCGTCGGAGGCGGCGTGTATGGCGCGTAAAGTGTCAGTCATAAGTTACAATCTTTCAATCATTTTACGGATAAGGCCGGTCATCTTGTCGGCCGCGGCGTTGGCGGCGGTCACGACGTCGTCGCCGTCATTGACATAGTCTTCGGCGTAGTCGTCGTGCGCTTCGTTCGTGATGACCGAGATGCCGAACACGGGCACGCTCGCGTGACGGGCGGCGATGACCTCCGGGATGGTGCTCATGCCCACGGCGTCGCCGCCGATCAGGCGGAAGTACTTGTACTCCGCCGGCGTCTCGTAGGACGGGCCGGTGCCGCCCACGTACACGCCTTCCTTGAGGTCGATGCCCTGCTCTTCGGCGATGTCCTTCGCCAGCTTGATGAGCGCGGGGTCGTACGGACGGGTCATGTCCGGGAACCGCGGCCCCAGGTAGTCCAGGTTCGGGCCGATGAGCGGGTTCGGGAGGAAGTTGATATGGTCCTTGATGATCATCAGGTCGCCGACGTGGAGCTGGAAGCTCACGCCGCCGGCGGCGTTGGAAACGAAGAGTTTCCCGATGCCGACGGACATCATCACGCGGATGGGGAGGACGACGAGGTCCATCCCGTAGCCTTCGTAGTAGTGGATGCGGCCCTGCATGGCGATCACGGTCTTGCCGCCGAGGGTGCCGACGATGAAATTCCCCTTGTGGCCGATGGCCGTGGAGACCGGGAAACCGGGGATGTCCTTGTAGGGGATGACGAGCGGGTCCGCGATCTGGTCGGCCAGCTTGCCGAGGCCGCTGCCCAGCACGATGCCGATTTCGGGCTGCCGGCCGGCGAGGACGCCGACCAGGTAATCCGCCGCATTCTTGATCCTTTCGATTCGAGGGTCCATAGTTGGGTGATATTTAGTGTTATTGTATCTGTTTCAGTACTTTGCGGGCTTCGGCGAGGATCTCCGCCTCGCCGGGGATGACGCGGTCCCGCATGACGAAGCGCCCGTTCGCGATGACCGAGGAGATGGTGTCGCTGTGCGCGGCGTACACGAGGTTCGCCAGGAAGGAGCCGGGGGAGATGAAGTAGGAGTTGTCGATGTCCACGATGGAAAGGTCCGCGATGGCGCCTTCCCGGACGACGCCGGTGTCCAGGCCGAGGGCGCGCGCGCCGTTCACGGTGGCGGCGTCCATCAGGTCGTGGAGCGGCATCGCGGACGGGTCGTTCTCCCAGGCTTTCTGGAAGAGGGCCGTCGTCTTCATCGTCTCGAGCATGTCCAGGTTGTTGGAGGAGGAGGCGCCGTCGGTGCCCAGGCAGATGGTCGCGCCGGCGCGCTTCAGGTCGTCGTAGCGGAAGCGGTAGCCGGAGGCGAGCTTCGCGTTGGAGTTGATGTTGTGCACGCAGTTCACCCGGTGCCGGCCCAGGATATCCACGTCGTTGTCGCTGAGCCAGATGGTGTGCGCCGCGATCACGTGCGGCCCCAGCACGCCCAGCGAATCGAGGTATTCGGTGGGGGAGAGGCCGCCATGGGCCTTCCGGCAGTCGATGTTCTCCTTCTCGGTCTCGGAGATGTGGATGTGCAGCTTCATGCCGTGGTCCACGGCGAACTGGCTGGCCCAGAGGATCATCTCCTCGCTCACGGTATAGACCGCATGGACGGACATCGCGAGGTGGGAGGCTTCGCCCCAGTCCTTCGAGCGTTCATAGAGCTCGATGCACTTGCGCTTCTGCTTGGCGGCGATCTCCGGGTCGAACCGGTCCAGGATGACGAAGGAGATGTAGGGGCGGATGCCCATCTCCACCGCCGCCTGCCGCGCGAAGGGGGCGAACCAGTACATGTCGTTGAAGGTGGTGGTGCCGCTCCGGATCATCTCCAGGCAGGCCGCCTTCGTGCCCCAGTAGATGAACTCCTCGTCCATCTTCGCCTCCATCTCCCAGATCTTCGAGAGCCAGTCGTGCAGGGGGACGTCCTCGGTGATGCCCCGGAGCATGATCATGGCCGCATGGGTGTGCATGTTGATGAAACCCGGGATGACGGCCTTGCCGGCGCAGTCCACGGTCTCGTCGGCGACGAGGCCTTCCGTTTCGGGGAAGGGGAGGATACGGTGGATGCGGGACCCCTGGATGAAGAGGTTCACCGGGGCGCCGTCCAGCTGGATGTTCCGCAGAAGAATCATAGTCCGAAGTCAAAAAAACCGGCAGCGCGCGGGCGGCCGGTCAAGGTTTAGAATTCGTCGAAGTTGACGTCGGTGAAGGACTTGCCCGGGGCGTCTTCCGCGGCGTTTCCGCGGGGTTCGACCTGCCCGAGGCGGGCGCGGATGAACGCGACGGCGTCCTCGAGCCCCTCGGCGAATTTCTCGAAGTCCTCCTTGTAGAGGAATATCTTGTGCTTGTCGTAGGAGAAAGTGCCGTCATGCTCCTGGCGGCGCTTGCTTTCGGTGATGGTCAGGTAGAAATCGTTGTTCCCCTTCGTGGCCTTGACATCGAAAAAGTAGGTACGCTTTCCTGCACGGACCGGCTTCGAATAGACGTCTTCCGTGTTTCGCTCCTGGGCGCGGGCCCTCTCGTAATCTTCACTGTACATAGCTATGTCCTTAAATTCGATTTGTTCACAAATGTAGGGAAATTATTTAAAAATCGCTAACTTTGTACAAATTATTTGAAAGCTATGCTGAATCGAAGAATTCTGCGGATCAAGGCCTTCAAAGTCCTGTATTCCTATGCCGAAAACCGGACGATGACCCTCAACGAAGCCCTCTCCGCCCTGGATATCTCCTGCGAGGCGACGCGGGACCTCTACCTCCTGATGCTGTCCATCGCGGGCCCGCTCACGGCGGAGGCCGCCCGGCGCGCGGAAGCGGCCAGCCACAAGTTCAACCCCACCGAGGAAGAGCTCCATCCGAACCTCAAGTTCGTCCGCAACGCCCTCGCCCCGCTCCTCGCGGAGGATCCCGACTTCCAGAAGCTCCTGGAGCGCAAGAAGCTCTCCTGGGACCAGGACGACGCCCTGGTGAACCAGCTCTACGAAACCATCCTCACCCGTCCGTATTACGCCGCCTACCTCGCGGATCCGGAGATTTCCCTCGCGCAGGACGTCCGCATCTTCAAGAAGATCTTCGAGAACGAATTCGAGGACAACGACGCCCTCTGGCAGATCCTCGAGGACCGCTCCATCTACTGGACCGACGACCTTCCCTACGCCCTCACGCAGGTCATCCGCAGCCTGGACGACATCGCCCGCGCGGGCCGCTGGGAGCTGCCGCCCCTGTACCAGAGCGACATGCTCGCCGCGCAGGGCAAGAACGTGGACAGCGACGGCCAGTTCGTGAAGCGCCTCCTCACCGCGGCCTTCGGCCGGTTCTCCGAGTACTATGACAAGGTGGCGGGCTCCGTCCGCGGATGGGACCGCGACCGCCTCTTCACCACGGACATCGTCCTCATCGCGATGGGCCTCGCCGAGGCCGAAACCTTCCCGGAAATCCCCGTGAAGGTCACCATCAACGAGTACGTGGAAATCTCCAAGTTCTATTCCACCCCCAAGAGCCGCTCCTTCGTGAACGGCATCCTGGACCGCCTGATCAAGGAAAGCGAGGCCGAAGGCCGCATCCACAAGACAGGCAAGGGACTCCTTTAGCAATCACAAAAATCACAGAATATGAAGACTCTTTTCCTTCTTCTCCAGGCCCAGGCCCCGCAGGGCCAGCCCGGCGGCGGCGCCTCCATGTGGATCCTCCTCCTGCTCATGTTCGTCGTCATGTATTTCTTCATGATCCGGCCGCAGCGCAAGCAGCAGAAAGAGCTCGAGGCCTTCCAGAACGCCCTCAAGAAGGGTGACAAGGTGATCATCGGCAACAGCGGCATCTTCGGCGAGATCGTCGAGGTGAACGACCGCACCGCCCTCGTCCGCGTGGACGGCGACACCAAGCTCCGCGTCGCGAAGCAGGTCCTCACCAAGGACACCACCGACATCCAGCAGTAGGCCTCCTCCTTCCGTGAAACGGAAATTCCGGCTGCCGCTGCGGGGCAGGGAGTGGCTCCTTTTCGCCACCTCCCTGGTCATCGCCTTGCTCATCTGGTTCCTCAGCAACCTGTCCCGGTCCTACTCGGGCGTGCTGGGGGTTCCCGTTGTCGCGGAATGCAACATCCAGGGCTACAGCAACCTCTCGTCCAATTCGGCGATGCTTTCCGCCCGCTGCCGCGCGGAGGGCTTCCGCCTGCTCCGGGAGGGGACCCGCCGGTCCCGGCGGCCCGTCCAGGTCGCGTTCGACCGGGCGGACCTCCGCCACGGGACGGGCGACCGTTTCTTCGTCACGGGCAACGTGATGAACAACTACCTGCGGCAGATCTTCGGGGACAAGGTGGACGTGGAGGACATCATCACCGACACGCTCTACTTCATGTTCCCGCAGGAGAACAACAAGCGCGTTCCCGTCAATTTCACCGGCGATTTCACCTACCGCTCGCAGTACATGGCCTCCGGCCCGCTCAAGATCACGCCGGATTCGGTGACCGTGTACGGCGAGAAGGCGCGGCTGGACCTGGTGGACCACGTGTCCACGGCCCAGGTCTTCCCGGACGATGTCCATGAGGCGCAGCACGGCGTCCTCCGGCTCCGCAAGATCAAGGGCGTGCGCCTTTCCGACGAGCAGATCTCCTACGAGCTTCCGGTTTCCCGCTATGTGGAGCTCCGCTCCGAGCTCCCGGTCTCGGTCCGGAACGCGCCCGGCGGCCATCACCTGGACGTGTTCCCGTCCCGGGCGACCGTCGTCCTGCACTGCATCTTCCCGGTGGGCCGCGACCCGTTCGAATCCTTCGACCTGTTCATCGACTACGAGGACTTCGCCTCCTCCCTGTCCGGCCGCTGCGTGCCCCGGGTGCGGGAGCTGCCGCGCGGGGTGCTCGACTACCGGGTGGAACCGGCCGTGTTCGACTGCATCGAGACCGACTGACCCCATGAAGACGGTCATCCTCACCGGCGGTATGGGCAGCGGCAAGTCCGCCGTCGCCGCCTTGCTCAAGGCGCGGGGCGTCCCCGTGTACGACTCGGATTCCCGGACCAAGTCCCTGTATGACCGCGACCCTGCCCTCGTCGGGCGGCTGGAAGCGGCGCTGGGCGCCGGCCTCCGGGCCGCCGACGGCCGCCTGGACCGCGCGAAACTGGCCTCCCTCATCTTCTCCGACCCGGAGCGGAAGGCCGCCGTGGAAGCGGTCGTCCACCCCGCCGTGCTGGCGGATTTCCGCCGCTGGAAGCGCTGGCAGCGCCCGAAGGGATGGACCTACGGCCCCGTGCCCTTCGTCGTGCTGGAATCGGCCATCATCCTGTCCTGCCCGGTCTTCGACGGGGTGGGCGACAAGGTGGTCCTGGTCGACGCGCCCGAGGCGGTCCGCGTGGCGCGCTCCGTGGCCCGGGACGGCTCGGATCCCGAAGCGGCGCTCCGCCGCATCCGCCAGCAGCGCTTCGACCCCGCCCGCGTGGACGCCGTCCTCCGGAACGACGCTTCGCTGGACGCCCTTTCCGCGGAGACGGACCGCGTTTTTCTGAATTTATTCGTATCTTTGTAAACTATAAAACAAGAGCATATCATGAAAACCGACCTTGCCAAAATCCTTTCCGTCCGCGGTCAGCGCGGACTGTTCTCCTATATCGCCCAGTCCCGCAGCGGCGCCATCGCGGAATCCCTCCGCGACCACAAGCGCACGAACTTCGCGGCGAACGCCGGCATCACCACCCTCGCGGACATCTCCATCTACACGCTGGAAGGGGAACTGAAGCTCAAGGAAGTCTTCCTCAAGCTCCAGTCCGTCCTCGGCGACGCCGACGCGCCCTCCTCCAAGGCCGATCCGGAGGAGCTCAAGGCCCTCTTCGGGAAGGCCGTCCCCGACTACGACGGCGACCGCTTCTACGTGTCCCACATGAAGAAGGTCGTGGACTGGTACAACGAGCTGAAGAACTTCGCCTCCCTCGACTTCGTGGAAGAGGACGAGGAGGCCGCCGAGCCCGAGGCCTAGATGCCCACCCTGCAGGTCATCACCCTGGGGTGTTCCAAGAACACGGTGGACACGGAACATCTCCTGTATCAGGTACGGAACTCCTATGAGATCGTGCCGGAAGAGGAGGTGCGCCCCGTCGACGTCCAGCTGATCAACACCTGCGGCTTCATCGGCGACGCCAAGGAACAGTCCATCCAGACCATCCTGGCTTCCGTCCAGCGCAAGAAGGACGGGGAGATCGGACGCCTCCTGGTGTTCGGCTGCCTCTCCCAGCGCTACAGCCGCGAGATGCCGGACCTCATCCCGGAGGTGGACGGCTGGTTCGGCGCGCGGGACCTGGACCCCGTCGTCCGGGCGCTCGGCTGCCGGCCGGACCCGGCCTCGGCCCACCGCCGCGTCCGCACGGACGGCATCCATCCCTACGCCTACCTCAAGATTTCGGAAGGCTGCGACCGGCGCTGCTCCTACTGCGCCATCCCGCACATCCGCGGTCCGCACAAGTCCGTGCCGATGGAAACGCTCGTCAAGGAGGCGGAAGACCTGGCCGCCCAGGGCGTCCGGGAGCTGGTGATCATCGCCCAGGACACGACCTACTACGGCCTGGACCTGTACAAGAAGCGTTCGCTGGCGGAACTCCTCCGCCGCCTTTCCGCCGTGGAAGGCATCGAGTGGCTCCGCATCCACTACTCCTATCCGGCCGATTTCCCGGAGGACGTGCTGGACGAGATGGCGAACAATCCGAAGGTCTGCCGCTACATGGACATCCCCCTGCAGCATATCGCGGACCCGGTCCTGGACAGGATGCACCGCCACGTGGACGGTGCCTGGACGCGGGAACTGATCCGGCGGATGCGGGAGAAGGTCCCCGGCGTCGTCCTCCGCACGACGATGATCGTCGGCCATCCCGGCGAGACGCCGTATGCGTTCCGGCAGTTGCTCCGTTTCGTGGAGGAAGCCCGCTTCGAGCGGCTCGGCGCCTTCACCTATTCCGAGGAGGAAGGGACCTACGGCGCGGAGCATTTTCCCGACACCGTCACCCCGCGGACGAAGAAAATGCGCCTGTCCCGGCTGATGGAACTCCAGCGTGGCATCTCTCTTGCATACAATCTTTCACGCGTGGGGACGGAAGTCCGTGTCCTGGCGGACGACTTCGTGGACGGCGTCTTCGTATGCCGCAGCGAATTCGAAAGCCCGGAGGTGGACGGTGAGATCCTGGTGAAGTACGAGCCCGACAGGTTCGACGGCCTTGAGCCGTACTCCCTGGTGGGCAGTTTCTTCCGGGTGAAGGTCGTCTCCGCGGACGAGTATGACTTGATTGCAGAACTTGTGGAATTATGAGAAGATTCACCCTGACTTTGGGGCTTGCAGCCCTGGCGCTGGCCGCTTGTTCGCCCCAGACCCTGACGATGAATGTCGATATGCGCCATCCGTCCAAATCCGGCATCGACCTGGGCCGGAAGACGATGTCCATCGTGTATATGGACGACGGCACGGCGGACAGCACATTCAGCAATGCGGTGGCCTCCAGCCTGGCCCGGAGTCTCGAGGAGGATTACTTCGGCGGCCGCGAGGCCGTCGGCGTGTACAAGATTCCCGCAGATTCCGTCTCGCTGGACCTGATGCACCGGCTGGTGATCGATTCCGGGGACGATGTCGTCTTCCTCATGGGACCGCCCGCTTTCGGAGAGGTGGCCCTTACCGAGAGTACGGCGGTGAAGAACCCCGTGAGCGTGGATTCCGCCTTTGTCGCCCAGGCCCAGATCCCTTACAACGCCAAACTGTTCGTCTATGACAGTATGGACAAGGAGGACCGGCTGCACGTTTTCCGCGGCGGAAGCATCCTCCGTTCGCAGGTGTTCAGCAACGGCGTCACCGCACCCGAGTACCTGAAGGAAAAGGCGCTGGAAACCAAGGACCAGAGCGCCGACCTCGTCGGCAAGCAGATCAGCAACCGTTTCGTCCCTACCTGGAAGACGGAGAGTTATTCCCTCTACTACTACGATGGCTTGGACGCGGACTGGGAAACGGCGGCCATCCAGGCCTATGACATGAACTGGAAGCGCGCCGTGGACATCTGGATGAAGAAGGCCAACGAGGGCAGCACCTCCAAGCGGGCCTGTGCCTGCTACAACACGGCCCTGGCCTTCTACATGATGGGCGACCTGAACCTCGCGACGAAGTGGCTGGACCGGGCCGACGAGTTCGGTACGCCCACCCTCTCCCCGGGCCTCCGCAAGCGGATCGAAGCCCGAAGATAATCCATGCAGTCCGAGAACGCGTACATGTTTCCGACCTCCGTGAAGGAGGTGCAGGCGCTGGGATGGGATTACATCGACGTAATCATGGTGACCGGCGACGCGTTCGTGGACCATCCGTCCTTCGGGACGGCCGTCATCGCCCGGTGGCTCCAGAAATGGGGCTACCGGGTTGCCGTCATCCCGCAGCCGAACTGGCGGGACGACCTCCGCGATTTCCGCAAACTGGGCGCTCCCCGGCTCTATTTCGGGGTCAATTCCGGGGCGATGGACTCGATGGTGAACCATTACACCGCCTCCAAGCGCCTCCGTCACGACGACGCCTATACACCTGAAGGCAAGGCCGGCGCCCGTCCCGACTATGCCGTCATGGTCTATACGAAGATCCTCAAGGACCTGTATCCCGACGTCCCCGTCATCATCGGCGGCATCGAAGCCTCCCTGAGGCGCCTGACGCACTACGACTACTGGAAAGACTGCCTGATGCCTTCGATCCTCGTCACTTCCGGGGCCGACTACCTCTGCTACGGCATGGGCGAAAAGCCGATGCTGGCGCTCACGAAAGGGATCGAGAACGGCTGGAACCGCCACCGGATGCAGGCCATTCCCCAGATCGCGGTGTTCAAGACCGGTGCCTGGAAGGAGAAAGAGGGGGTGCTCGTGCTGCATGGCTTCGAGGAGTGCGAGAAGGATAAGTTCAAGTTCGCGGAGAACTTCCACTGGATCGAGACGCATGCGAACATGATGCATCCGGATACGATCGTGGAGCCGGTGGGGGACGGGTATGTGCAAGTGAATCCGCCGTATCCGACGGCGACGACGGAGGAGATGGATTCGTACTGGGACCTGCCGTTCACGAAGTTGCCGCATCCGCGGTACAAGGGGAAGCGGATTCCCGCGTACGACATGATCAAGTTCTCGGTATGCACGCACCGGGGGTGTTTCGGCGGTTGCAATTTCTGCACGATCGCCGCGCACCAGGGGAAGTTCGTCGCGTCCCGGAGCGAGGAGTCCATCCTGAAGGAGGTCCGGGCGCTGAACAAACTGCCGGATTTCGCGGGGAACATCTCCGACGTGGGCGCGCCGACGGCCAACATGTACGGGATGCATGGAAAGAACCAGGACATCTGCGCGAAATGCCGGCGGCGGTCGTGCCTGTTCCCGGCCCGCTGCCCCAACCTGGACTGTGACCATACGCGGCTGCTGGAACTGTATCACCGCATCGACAGTACCAAGGGCATCCGGCACTCCTATATCGGCAGCGGCATCCGGTACGACCTGTTCCTGACCGAGGACGGGTTCGTGGACCCGAGTTCCAAGCCGTATCTGAAGGAACTGGTCCTGGACCATACTTCGGGCCGCCTGAAGGTGGCGCCGGAGCATACGGAGGACCATGTGCTCCAGAAGATGGGCAAGCCGTCCTTCCGCCTGTTCGAGCGGCTCCGCAAGGAATTCGACCAGGTGAACCGCGAGGCGGGGACGCATGTGGGGCTGGTCCCGTATTTCATCTCGTCGCATCCCGGCTGCACGCTGCGGGACATGGAGCATCTGGCGAACCATCCGGCGCTCAGGGGAATCTGGATGGACCAGGTCCAGGATTTCACGCCGACGCCCATGACCACTTCCTCGGTGATGTTCTGGTCCGGCTACGACCCGCGCGACCTCAAACCGGTGTTCACCGAGCGGGATATGGACCGCAAACGGGAGCAGAAATCCCTTTTCTTCAAGAATTCGTCGAAAAAAAGCAAGGAGGGTATTTCCAAATCCAAAAAAAGGAATTAATATTGCACCCGTAAACTTAAACCGGAACACCGATGGCAGACAACAAGAAAAGACACGTCGTAAGTTATGAGAAAATGCCCCTGAATCCCGAACTTGCGGCCGCCTTTGCAGAGAAATATCCCCGTGGTTTCAGCGATTACCTGACCGACCTCGTGAAGTATCCGAAGCCGGACGGGACGTCTTTCTACGCCGTTACCGTGGAGATTCCCAATGCCATTTACCTCGTCAAGATCAATGTGAAGACCGATGACCTCGAGGATGTCGAGCGCTGGCTCGAGGGCGAGGAAGACGCCGAGAACGAGGCCGTGGCCGGCGGCAGCGCCGATGCCTCCGACGCCGCGGGGGAAACCCTTCCCGACGACAACATCGCCCAGTACGGCAGCGGGTCCGACGAGGAATAGGCGGTGGAAAACAAGTTCGTGAAATATCTTTGGGGCCCGCTACGGGCCCTTTTGCATTCCCTGCCGGAGCGGAGCCGCATTCCCGTGCTCTCCGTGGTCACGGGCGTCCTGTGCGGCCTGGCGGCCGTCCTGCTCAAGGTGACCATCCGCGGCATCCATCACGGGCTTGTTTCGCTGGTGGGAGGATCCACCTGGCTTTTCCTGCTGCTGCCGGGCGTGGGCATGATCCTCAGCCTCCTGATCGTCCGGTACATCGTCCGGGACAACATCGGCCACGGCGTGACCAAGGTCCTGCAGGCCGTCTCCAAGAACGAATCCAAGATCAAGCGGCACAATCTCTTCTCCTCGATGGTGACGAGCGCCCTCACGATCGGTTTCGGCGGTTCGGTGGGTGCGGAGGCCCCGATCGTCTATACGGGCGCGGCCATCGGCTCCAACCTGGGCCGGTACATGGGCCTGTCCTACCGGGGGATGACCCTCCTGCTGGGCTGCGGCGCGGCCGGCGCGGTCGCGGGCATCTTCAACGCCCCGCTCGCCGGCGTCCTGTTCACCCTGGAGATCCTCCTGTTCAACCTGTCGATGAGTTCCCTCCTGCCGCTGCTGCTTTCGTCGGTGTCGGCGACGATGGTCTCCTACCTGATCCTGGGCCGGGACACGCAGTTCACCTGCACGCTGGTCGCCTTTTCGATGCGGAACATCCCGTTCTACCTCATCCTGGGCGTGTTCTGCGGCTTCTGCTCGCTGTATTTCCTCAAGACGACGCTCTACCTGGAGGATGTGTTCGGGAAGATGAGGAACGTCTGGCTCCGCTGGGCGCTCTGTGCGGTGGGCGTGGGCCTGCTCATCTTCCTTTTCCCCCCGCTGTACGGGGAGGGCTATGAGGATGTGGGCCGGCTGCTGAACGGACAGGGGAGCGGTGCCGTCTGGTTCTTCGCCCTGATCCTGCTCCTGAAAGTGTTCGCGATGACGTTCACGAATGCCGGCGGCGGCGTGGGCGGAACCTTCGGTCCCACCCTGTTTGTCGGTGCCATCGCGGGGTATGTCCTTTCGTCTTCCCTGAACTTGATCAGCCCCGGCCTGGTCCCGGTCCCGAACTTCGTGCTCGTGGGCATGGCGGGCCTCATGGCCGGCGTCATGCAGGCGCCGATGACGGCCATCTTCCTGATCGCCGAGATCTCGGGCGGTTACGAACTCCTGCTGCCGCTCATCCTCACGGCGACCATCGCCTACGGGACCATCCGGATCTTCGAAAAGTATTCCATCTATACCAAGCGCATCGCCCAGTCCGGCGAACTCCTGACCCATGATTCCGACCAGGCCGTCCTGACGCTCCTCAGGACGGAATCCCTCGTGGAGACGGACTTCACCCCCGTGCGGATCGACGACACCCTGCAGTCCCTGGTGGACGCGGTGGCCGTGTCCGAGCGCAACATCTTCCCGGTCCTGGACGGCAAGAAGCAGTTCCAGGGCTATGTGGACCTGTCCGACATCCGCCGCGACATGTTCCGGACGGACCTGTACGGCTCGGCGCACGTCTATAACTACATGCGCTCCGCCCCGGAGTATGTGCTTCCGGACGAGCCGATGGAAAGCGTGATGCGGAAGTTCAGCAAGACCGGGGCCTGGAACCTGCCGGTCGTGGACCGCGAACGCCACTACCTCGGCTTCGTCTCCAAGTCCCGGATCTTCAACGCCTACCGCGAGGAACTGAAGGACTTTTCGCAGGATTGACCGGATACTGCACTGAACTATAACCACTTTCTATGAGAAGAATAGAGACTTTGCTAGCCGTAACTTTCGCCGCCCTGGCCCTCCTTTCGGCCTGCCATCCCGCGGGCTTCGAAGTGTACGACCTCCGGTGCGAGGGGCTCGTGGAGCCGCTCGGTATCGACAATGCACAGCCGCATTTCAGTTGGAAGATCCGCAGCGGAATACCCATGGAGCAAGTCGCTTACGAAATCGAAGTCGGGCCGGAACTGTGGCATTCCGGGCGGGTGGAATCCGCAGACCAGGTGATGGTCCCGTACGAAGGGAAACCGCTCGCTTCCAGGCAGCAGGCCTGGTGGCGCGTGCGCGTATGGCGGTCAGACGAGGAAGTGACCGACTGGAGCCCGAAGCAGCGCTTCGGCGTGGGTATCATCGGTGGGGACCGCCTCAAGGGCGATTATATCGGTGCCGTCCCGGGCGAGGGGAGAGCCCCGCTGCTCCGGAAGGAGTTTTCCGTGAAAAAGGCCGGCAAGGCCCTGCTGTATGTCAATTCCCTGGGTTACCATGAGGCCTTCCTGAACGGAAAGAAGGTCTCGGACGCCGTCCTGATGCCTGCCGTGTCCCAACTGGACAAGCGCTCGCTGATCGTCGTCTATGACGTGACCAGCCTGCTCCGGAAGGGGCGGAACGAATTGCGGATTGCGGCCGGTTCAGGCTGGTACAAGCCGGCGACTTTCGATGCCGTCTATGCGGGACCGCTGGTGAAGGCGGAACTGGATGTGGACGGTGAAGCCGCCGTCTGGACCGATGGCACCTGGGAAGGCGCCTGGAGCGGTTCTTCGGACCTGGGCACCTGGCGGGCGAACGGGTTCGCGGGCGAGCGCATCGACGCCGGGGCAAAGCCCGTGTGGGGCCCCGTCGATGTGGTTCCGGTCGATGGGATCGTGGCCTCGATGCAGATGTGCGAGCCCTGCCGCGTGCAGGAAACGCTGCCAGCCGCATCCATCGAGCAAGTCGGGGACAGCAGTTGGCGGGTGGATTTCGGCCGCATCGTCAACGCCCTCTTCGAGATCCGGCTCCCGGCAGGACCGGAAGGCAGCCGGGTCCGGGCCACCTTTGCCGACGAGCCCGCCGAGCACTTCGATCCGCGCATCTGCGGGTACGATGAATACATCCTGTCCGGAAAGCCGGAAGGCGACCTGTTCGCGAACCGCTTCAACCATCATATCTTCCGCTACGTCCAACTGGACGGCCTCGCTCAGGCCCCCGGACTTGCGGATATCCGTGCCCGGCGGATGCGGACCGATTTCCCCTGGAACGGCACCTTCGAGAGTTCCGATGCGGAACTGAACGCCATCTACGGCATCGTGGACTGGTCCATGGAGAATCTGGCCTTCGACGGCTACATGGTCGATTGTGCGAGCATCGAGCGGCTGGGGTACGGCGGCGACGGCAATGCATCGACCCTGTCCCTGCAGACCGTTTCCGACGTGGCGCCGCTCTACCTGAACTGGCTGCAGGCCTGGGAGGATGCCCAGCGGCCGGACGGCGGCCTGCCGCATACGGCCCCGAATCCGTACAAGGCCGGCGGCGGTCCCTATTGGTGCACGTTCCCGATCCAGGCTTCCTGGCGCACCTACCTGCGTTACGGCGACAAGCGCCCGATGGAGCGTTTCTATCCCGTGATGAAGCGCTTCATGGACTATGTCGATGCCTACACGGTCGACGGTCTCCTGAAGGAGTGGCCCACGCCGGATTACCGCTGGTGGTACCTGGGCGACTGGGCGGCTCCGGGAGAGATGGTGGACGTGCAGGATCCGGCTTCCGTGGACCTGGTGAACAACTGCGCCATCGTCCAGTCGCTCGAAGACCTGGTGAAGATGGCCCGCATCCTGGGTGAAGATGCCGATGCCGCGGCTTACGAGGCGCGCTGTGAAGCGCTTCGGAAGCGCATCCACGAAGTGTTTTACCACAATGGCATCTATGCCACGGGAAGCCAGGTCGACCTGGTGTACCCGATGCTCGTCGGCGTTGTCCCGGACGGACTCACGGACGTCGTCGTCCGGTCGCTGTACGACCGTACGGAGACCGAGTACCAGGGGCACCTGGCCACTGGGCTCGTAGGCATCCCGGTCCTGACCGAATGGGCCACGCTGAACGGGCAGGGAGACTGGCTGTACGGACTGCTCAAGCAGCACGGCTATCCCGGCTATCTGCACATGCTGGACAACGGCGCCACCGGCGTCTGGGAGCACTGGAACGGCGACCGCAGCCATCTGCACAACTGCTACAACGGCATCGGAAGTTGGTTCTACCAGGGCCTCGGGGGCATCATCCCCGATGCGCCCGGCTGCCGGCACGTCACCATCGACCCGCAGGTCCCGGAGGGACTGGAGTGGGTGAAGGTGAGCATGGAGACGCCCTACGGGACCATCCGCGTGTCCCGCCAGGGGGATACCCTGGAGGGAGAACTGCCCGTGGGCGTGACTGCAACCGTGCTGGGATGGGAATACTGTGACAAGTTTTTTGTGAAAATTCCGTAAAAAAAACTAACTTTAAGGGTTGATTCGACAACACTGAAACCAATCGCGATATGACCCTTAAAACTTTAGCCCTGACCCTTTTTTCCGGCGCCCTCATCGCCTGCACCGCACAGGTTTCCGGCCCGTCTGTCAAGAAGGTGGAAGCCTTGGATGCCAGTGCCTGGGAGTCTTCCCAATGGATTTCCGCCGTGGACGCGCCGGTGCTCCGCGGCCCGCGGACGAACGACCTCGCGGCCGACGGCGCCAGTTGGTTCCTCACCACCGTGCAGAATGCCAAGACCGTGAAATCCGCCCGCTGGATGACCACGGGCCTCGGCGTGTACTATCTCTTCCTGAACGGTGAGATGGTCGGGGAAGAAGTGCTCAAGCCGGGTTTCACGCATCCGCTCAAGACGCGCCGCTCCTTCACGTATGACATCACGGCCTCCTTCGCGAAAAAGGCCGGTGCCACGAACCAACTATCGGCGCAGGTCACGCCTGGCTGGTGGGCCGACAAGGTCGTCACCCCGCACAACGACGGCATGCTCGGCGACAAGCCCGCGTTCCGCGCCGTGCTGGAACTCACCTACACGGACGGCAGCAAGGAATGCTTCGGGACGGACCTGGAGCACTGGACGGCCGGCGTCGCCGGCCCGGTCACGCACGCCGGCATTTTCGACGGGGAATACTACGACGCCCGCATCCTGCCCGGCTATGCCACGCCCGAGAAACTCTCCAAGCCGGAACTGAACACCGAATTCAAGGGCGAGATCCTGCCCTCCGAGGGCGGTGAGATCTATCTGCGCCCCGACATCGCGCTGGATCCCGTCAAGGCCTATGTCTGGGAGGGCGTTACCGATGCGGTGGAATCCGAGGTCAGGGATGAGGTCTGCTACGGCACCGTCGCCATCAAGCGGGAATTCGCGAAAGGGGAGACCATCGACCTGAATCCCGGCGAAACCCTGGTGGTGGACTTCGGCCAGAACGCCGCCGCCGTTCCCTGCTTCCGCTTCCAGGCGGCTGCAGGCACGGTGCTCACCTGTCTGCCCGGCGAACTGCTGAACGACGGGGTCGGCGCCGTCAAGCGGGGCATGGACGGCCCCGGCGGCAGCGTCCACCGGGACAACCTCCGCATGCACGAGGGCATGGTCCTGCAGTACACCTTCGCGGACAGCCGGGATTTCGTGGTCTATCATCCGCTCTGCACCTTCTTCGGCTACCGCGTCATCTCGGTGACCGCCACCGCGCCGGTCCGGATCGCCGCCGTGCAGTCCATCCCGGTCACGTCCATCGCCGAATGGCTGGAGACCGGCACCGTCACCACCGGGAACGACCTCGTGAACCGGCTCATCTCCAACACGGTCTGGGGCCAGCGCTCCAACTATCTGTCCGTTCCCACGGACTGCCCGCAGCGCAACGAGCGCCTCGGCTGGACGGCCGACACGCAGGTCTTCACCGAGACCGGCACCTTCTTCGCCAACACCGACGCCTTCTTCCACAAGTGGATGCGTGACATGCGGGATTCCCAGCATTCGACGGGCGGCTTCCCCGGCGTCGCACCCACCGCCCAGTACGGCGGCGAATACATGCGCCTCGGATGGGCCGATGCCGGCGTGATCGTCCCCTGGACGGTCTGGAAGCAGTTCGGTGACAACGCCATCGTCGATGAGAACTGGGAAGCGATGGAACGGTTCATGACGCACGTGAACGACACCAAGTACGACCACTACGCCCTGGCCGATGAGAACAGGAACTACCAGTGGGCCGACTGGGTGGGTTACGAGCCGCTGGAAAGTTGCAGCGGACGGGCCTTCGAGACGCCCGAAACCCGCCGCCAGGCGGAGCAGTACTGGTGCTACCTGGGCGCCTCCTACTGGGCCATCGACGCCGGCATGATGCGCGACATGGCCGCCGCCACCGGCCGGGATGCTGCCAAGTATGCCGCCATGCACGAAACCGCCCGGGAGTATCTCAAGACACAGTTCCTGAATCCGGACGGCACCTTCAAACTCGCGATCCTGAACACGATGCAGACGCCGGCCCTTTTCGCCCTCAGGAACCATCTGGTGGAGGGTGAGGCGCTGGAAGGCATGCTCGACCGCCTGAAGAAGAACTTCCAGGAACATGACGGCTGCCTCCAGACCGGCTTCCTGGGCACGTCCATCCTGATGACCACGCTCACCGAGTACGGCCTCTCCGACATCGCCTACGATCTCCTCTTCCAGCGGAAGAACCCGAGTTGGCTGTATTCCGTGGACAACGGCGCCACCACCATCTGGGAGCGCTGGAACAGTTATACCCTCGAGGACGGCATGGGCCCGCAGGGCATGAACAGTTTCAACCACTACGCCTACGGTTCCGTGTGCCAGTGGATCTGGGAGTGCGCCGCCGGCATCGCCGCGGATCCGGCCCGGCCCGGCTTCCGGCACATCATCATGAAGCCCGTCGTGGACAAGCGCCTGGGTTCGCTGGACGCTTCCTACCAGAGTGCCGCCGGTCTCATCAAGAGCAACTGGCGCTTCAAAGGCGACGAACTGACCTGGGAATTCTCCATCCCCGAAGGCGCGACGGCAACCGTCACCCTTCCGGGGGCCTCGGAGTCCCGGGAGTATGCCGCCGGTTCGTACAAGGAAGTCGTGAATCTTTGATGGTCGATCAATCTGAACAGTCAGGATACCATGAGAAAATGGATGCTTGCGGCCCTGTTGCCGCTGCTGGTCCTCTCCAGCCAGTCTTGCCAGAAAGTGGAGCCGCTGCCCGTGATGTCTTTCAATGTCCGCTACGGAACGGCGAAGGACGGGGATTTCGTATGGGAAAACCGCAAGGACGCCGCCTGCGCGATGATCCTGGACAAGCACCCTGCCGTGTTCGGCGTGCAGGAAGCCCTGGATTTCCAACTTACCTACTTCGAGGAGCACTGCCCCGGGTACAGATTTGTGGGCGTAGGCCGTGAGGACGGTCTCCACGAGGGCGAGCACATGGCCGTCTTCTATGACTCGAACCGGATCGAACTCCTGCAGTGGGGGACCTACTGGCTGTCGGAGACGCCGTTCCAGCCTTCCCTGGGCTGGGATGCCGCCTGCCGCCGCACCGCCACCTGGACGCTGCTGAAGGACAAGGCGACGGACCGGCAGTTCTATTTCGTGAACACGCACCTGGACCACGTGGGCAAGGAAGCCCGCCGGCGGGGGCTCCTCCTGCTGGTCGAACGCATCGGCGCGATGAATCCCGACGGCTATCCGATGATCCTCACCGGCGACATGAACGTCTATCCGGACGACCCCTGCCTGAACGAACTCCGCACCCTGATGCAGGATTCCCGCCAGACCGCGAAGGTGACGGACAACGACCAGACCTGGCACGACTGGGGCAAGGTGACCGGCAATCCGCCCATCGACTATGTCTTCTACGCCGGATTCCAGGGTTGCGACAAGTTCGAGGCTGTCCGCGAACCCTACGGTGGCATAGCCTATGTTTCCGACCACTATCCCGTGATGGCGACGCTCCGTTTTGACAAGCCCGCGGCCCCGAAGAAGCCGCAGGCCATGGCCGAGGAACCCAGGTACGTGGTCGGTGTGGAAGCGCACCGCGGCGGCATGGGCCTGTATCCCGAGGAAACCCTCGCCGCGATGCTCAATGCCGTGAAACTGGGCGTGAACACCCTGGAGATGGATCTCTGCGTCAGCAAGGACAAGCAGGTGATGCTCTCGCACGACCGCTACTTCCATCCGCGCTATTCCACCCGTCCGGACGGGACCTCCGTGGAGAGCGGGGATCCGAAAACGTTCCTGTACGAGATGCCCTACGGCGAAATCGTCAAGTGGGACGTGGGCATGAAATACAATCCCGCCTGGCCCGAGAAGATCTGCATGCCGGCCGTGAAACCCATCGCCGCGGACGTCATCGCCGCCGTGGAGGCGTACACGAAGGAGACCGGGCACTATCCGATGCACTACGACATCGAAATCAAGTCCGATCCGTCCGGTGAAGAGGGCGAAGAAGGCGTGAACTGGCCCGAGTACCATGAATTCACGGACCTGTGCATGCAGGTGCTGGACGCGGCCGGCCTCGGTGACCGCCTGATGATCCAGTGCTTCGACGAGCGCGCGCTCAACTACATCCACGAAAAGTATCCCGGTCACACCCTGGCCTATCTCGTGGAAGACTACGAGACGGATTTCGACCAGTACATGAGCCTGCTGGACTTCACGCCCGAATGGCTCAGCGCCCCGCACGCGAACGTGGACGCCGACCTCGTCGCGAAGGCCCACGCCCGCGGGATGAAGGTCAATACCTGGACGGTGGACGACCGCGACGAGATGCGCCGCCTGATCGGCCTGGGCGTGGACGCCATCATCTCGAACTATCCCGACCGCCTGCTCGAGGTGGTTAGGGAATTTGGAAAATAAAGGTTTCAGCCCATGAAAAGACTGGCTTTCTCCCTCGCCCTTCTCTGCCTGACCCTCGGTGCAGCCGCGCAGGTGACGGCAGGCACCGCCAAGTTCAAGGTAGGCGACCAGCCCGCCTGGAGCAACCCTGCCTTCGACGACAGCGCCTGGCAGACACTTTCCCTGGACAAGGACTGGACCATGCAGGGAATCAGGAACCCGAACAACTTCGCCTGGTACCGCATCCATGTCGTAATTCCGTCCTCCCTGAAAAAGGCGGCGGCGACATCCGGGATGGTCCTCCTGGACCTCGGACCCGTCGATGATGCCGACGAGACCTGGTTCAACGGCCAGCCGGTGGGGAAGACCGGCCATTTCCCGGCGGATCCGGAAGGATTCTCGGGCAACTGGCAGAAACCCCGTCACTATCTCGTGAGTCCCCGGCAAGTCAGATGGGACAAGGACAATGTGATCGCCGTCCGGGTGTATAACGGGGGCGACCCCGGCGGGTTTTACCAGAGGGAGGTCCGGATCGGGGAACCCGAACTGGCCAACCTCGCGGAACTGACCGTCGGTGCCGAGAACGGAAAGGCCCGCATCGTGCTGACCTCCAGGACAAAACTCTCCGGTGAACTCCGCCTGGAGACCACGGACGTGCTGACCGATACGCAAACCGGTTCCGAGACTCGCCGGGTCAGGATCGTCCCCGGCAAGGAAACGGTGGTCACGGTTCCCATCCAGGACGGAAACCGGCTCTCGGCCATCTATTTCGATGACCGTTTCGACGACCTGATCGCAGGCAGTTACAGCGCACCGTACATCCTGACGCCGCCGGCGCCGGCCACCCCGCGCTACAACGGACCGCTTGTGTTCGGCGTCCGCCCCGGCTCCCCGGTCATCTTCCGGCTCGCTTTCTCCGGAGACAAGCCCATGAAATATGCCGTGGAAGGCCTTCCTGCCGGAGTGAAACTGGATCCGGACAAGGGAGTGCTCAGCGGCAGCGTCGCCGAGGCGGGGGACTATCCGCTCGTGCTCGTCGCCCGGAACGACAAGGGGGAGGCTCGCGCCGGATTCACCCTGAAGGTGGGCGCGAAGATCGCCCTCACCCCGCCGATGGGCTGGAACTCCTGGAACTGCTGGGGCCTGAGCGTCTCGCAGGAGAAGGTGATGTCCTCCGCCACCGCGCTGATCAACCGCGGCCTTGCGGATTACGGGTACGCCTACATGAACATCGACGATGCCTGGGAGGCCGAAGAACGCGCTCCCGACGGCTCCATCGTCACCAACGAGAAGTTCCCGGACATCAAGGGACTGGCTGACTGGCTGCATGCGAACGGTCTCAAGATGGGCATCTACTCCAGCCCGGGCGACCGCACCTGCGGCGGCTATCTCGGCACCATCGGCCATGAGCAGCAGGATGCCGAAACCTGGAACGCCTGGGGCGTGGATTACCTCAAGTACGACTGGTGCGGCTACAGCAAGGTCTTCAACGCGGATCCCGACAAGAGCGTGGCCGCGTACGTGCGCCCCTACCTGAAGATGCAGCAGTATCTGCGTCAGCAACCCCGCGACATCTTCTACTCCCTGTGCCAGTACGGCATGGCGGATGTCTGGAAGTGGGGCCACGCCGTGGATGCGAACTCCTGGCGTACCACGGGGGACATCACGGACACCTGGGCCTCCCTGTACAACATCGGTTTCCAGCGGCAGACGGAACTCTATCCCTATGCCGGTCCCGGCCATTGGAACGATCCGGACATGCTCGTGGTCGGAAAGGTGGGCTGGAGCAACAGCCTCCGCGACAGCCGCCTCACCCCGGACGAGCAGTACACCCACATTTCCCTGTGGGCCCTGCTGGCGGCGAACATGCTCATCGGCTGTGACATGGCGCAGATGGACGACTTCACCTTCAACCTCCTGTGCAACAACGAGGTGAATGCCGTGAACCAGGACATCCTGGGCATCCAGGCGCACCGGGACGTGGAAGAGGACGGTTTCCAGATCTGGAGCCGGCCGCTCGCCGACGGCACCCTCGCCGTGGGCATCTTCAACCTGAACGATTCCTCCGCCCATGTGGACCTCGCGGGCTGCCTGGCGAAGATCGGCCTGGAGGACGTGAAGACCGTCCGGGACCTGTGGCGGCAGAAGGATATCCCGGCTTCGACCTGCATAATTCCTTCCCATGGGGTAAGACTGCTCAAGGTACGGAGATAATGTAACGGAAAATCATTATATTTGTATCCTGTGTCATTCTTACAACTAAGTTAGTATGAAGAAGTTATTTATCATCCTCCCCATGCTCGCCCTGGTTCTGGGCGGCAGCCGTGCCCAGGCTCAGGTCGCCGTGTCGGCCGAGTGGGCATCCAAGATCAAGGCCGAAGGTCTGGGCCAGTCCCAGGTCGCCGAACTCTCCCAGTACATGACGGACTATGTCGGGTCCCGCCTCACGGCCTCCCGGCAGAAACGCCGCGCCGATTCGCTGATGCTCGTGAAACTCGCTGAAATCGGCCTCTCCAACCCCCGTTCCGCCTTCGCCACGGAATTCACCCGCGGCGGCTGGGACGTCGTCAAGACCTATGCGGCGATGACCGAGCCGTATTACTGCGCCTTCACGGTGAATCCGCGGGCCTGGTCGGGCAGCACCGCCGGCCTGGTCAAGGGCGAATGCGTCGTCTTCGACGTCCAGACCAAGGAAGACCTGGCGAAATACCGGGGCAACGTGGCCGGCAAGGTCCTGCTCATCCCCTCCACCTCGACGGTGGAGATCCGGTTCGAACCCCTGGCTACCCGTTACACCGAGGAACAACTGGAGAACCTGACGACGGATAACCGTGCCGCGGCGCGCGCCCGTTACGGCGGTGCCGGCGGAGGCCGCATGGTCCGCGACTACCAGGCGATGATGGAACTCCGTCAGTTGATGGCGGACTTCTACAAGACGGAGAAGCCCCTTTGCATCGTGAACGGCAGCGGCACCTTCAACGTGCCCCGCGGTTCCGGCGTCAACTATCGCGCCGGCGACCCGGAACCCCTTCCCGAGGTGGCGATGCCGCTCGAGGACCTCGACCGCATGGTCCGTCTGATCCAGCACGGCCACAAGGTGGAGATGGAACTCGAACTCATCCACAAGTTCTCCGATGACACCGAGGTCCACAACCTCTATGCGGAGATTCCCGGCACCGATCCCAAACTCAAGGACGAGATCGTGCTCATCGGCGCCCACTACGATTCCTGGCACGGCGGCACCGGTGCGGCCGACAACGCCTCCGGCTGCATCGTGATGGTCGAGGCCATGCGCATCCTCAAGACCCTCGGCTTCCAGCCCAAGCGGACCATCCGCCTGGCCCTGTGGGGCGGTGAAGAGCAGGGACTCTATGGCTCGAGAGGCTATATGGACCAGTACCTGTACAAGGACGGCAAGAAACTCCCCGGCTTCGACAAGTTCGCGCTCTACCTGAACATGGACAACGGTTCCGGCCGTTTCCGCGGCATCTATCTGGAGCGGAACGATGCGGCCTTCCCCTTCTTCGAGGCGTGGATGAAGCCCATCGAATCCCTCGGATTCCAGTATCTTTCCCCGCAGACCACCGGCAGCACGGACCACGTCACCTTCAACCGGCTGGGCCTTCCTTCCTACCAGTTCATCCAGGACGAACTCGAGTACGGCCGTACCTATCACACCATCATGGACACGTACGAGCGTCTCTCCCAGAGCGACCTGAGGCTGGACGCGACCATCGTCGCCTGGCTGGCCGCCTGCGCCGCGAACGATCCGGGACGCATCCCGGTGTATCCGGTGGCCAACACGCCCCAGCGGGGGTTCTAAACCGCAAGCAACCTAATCTTATATGTCAGACTCCAGAAGATCATTCCTCAAGAAGGCGGGTGCGGGCATCGCTGCCTTCACCATCCTTCCCAGGCACGTTCTCGGTGCCATGGGCGGTGACAAACGGTTCGTGGCCCCCAGCGACCGCCTGACGCGGGGCATCATCGGCGTAGGCGGCATCGGCATGTCCTCGCTGCATTTCGCCAGTGATGAAAAGTGCCGCCTGGTGGCGGTCTGCGACGTGGACCGGAACCACCTGGACCGCGCCGTGGAGGCCGGAAAGAGCCGCTTCGGCACGACGCTGGCGGCCTACTCCGACTGGCGCGACCTGGTCCACGACCCGAACGTGGACATCGTCCACATCGCCACGCCTTCGCATTGGCATGCCATCCAGGCCGTCGAGGCCGCGCGTGCCGGAAAGGATATCTTCTGCGAGAAGCCGATGACGCGTACCATCGGCGAAGGTAAGAAGGTGGTGGATGCGGTCGCCCGCTACGGCCGCATCTTCCGCCTCGATACCTGGTTCCGCTTCAAGGACACCTTCTACGGCCTCGGCACCACCGTGGAGCCGCTGAAGAAACTGGTGGACAGCGGCCTGCTCGGCTGGCCGCTGACGGTGCGCATCTCCGGCGCGACCGGCTTCGCCTGGAAGTTCTTCTGGACTGGCCGGGAGAACCTGGTCCCGCAGCCCGTTCCCCGGGAACTGGACTATGACATGTGGCTCGGCCCCGCGCCCTTCAAGCCCTACCATCCGCACCGGGTGCACCAGACCTTCCGCGGCTACTGGGACTACGAGTCCGGCGGCCTCGGCGACATGGGCCAGCACTACATCGACCCGGTCCAGTACATCCTGGGCAAGGACGGCACCTTCCCGGTGAAAGTGGAGGTGGACGCGCCCCAGCAGCATCCCGACGCCGTGGGCATCTGGCGGAGCATCACCTACACCTATGCCGACGGCTGCAGGATCATCCTCGAAGGCGAGGGGTTCGAGAGCACGGGGAAGGTGCCCTATATCGAGGGCCCCAAGGGCAAGGTGTACAAGGGATTCGAGTGCACGGTCCCGAACGTATGGGACGTCATCAACTCCCTGCCCGATCCGGCGCCCCGCCATACGGACTTCCTGGAGTGCGTACGGAACCGCCAGCATTTCGCCCTGGACGAGATCATCGGCCACCACAGTGCCACGGTCGTGAACATGGGCGCCTGCGCGCTCCGGCTGGGCCGTACCCTGCATTTCGACCCGGGCACCCAGCGCTTCATCGGCGACGACGCGGCGAATCTCCTGGTCGACCAACCCATGCGTGCCCCTTGGGCGTCAATGATCTAGCGCTATGAAAAAGTTCATCTCCATCTGGATCGCCGCGCTGCTCGGCGCCGCCTTCTGCCTGGCACAGGATGCGCGCGGAAGGGTCCCGGCAACCGTTGTCAGCGATGTCCTGGCCGTGATGCCCTGTGACGATGCCGCCACCCTGGCGCAGAACGTGCAGGACCTGGCCGTCTCCGCTCCCGCCACCGTCGAACTTCTGGCCGGCAGGCTGGGGGAGCAGGGGAGCAATGCCCTCCCCGAATATGCTTTGTCCGCCCTTGCGGCGTATGTTTCCGACCCGGCCCATGCCCGGTACAGAGACGCAGTCCGGGAGGGATTCGCGAAAGCCATCGCCGCCCAGGCGGAACCGGTGAACCGCCAGTTCCTCCTCGCGCAACTGCGGCTTTTCGCCACGGCGGATGACATCGGCCTGTTCCGGAGGTATGTCACCGACGAACTGGCCGGCCCCGCCGCCCTTGCGACCATCGCGGACCTGGGCGGCAAGAATACCATCCTGGAACTCGTAGAAAGCACGGCCGCTCCCAAGGCAAGCCTGGCCGACGTCATTGCCGACTACGGGTACACGGAGGCCGAACCGGCACTGCTCCGCTGGGCATCCGCCGCGACGGACCCCGTCGAGAAGAATGCCGTCGCCGAGGCGCTCGGGCGCGTAGGCGGTGAAGCCTCGCTGGGCTGGCTGAAAGCCCATGCCCCGGCCGACTACATGGTCGCCCTGGGGAATATCCCGGCCAGGAAGGCCGTGAAGGCCGCGAAGGAAATCCTGCGGAACGGCACTTCCGGCCTGCAATGCGCCGCGGCCGGAATCATCCTGGACAAGGCCCCGGCAAAGGATGCCCTCAAGGTCATGCAGGACATCCTGAAGTCTGAGGACCGTCCGCTTCGCAATGCCGCCCTGACGGCTGCGACGCGCCGTTTCGGCGCCGAATCGGTGGCTCCGGTCCTGACCAGGGCTTTTGCCAGACTGGGAGACGGCGCCAAGACCGACATTGTCAACTGGCTGGGGGCCCATCAGACAGGGGAGGCCACCGTCCTTTCCGCCCTGAATGCTCCCGGTGAGTTGGGCGATGCCGCCGTGCGTTCCGCCGGCCTCTTTGGCGGAAGCCCGTTCGCCCGTGTCGCCCTCATCGATGCACTCGCCGGAGAACGTGCCCCACAGGCGTTGAACGCGCTGAAATCCCTCGCGGACGATCCGTTCCTTCCGGAAGTGGTCGTCAGTTACCTCGGCCAGCCAGCGAATGAAACGCAGTTGAACAACCTGATGGCCCTCGCCAGCGCGAAGGGAATGAAGGCAGCGGCACCGGTCGTGTTGAAGAAGGCAGCCGAGGGTTCGGCTGAAGCGGTTGCCGCCCTGGCCGGCGTCGTGCGTCCGGAAGATGCCGGCGCTGTCGCCACCCTCCTTTCCCAGGCCAGGCCCGATTGGGTTCCTGCCCTGCAGAAAGCGCTGTCGGCCGCCATCCATACGCTTTCACCCGCGGAGCAGACCGCCTGCGTCAAGACCTTGATGGCCGGTACCCCGTCCCGTTTCTATCCGGTTCTGGGCAACATCGGCACCGACGAGGCGGCAGGCATCCTGCGCAGTCTCGCCACCAGCGATCCCGCCGCGAAAGAAGCCCTGCTCGCGATGGACAACGCCACCGTCATTCCCGACCTCCTCGCTTCGGCCGAGGAAGGGAACGAGCAGTCGCTGCAGGCCTATATCGAAATGCTTTCCACTTACGAGCAGAACGTGGACAAGAAGCGGCTCGGCCTTGCCGAGGCGATTGGTCTCGCCAAGACACCCGCCCTTCGCTCGCTGGCCCTCGGAAAACTCGGCGGCATGCCGCTGATGAAAACGTTCCTGCTGGCCGCCCAGTCCCTGGACGACACGGATGCCGGCGTCCGGATGGCCGCGGCCAATGCCGTGAAGTCGATCGCTTCCAAGTGCACCGAGGAAATCAACTACGACAATCTCAAGTCGGGTCTGGAGAAGGCCCGCGCCCTGTTTGCCGCTACCGGCGATGCCGACGACGGTTATGCGGTGGATGAAATCGACAAGATGCTGCGGGAGGCGAAGCCTTCCCCCCGCAGCGAACTCACCCCGGAAGAGAAGGCCCGCGGCTTCGAGATGCTCTTCGACGGGTCCGACCTGAGCAAGTGGCACGGGGACATGGAAGGCTATACGGTCGTGAACGGAGCCATCTATGTGTCCGCGAATTACGGGGCAACCGGCAACCTGTACACGAACAAGGAATACCGTAACTTCGTTTACCGCTTCGAGTTCTGCTTCCTGGAGGAAGGCGTGAACAACGGAGTCGGCATCCGCACCCCGGAGAATGTCGATGCGGCCTATGACGGCATGTGCGAACTCCAGATCCTCGACCACGACGCCCCCGCCTACGCGGGCTGGCTCCAGGACTATCAGGTCCATGGGTCCATCTACGGCGTCGTCCCGGCCAAGCGCCTGAAACACAAGCCGCTCGGCGAATGGAGCACCGAAGAGATCGTCGTCGAGGGCGACCACATCAAAGTCACCGTCAACGGGGAAGTGATTACCGATGCGGATGTCCGGAAAGTCACCAAGGGCCACAACGTGGCCCCGGACGGAAGCGACCACAATCCCTATACCATCGACGGGCACGATCATCCCGGCATGTTCAACTACAAGGGATACATCTCTTTCTGCGGCCACGGCGCCGGCCTGAAGATCCGCAATGTGCGTATCCTGGACCTGGGGTACAAGAAATAGACAGAAATGGACAGGAGAGACTTCATCAAAGGCGCGGCCGTCGCTGCAGTGGCGGTAGGGACCAGCGACATCGCTTCGGCGGCGGAGCATCTGTCTTCGGTCGCGCAGGACGAAAGGAAAGCGCTGCTGGCATCGGCCCCGATGCTGCAGAATTTCGCCGAGACCTCGGTGGGCGTGGCCTTCGCCGTGAACGACCTGGCCAACGGCTATGTCCTCATCGGTGAGCGGCCCGACCTGGCCGACGCCCGGAAAGTCCTCTGCGGCGGGTACCGTCTGGCCGATATCGACGAGCGGGTGATCCAGGTGCGGCTCACCGGCCTGAAACCCGCCACGAAGTATTATTACCGCATCGGCGCGGACCGCATCCATTATGGCGGCGGCTATGACATGAAGGTCCTCGGCAACGAAGAGGATCCCCGTATCTATTCCTTCGCCACGGCGGGGGAGGCCTTGAAAGGCCGTTTCTGCGTCATCAACGACACGCACGTGCGGTGGAACGCCATCGGACCCACCCTGGACAAGGTGGCTGCCCTCGCCCCTTCCTGCGTCATCTGGAACGGCGACGCCTCCAATACGGAGGAGAAGTTGGAGAATCTCGTGAAGATCTACCTGGACCACGACCTGGACCGCAAGGACTATGCGGCCTCTACGCCGTATCTCTTCTGCCCCGGCAACCACGACTCCCGCGGCCGGGCGAACCGGCATCTGGAGCAGGTGTGGATGTACCGCCAGCCGGAGGAACGCTCGCCGCGCGACTGGGACCTGGGCCGGAACTTTGCCATCCGCCTGGGTGACATGGCCCTCGTCGGCCTGGACACCGCCGAGGACAAACTGGACACCAATCCCCGGTTCGCCGGCCTGTTCAAGAGCGCCCCGTACCGGGAAGCGCAGACGGCCTGGCTCAAGGATGCGCTGGCGCGCCCCGAAATCGCCTCCGCCCCGTACCTGGTCGCCTTCTGCCACATCCCGCTCTTCGACGATGATCCTTCGCACAACCCCGGCGACGTGGCTCCGGACGATACCGATCCGCGTTATACCACCGACTATGCCTATTGGCAGCGCACTTGCGGCAGCATGTGGGGCCCGCTCCTGCACGAAGCGGCCTGCCAGGTCCTCGTGGCCGGCCATCTGCATCGCTATCGCTATTACGCCCCGGGAGCGGACCGCTGCTGGGCGCAACTCGTGGGCGGCGGCCCCAACATGAAGGAGGGCGAGAGTTTTCCGACGGTCATCGAAGGGGAGGTCGTCGGCGGCCGTCTCCGGATGACGGTCCATAATATCTTCACCGGCCGGGTACAGGACGTTTTCCAATTCGCACCCAGAGCGTAAACCTGACAAGCCTATGGCGGACAAATACAAACTCGATCCCCATTCCGCGGCCATCCTGGAAGAGTACCGGCAGCAGCGTCCTGTCTTCGAGAAGATGCAGGAAACGCTTCCGGCGCAGGTCCGCGCTCTCTTCGAGGAGGCGGGCATCGTCGTCGCATCCATCGAGAGCCGGATCAAGGAGGAGGCCTCCCTGGCCGGCAAACTGGAACTGAAAGGGGCGAAGTACGCTTCCCTGGAGGATATCACCGATGTCTTCGGCATGCGGATCATCACCTTCTACACGGACGACGTGGACAAGGTCGCATCCGGGGTGGAGCGCCTGTTCGAAGTGGACTGGGAGAATTCCGTGGACAAGCGCAAACTCCTGGAAGTGGACAGTTTCGGCTATCTTTCCCTGCATTATATCTGCCGGGCGCCTGACTTCCCGTACCGCTTCGAAGTGCAGATGCGTACCATCCTCCAGCATGCCTGGGCGAACATGAACCATGACACCGGTTACAAGACGGGCGTCGAGGTCCCGGTGGAGTACCTCCGCAACATGAACCGGCTGGCCGGCATGCTGGAACTCGTGGACGAGCAGTTCAGCCGCATCCGGACGGAGATCAACGACTATCGGCGCCAGGTGCAGTCCCTCGTGGCCTCCGGCCGCCTGGAGGAGGTTCCCCTGGACGGAGACAGTTACCGCAGTTTCCTGAACCTGGCACCGTTCGACACGCTGAACCGGCGGATCGCCTCCGTGAACCAGGCGGAAATCCAGGAAGTCTCCCTGATGCCATTCCTGGCCGTCTTCAAGGGCATTGGATTCAAGACGCTGGGAGACCTGGCGGACCTCATCCGGGACTATTCCGACGCCGCCTATCAGATCGCCTGTTACCAGATCGCCCTGACGGACCTGGACATCCTGGCCTCTTCCGTTGCCCCGCAGAACCTCTGCCTGGCCTACCTGCTGAAGCAGGGGGCCGGCCGGGCCGGCATCCGCCAGATGCTGGACACCCTCCACGGTGCGTCCGAGAGCAACGACGTGATGGCCGGCATCATCCTGGAGCAGGCCAAGGACTTTTCTTTCATGCATGCCAAATCCTGAGTCATGAAGCCGAACGAAATGGATACCAGCCTGCTGGACCAGGCGATCCTGTTTGCCGTGGAATGCCACTCCGGTACGGAGCGGCGCGGGAAAGGTTTCCCTTACATCGTCCATCCCATGGAGGCGATGGCCATCGCCGCTACGATGACCTCCGACCAGGAAGTCCTGGCCGCTGCCGCCCTGCACGACGTGGTGGAGGATACGGACGTGACCCTGGACGAAATCCGTTCCCGGTTCGGCGACCGCGTCGCCCGGCTGGTGGACACGGAAAGCGACCGGATCGGGGAAGGACTCGACTGGCAGGCCCGCAAGGTCGAATCCCTCCGGCGGCTCACGGTGGCTTCCCGCGACGAGAAGATCGTCGCCCTGGGCGACAAACTCTCCAATATGCGGGCCATCGCCCGGGACTATACGACCCGGGGTGAACCTTTCTGGAATATGTTCCGGATCAAGGACAAGTCCGTCCATTCCTGGCGCTATCACGCCTTGCTGGGCGCCCTGGCGGACCTGTCCGACACCTATGCCTACCAGGAGTTCGAATTCCTGGTGAAACGGGTTTTCGAAATGGGATAAGCCGATGGAAGAGGACATCAAAGCGATACCGGTCGATATGGCCGACTATGTGTACGCCGGAGAAGGCGCCAACGGGGAAAGTTACTTCCACCGCTACGATCCGGACGTGATGCTCAAACTGTACTATCCGGGCAAGGTGCAGCAGCCCCTGGACGAGATGCGCATCGCCCGGAAGGTGTTCGAGGCCGGCATCCCTTCGCCGGAACCCGGCGATTACGTGACGGACGGGACGCGCTATGGCGTCCGCTTCCGCCGCATCCGGGACAAAGTGTCCTTTGCCCGTGCCGTGGGCGACCATCCGGAGGATGTCGTCCGGTATGGGGAAGAATTCGCCGCCATGTGCCGGAAACTGCACGGCACCCACGTGGACACGACCGTTTTCGAGTGTGTGAAAGACCGCTACTTCCGGCAACTCGGGGAGAATCCGTTCTTCACGGCCCGGGAGAAGGACCGCCTGGCGCGGTTCATCCAGGACGCCCCCGATACGGACACCGCCCTCCACGGCGACCTCCAGTTCGGGAATGCCCTCATCTCGGGGGAGAAACGCTATTTCATCGACCTGGGCGACTTCTGCTACGGCTATCCGCTCTTCGACATCGGCATGGTGTACTGCACCGCTTTCATCAGCGAAAAGGATTTCGTACGGGAAGCCTTCCACATGGAACCGGCGACGGCCGTCCGGTTCTGGCAGGCCTTCGCGCCCGTCTATTTCGGCCAGGACCGTCCCCTCCGGGACATCGAGAACGAGGTACGGCCCTTCGCCGGCCTGAAAACCATCCTGGTGGAACGGGACATGGGCCGTCCGATGCCCACCTTCCGGGAAGCCCTGAAACCGATTCTCCAACCTTGACGAAACTATGCTGAACCGGAAAAGGAAACACCTGAAATATGCCTTCCAAGCCATTGCGACGGTCATCGTCGCGCTGGCTACCCTGGAGGCCACCTTCCTGATCCAGTATTTCTTCTCCCGGAACACCCTGTATGAGGAAGCCACCCGCCAGGCCGAGGAGGAACTGGAGGCGACGAACCTCCATATCACCGACGTGCTGGACCAGGTGGAGACCGCCGTCCGGAACAATGTCTGGCCTGTCCGCAAGACGCTGGCCGTTCCCGACAGCCTCTGGCCCCTGACCCGGAGGATTGTCGAATGCAATCCGTCCGTGTATGGTGCGGCCATCGCACTCAAAGAGGATTATTTCCCCGACAAGGGGAGACTTTTCGCCACCTACGCGTACCGCAGCGGGGATCAGATCGACACCATCCACATGGGCAAGGCGTCCTACGGGTATCCCGGGAAGGAATGGTTCATCAAGCCCCTGGAACAGAACGGCGGCTACTGGTCCGAGCCTTACTATGACTCCGGCGGCGGCGAATTGCTGATGACCACCTATTCGATCCCCGTGACCGACTCCGACGGCAACATGGCGGCGGTCCTGACGTCCGACATTTCCCTGGACTGGCTGACCGACATGGTGGGGGACGTCGAAGGATATCCCAGCGCGTTCAGCGTCCTGGTCAGCCGGACGGGCCAGTTGATGGTGTGCCCGGCCCCGGCCTTCGTGATGCGGGCGACCGTCCAGGAAGTGGCCGCGACGCTGGAGGATTCCACGACCGTCCGGGATATCTCCCTGGCGATGCTCGCCGGTGAGCGGGGCAGCCGGCAGGTCATGTACGACGGCGAGAAGCAATACGTCTTCTATGCGCCGATCGACCGGGCGGGCTGGTCGATGGCCATCGTCGTCCCGCACAAGGAAATCTACGGGGACGTCAAGCGGGTGGGATTCCTGGTCATCCTGTTGCAGGCCCTCGGAATCCTCCTGATGAGTTATATCCTGTATGTCGCCATCAGGAACCAACTCCGTTTCCGGGAGGTTTCCGAGAACAAGAGCCGCATCGACAGTGAACTCCGGGTGGCCCGGAACATCCAGATGTCGATGCTCCCGACTTCTTTCCTGACAACGCCGGAGCATACCGAGATCGACATGTCCGGCGTCATCGTTCCGGCCAGGGAAGTGGGCGGTGACCTGTACGACTTCTATGTCCGGGACGGGAAACTCTACTTCTGCATCGGCGACGTGAGCGGGAAGGGCGTTCCTGCCTCGCTCGTGATGTCCGTCACCCGCAGCCTCTTCCGCTCGGTCTCCGCCCATGAGAAGAGCCCGCAGCGGATCGTCACGTCGATGAACGATTCGATGGCGGACATGAACGAGAACAACATGTTCGTCACCTTCTTCCTGGGGGTGCTGAATCTCGGGAACGGACATCTGTGGTTCTGCAATGCGGGCCACAATCCGCCCGTCCGGACGGGCCCCGGCACGGCCGCCCTGCTGGACGTCGTGCCGAACCTCCCGCTGGGCATCGTGCCCGGCCTGCAGTTCCAGGAGCAGGAAATCGACCTGACCTGCGGTGAAGGCCTCTTCCTGTACACCGACGGTCTTACGGAAGCGGAAGACATGGACAAGGTGCTTTTCGGTGAAAAGCAGATGTTGGACAACCTGCTTCAGAGCGGCGCGGAGAGCGCGGACCTGCAGGTGAAATCGATGCTCTCTTCCGTGATGGCCCACGTCCGGGGGACCGATCCCAACGACGACCTGACCATGCTGTCCATCCGGTTCATGAATGCTTCGCCCCTGGCCGGACTGGACCGTCACCTGTCCCTCCGCAACGATATCAACGATATCCCCCGGCTGCACGAGTACATGCAGGGCATCTCCGAGGAAGCCGACCTGGACCACCCCTTCGCCATGAGCCTGAACCTGGCGCTGGAGGAAGCCGTTTCCAATGTCATGCTCTACGCCTATCCGGCCGGCACCGAGGGCCAGGTGGACATCGACACCCATATCCGGGAGGACCACATCGAGTTCTCCGTCTCCGACAGCGGCGTCCCCTTCGACCCGACGGCCAAGGTCGATCCGAACCTGGAACTGGACGTGGAAGAACGCCCTGTCGGCGGGCTTGGCATCTATCTTGTGAAGCGAATCATGGACAGCGTGTCCTATGCCCGTAAAGACGGGAAGAATATCCTGACAATGATAAAAAAACGATAACGCCATGGAAGTACACATCACCGAATCCGAAGGAACGATGACCGCCCGCCTGGTCGGCCGTCTGGATACCCCGGCTTCCTCCGAGGTCATCCGCGAAGTTCAACCCTTGCTGGACCATGCCGGGGAGACCCTCGTCCTGGACTGCTCGGACTTGACCTACATCAGCAGTTCCGGCCTCCGCATCTTCCTCACCCTTCGCAAGGCTGCGGCCGCCGCGGGCGGCCATGTGGTCGTCGAAGGTCTCTCGAGCGAGATCCGCCAGGTGTTCATGATGACCGGATTCCTGCAACTGTTCGAAATCAGGTAGCCGATGAAGGACATTTACGTACGGCATATCGCCGGCCTGCTGCAAGTGAAGGACTGGCAGGTGGAGAACTGTGCGGAACTGTTTGCGGAGGGGTGCACGATCCCGTTCATCAGCCGGTACCGGAAAGAGCGCACCGGCGGGCTTTCCGACGTGGAGGTCGCCGAAATCAAGCACTGGACCGAGGTGTTCGCCGAGATGGAGAAGCGCAAGACCTCCATCCTGGGCACCATCGAGGAGCAGGGGAAACTGACGCCCGAACTCCGTGACCGGATCGCGGACTGCGTGAGTTCCAGCATCCTGGAGGACCTGTATCTCCCGTTCCGCCCCAAGCGGAAGACCCGCGCCACCGTCGCGGTGGCCAAGGGCCTGGAGCCGCTGGCCGACCTCCTGTGGAACGGCAAGTCCCGCAGTCCTGCGGCCGATGCGGAGAAATTCGTCCGGGGAGAAGTGGCCTCCGTGGACGAGGCCCTTGCCGGCGCCCGCGACATCATCGCCGAGCGGTTGTCCGAGACGGCGGTCGTGCGGGAGAACCTCCGGGGCATCTACCGGACCCGCCGGGTCCAGTCGAAGGCCACGAAGGCGGCGCAGACCGACCCGGCCGCGGCCAAGTACCGTACCTACTTCAACTACGCCACCCCGATCGCCAAGATCCCGTCCTACAGCCTGCTGGCCCTGCTCCGGGCCGAGAATGAAGGCTTCCTGAAACTCTCCATCGACGCCGATGCCGAGAAATGCGGCAACAAGATGTATTACGACTACTGCCAGGAGAAGGGATATCCCTCCCGGGAATGCGGTCTGGAAATCCGCGCGGCGGTGGACGATGCCTACAAGCGGCTCCTGGAGCCTTCCCTCACGAACGAAATCCTGAAGGAAGCCAAACTCAAGGCCGATGCGGACTCCATCCGCGTCTTCGGGGAGAACCTGCGGCAACTGCTGCTCGCCGCCCCGGTGGGGCAGAAGCGGACGATGGCCATCGATCCGGGTTTCCGCACCGGATGCAAGGTCGTCTGCCTGGATGAGCACGGGAGCCTCCTCCACCATACCGTCATCTTCCCGCATCCGCCGGCGGCGAAGAAGGTGCAGGCCATCACGACGGTGGCCGACCTCGTGGAGGAGTACGGTATCGAAGTCATCGCGATAGGCAACGGCACGGCGGGGCGCGAGACGGAAGAGTTCATCCGCAAGGTGGGCCTTCCCGACAGCGTCAGGATCTTCTCCGTGAGCGAGGACGGCGCGTCCGTCTATTCCGCCTCCGAGGTGGCCCGGGAGGAATTCCCGGACGAGGACGTGACCGTCCGCGGGGCCGTCTCCATCGGCCGCCGCCTGATGGACCCGCTGGCTGAACTGGTGAAGATCGACCCGAAATCCCTGGGCGTCGGCCAGTACCAGCACGACGTGGACCAGACGCTCCTGCACGAGCAGTTGGACAACACGGTGGAGAGTTGCGTGAACAGCGTAGGGGTGAACCTGAACACGGCGAGCCCGTATCTGCTGCAGTACGTATCCGGCATCGGCCCCACGTTGGCCGACAACATCGTCGCCTACCGCAAGAAGGTGGGAGGCTACAAGTCCCGCCGGCAGTTGACCGAAGTGCCCCGGCTGGGAGAGAAGGCGTTCCAGCAGTGCGCCGGCTTCCTCCGGATCCAGGGGGCGGAGAACCCGCTGGACGGCAGCGCCGTGCATCCTGAATCCTACCACATCGTGGACCGGATGGCCCGGGACCTGGGCGTGTCCACCCGCGAACTCGTGGGCAATGCCGACCTGTGCCGCAAGATCAAGGCCCAGGACTACGTGGAAGGCGATTTCGGTCTCCCCACGGTGAACGACATCCTGAAGGAACTCGCCAAACCCGGCCGCGATCCGCGCGCGGAGGTCCGGGAATTCTCCTTCGCGGACGACATCCACGAGATCGACGACCTCAAGGTCGGCATGGAACTGCCGGGCATCGTGACGAACCTCACGGCTTTCGGCGCCTTCGTGGACATCGGCCTGCACGACAACGGCCTGATCCACGCCACCCGTATGGGCGTGCGCGGGATGGCCGATCCGTCCAAGGTCCTGAAACTGCACCAGCACGTGCTGGTGGAGGTGATTTCGGTGGACCTGGAGCGGAACCGAATCGGTTTGAGATTAATCAAGTAGTAACAATTGAGACAATGAAAAAGATTATCATGTTGATGGCCGCCCTCGTGGCAGCCTTTGTAGCGCAAGCAAAAGAGTATGTGGTGAAGTCTCCCGACGGCAAGATCGTCGTCACGGTGACCAGTGGGGAACACGTCTCATATTCCGTCGAAAGGGAGGGGATCAAACTGCTGTCCCCTTCGCAGATCTCGATGACGTTGATCGGCGGTTACGTATATGGGGGGAAGGACAGTTTCAAGGCGACGCGCAGGAGCATCGACCAGACCATCCCGGCGAAAAACTTCAAACGGGCGCAGGTCCGCGACCATTTCAACGAACTGACCCTCTCCACGGGCACGTATGACATCGTGTTCCGTGCCTACGATGACGGCGTCGCCTACCGTTTCGTGGCCCGGGGTAAGGCAGGGGAGTTCGCCGTGGCGTACGAGCAGGCCGAATTCGCCTTCCCGTACGATTATTACGCCTATGTCCCCTATGTGGCGGGGAACAAGGAGACGTTCGAGCAGCAGTTCTTCACTTCTTTCGAGAATACCTACTCCCGTCACCTGGTCACCAGTTGGCAGAAGGGAAAACTGGCCTTCATGCCCGTGACCCTGGAAGCGGCCAACGGCATCAAGTTATGCATCACGGAATCCGACCTGCGGGATTATCCGGGCATGTACCTGTGCAACCAGGATGGAAAACGCTCGCTTCGCGGCGTGTTCGCTCCCAATCCCGCCCAGGTGGACCAGGGCGGTCACAACATGCTGCAGGGCCTGGTCCGTTCCCGTCGGAACTTCCTGTCGAAGACCACCTCGCCGCACGCATTTCCCTGGCGGGTCATCGCCATCGCGGCGGAGGACCGGCAGTTGGCTGAAAGCGACCTGACCTGGCGGCTCGCCACGCCGGCGGCTCCCGGGGACTGGTCCTGGGTGAAGCCCGGAAAGGTGGCCTGGGACTGGTGGAACGACTGGAACCTGTACGGTGTGGATTTCAAGGCCGGCATCAACAACGATACGTACAAGTACTACATAGACTTCGCGTCCGAGCACGGGATCGAGTATGTCATCCTGGACGAGGGATGGGCGGTCAACCTGGAGGCGGACCTGATGCAGGTGGTCCCCGAGATCGACCTGCCGATGCTGTGCAACTATGCGGCGCAGAAGAATGTGGGCCTGATCCTCTGGGCGGGCTACTGGGCTTTCAACCGGGATATGGAAGGCGTGTGCAAGCACTATTCCGAGATGGGCGTCAAGGGATGGAAGATCGATTTCATGGACCGGGACGATGCGGAGATGGTGCAGTTCTACGAGAAGGCCGCCAAGACGGCCGCCAAGTACCACATGATGGTGGACTTCCACGGTGCCTACAAGCCGACGGGCCTGCACCGGACCTATCCCAATGTGATCAATTATGAGGGCATCCACGGCCTGGAGAACATGAAATGGAGCAGTCCCGAGGTGGATCAGGTGACCTACGACGTGACGGTTCCCTTCGCCCGCCTGGTGGCCGGACCGGCCGATTATACCCAGGGCGCGATGCGCAACGCCACCCGCGGCAACTACCGCCCCGTCAATTCGGAACCGATGTCCCAGGGAACCCGCTGCCACCAGTTGGCCGAATACATCGTTTTCGACGCTCCGCTGACGATGCTGTGCGATTCCCCGTCGAATTACCGGCAGGAAGCCGAGTGCACCCGTTTCATCGCCTCCGTCCCGACGGTCTGGGACGAGACCATCGCCCTGGACGGCAAGATCGCCCAGTACGTGGTCATCGCCCGCCGCAGCGGGTCGAAGTGGTATGTCGGCGCGCTCGGGAACTGGGACGAACGCGACCTCGTCATCGACCTGTCCCGCCTGGGTGTGGGCACGAAGCAGGGCGAGGTGTTCATCGATGGCGCGAATGCCCATCGGGCAGCCCGGGACTACCGTCACGAGGATGTGACGGTCAACGGGACCTGGAAGGTCCACCTGGCTCCGGGCGGCGGAGCCGTGCTGGTGCTGTAAGTTCCGTCGGGAACCTGAAAAAAAACGAAGGATCGGCCGATCCTTCGTTTTTTATTTCCTTCCCCTGATTCTCCGGAAGCGGAGTTTGATGACTCCCCAGAAGGCTTCTCCGAAAATGCCGCTGGACATCTTGGAGGTTCCGAGTTGGCGGTTCGTGAAGATGATCGGCACCTCCCGGATCTGGAATCCCAGCCGGTAAGCGGTGTATTTCATTTCGATCTGGAAACCGTAGCCTTTCATCTGGACGCCATCCAAGTCGATGGTTTCCAGAACTTTCCGGGTGTAGCAGACGAAACCGGCCGTCGTATCATAGACCTTCATGTTCAGGACGCCGCGCACATAGGCCGATGCGTAGTAGGACATGATGATCCGGCTCATCGGCCAGTCCACGACGCTCACGCCGTGGCAGTAACGGGATCCCACGGCGAGGTCCGCCCCCTGCTCAGAACAGGCGGCGTAGAGGCGGAGGAGGTCGTCCGGATTGTGCGAGAAATCGGCATCCATCTCGAAGATGTAGTCATACCCATGGTCCAGCGACCATCGGAAACCCGTCAGGTAGGCGGTTCCGAGCCCCTGCTTTCCGCTCCGCTCGAGCAGATGCAGGCGTTCCGGGAAGACAGACTGAAGCCCCTTGACGATGGCGGCCGTCCCGTCGGGGGAGCCGTCATCGATGACGAGGATATGGAAATCGCCGGGAAGGGAGAACACCTTGCGCGTGATGGCTTCGATGTTCTCCTTCTCGTTGTAGGTCGGGATGATGACGATCTTGCGGTCCATGGAGGCTCAGCGGATGACGATTTCGGAGCGGTCGGGACCCACGGAGATGATCTTCACCGGACATCCCGTCTCTTTCTCGATGAAGGCGATGTAGTTCTGGAAGGCCTCCGGGAAGTCTTCGTAGCGGCGGACCTTCGTGATGTCCGCCTTCCAGCCCGGGAAGTCCGTGTACACGGGCTCCACGTCGTCGGGGCACTCGAAGGGGAAGTCAGTGGTGACGTTCCCGCCGATTTTGTACGCGGTGGCGATGCGGATGGTGTCGAAGTCGTTCATCACGTCGGCCTTCATCATGATCAGTTCGGTGACGCCGTTCACCATCACGGCGTACTTCAGGGCGACGAGGTCCAGCCAGCCGCAGCGGCGGGGACGGCCCGTAGTGGCGCCGTATTCCCGTCCGATCCGGCGGAGGGTCTCGCCGGTGGCGTCGAAGAGTTCCGTCGGGAACGGGCCGCTGCCCACGCGGGTGCAGTAGGCCTTGAAGATGCCCATGACCTTGCCGACACGGCTCGGAGCCACGCCGAGGCCGGTGCAGACGCCCGCCGTCATCGTGTTGGAGGAGGTGACGAAAGGATAGGTGCCGAAGTCGATGTCCAGCATGGACCCTTGCGCGCCTTCCGCCAGGACGGGGAGGTCCTGGTCCAGGTAGCGGTTCACGACATACTCGCTGTCGATGAAGGTGAAGCGCTTCATGTTCTCCACGGCCTGGAACCACTTGAGTTCGTAGTCGGTGATGTCGAAGGGGAACTTGTACTGGGACAGGAGACCGAAGTGCTTGTATTTGAGGGCTTCGTACCGCTGGATGAACTCGGGGGAGAGGATGTCGCCCACGCGGAGGCCGTTCCGGCCGGTCTTGTCCATGTAGGTGGGGCCGATGCCCTTGAGGGTGGAGCCGATCTTGCCCTTGCCCTTCGACGCCTCGCTGGCGGCGTCCAGCATCCGGTGCGTGGGCAGGATCAGGTGCGCTTTCTTGGAGATGAGGAGTTTGCCGGTGATGTCCATGCCCTTGGCCTCGATGGCCTCGATCTCGTCCTGCAGGATGACCGGGTCGATGACCACGCCGTTGCCGATAATGTTAACCGAGTCCGGACGGAAGATGCCGGAGGGAACCGTGTGGAGGACGAATCCGTCTCCGTCGAACACGAGCGAGTGACCTGCGTTGGGACCGCCCTGGAACCGGGCGATCACCTTATAGCCGGGGGTCAGGACATCGACGACCTTGCCTTTGCCCTCGTCGCCCCATTGGAGGCCGAGGACCACGTCAACCTTCTTCATAATATGCCAGTTCGTTTTAAGATATAATCCACGTTCTTGAAGTAATAGTCCAGGGTGAAGCAGCCTTCCAGTTCCTCCCCGGTGAGAAGTCCCATCACCGCCTCGCTCTCCTTGAGGAGGGTGCGGTAGTCCAGGCCTTCCGTCCAGGCCTTCATCGCGATGGGCTGCACGGTGTCGTAAGCCTGTTCGCGGGTGAGGCCCTTGCCGATGAGCGCGTTCATCACGCGCTGGGCGAAGATGACGCCGCGGGTGCGCCAGATGTTCGCGATCATGTTCTCGGGATACACGGTGAGGTTCTCCAGGATGCCCTTGAAGCGGCACAGCATGTAGTCCAGGAGTTCGGTGGCGTCCGGAAGGATGATGCGCTCCGTGGAAGAATGGGAGATGTCCCGTTCGTGCCACAGGGCCACGTTCTCGCAGGAGGCGGACATGTAGCCGCGCATCACGCGGGCGCAGCCGCAGATGTTCTCGCTGGAGATGGGATTCCGCTTGTGCGGCATCGCGCTGGAGCCCTTCTGGCCCTTGCCGAAGGCTTCTTCCGCCTCGCGGACTTCCGTCCGCTGGAGGTTCCGCACCTCGAAGGCCATCTGCTCCAGGGTGGAGGCGATGATGGCGAGGGTGGCGATGTAGAAGGCGTGCCGGTCGCGCTGGAGAACCTGGGTGGAGATGTCGGCGGAAGCGATGCCGAGGTGCTCGCACACATAGTCCTGTATGAACGGGGGGATGTTGGCGAAATTACCCACCGCGCCGCTCATCTTGCCGGCCTCGACCCCCTTGCGGGCGTACTGGAAGCGCTCGATGTTGCGCTTCATCTCCTCGTGCCACAGGGCCCATTTCAAGCCGAAGGAGGTGATGTCGGCATGGATGCCGTGGGTACGGCCGATGCAGGGGGTGTCCTTGAATTCCAGAGCGCGGCGCTTCAGCACTTCCTGGAAGGCTTCGAGGTCCTTGAGGAGGATTTCATCGGCCTGCCTGAGCAGGTAGCCGTTGGCCGTGTCCACGACGTCGGTGGAGGTAAGTCCGTAATGGACCCATTTGCGCTCGGGGCCGAGGCTTTCGCTGACGGCGCGGGTGAAGGCGACGACGTCGTGCCGGGTGACTTCTTCGATTTCCTTGATGCGGTCCACGTCGAACTTCGCCGCAGCGCGGATCTTCGCGACATCCTCCTTGGGGATGACGCCCAGTTCGCTCCAGGCTTCGCAGGAGAGGATTTCGACTTCGAGATAGGCGCTGAACTTGTTCTGTTCGGTCCAGACGTCCCGCATGACCTTCCGGGAGTAACGCTCGATCATAGGCTCTGGAGGAAATCGGTTATGTTCTTTTCGATGCGGGCCGCCGGGTCCGGATCCTCCGCCTTGACGAAGGGAACGCCCGTGATGTGCTCGTACAGTTCGATGTAGCGGTCCGTGATACCGGCGACGACTTCAGGCGTCATGTCCGGGACTTTCTGCCCTTCCTTGCCCTGGAAGCCGTTCGCCATCAGCCACTCACGGACGAACTCCTTGGAGAGTTGCTTCTGGTGCTCGCCGCGGGCGAGGCGCTCCGCATAGCCGTCGGCATAGAAATAGCGGGAGGAATCGGGCGTGTGGATCTCGTCCATCAGGATGATCTTCCCGTCGCGCTTGCCGAACTCGTATTTGGTGTCCACGAGGATGAGGCCTTTCTCGGCCGCCATCTCGGTACCGCGCGCGAAGAGGGCGCGGGTGTAGGTTTCGAGTTGCTCGTAATCCTCTTTCCCGACGATGCCCTGGGCGATGATCTCCTCCTTGGAGATGTCCTCGTCATGGCCTTCGGCGGCCTTGGTGGTGGGGGTGATGATGGGCTCGGGGAACTTCTGGTTCTCCACCATGCCTTCCGGCAGCGGAACGCCGCAGAGGGTGCGCTTGCCGGCCTTGTATTCGCGCCAGGCGTGTCCGGTCAGGTAACCGCGGATGACCATTTCCACCTTGAAGGGCTCGCAGCGCCAGCCCACGGTGACCATCGGGTCGGGTTCGGCGAGTTTCCAGTTGGGGAGGATGTCGGCGGTCGCGTCCAGGAAACGGGCGGCGATCTGGTTCAGTACCTGTCCCTTGAAGGGGATGCCTTCCGGGAGGACGACGTCGAAGGCGGAAATGCGGTCGGTGGCGACCATCACGAGATAGTCTTCGCCGATGGAATAGACGTCACGGACCTTGCCTGTGTATTTGGAAACCTGGTCGGGGAATTGGAAATCGGTTCGGATCAACGCTTTCATAAGATGTTTCGTTTTGAATTCACGAAGATACGGTTTTTTCTTCATTCCCGGAAGAAAAAGTGCTATATTTGAGGTATGAAAAGAATCGATTGTTTTGTCTCCAGGGCCTCCCAGGCCGAAATCCTTTCCCGCGAGGCCGAAGTCGCCTCCGTCCATGTCCTCGATGCGCCTTTCTCCCGGAGCGCCACCCTGCGCGGCGCCGCGCAGGCCGCCTCGGCGGAATTCACCCTCCTGTATACCCGCCTGACGGACCTTTCCCTGGTCCATTACGCCTTGGAACGGATGCTCCAGGTCGCGGAGGACACCGGCGCCGCGCTGCTGTACGCGGACCGCTTCATCTCCAAGGGCGGGGAAGTGGTGCCCGCCCCGGTCATCGACTATCAGGCAGGATCCCTGCGGGACGACTTCGAGTTCGGCGGCCTGCTGCTCCTGCGCACATCGGCCTTGAAGGAGGCCGCAGCCCGGATGACGGCCGACTATGCGGCGGCGGGCCTGTACGACCTGCGGCTGAAGGTCTCGCAGAAGGGCCGGCTCGAGCACATCGGCGAATACCTCTATTATGAGATAGAGACGGACCTCCGCAAGTCCGGCGAGAAGCAGTTCGATTACGTGGACCCGAAGAACCGGCAGTCCCAGGTCGAGATGGAGCAGGCGGTGACGGACCACCTCAAGGCCGTCGGCGGTTACCTGGCGCCCTCGTTCAAGACCGTGGACATCACGGAAGGGGAGTTCGCCTTCGAGGCGTCCGTCGTCATCCCCTGCAAGAACCGCGTGAAAACCATCGGCGACGCTCTCCGGTCGGCCCTGTCCCAGAAGACAGGCTTCCCTTATAATGTAATAGTGGTCGACGACAACTCCACGGACGGCACCGTGGACGTGATCAAGTCCTTCCTCGGCGATCCGAAGCTCGTCTATATCGCCCAGGATCCCACCTGGCACGCCATCGGCGGCAACTGGAACGCCGCCATCCACCATCCCGCCTGCGGCCGCTTCGCCCTGCAGCTGGC
>JAEEGJ010004080.1_pt1 | contig 51344 bp, 40 predicted proteins | sample 8958761 | NCBI WGS metagenome assembly JAEEGJ01 (sample SAMN16246546, study PRJNA631951) | gut metagenome | biome: gut microbiome; feature: rumen; material: RS-attached | host: Bos | place: Iran: Karaj | collected 2018-10
TGAAGCGACTAATATTTCTTTTGAGTATAAGGTTTTCTGGACAGGTTCACAGGATTCATTTGAGCTATGTATTGACGGGCTTGTAACCAACATCGAGTATGTAAAGGACCTTCCCGAAGCAGGGACTATAAAGTGGGAGCTTCCGGAAGGGAAAAAGGATATAATAATTTATCTGCCGGCAGATGCTACTATTTACTGACGCTTGATCCTCTCATACAGAAAAGGAATGGGATTATTCATGCAAATCTGATAAGTTTTATAAAGGAAAATAAAAGGTTTAAATAAGACACTCCGATTAGGGCATTCTAAATAGTGGTATTTTATGAAGAATATAAAATATGACCCCGGAGACGATTAGGAGGTATTGTATGAAAAAGAAAATGTTTGCTCTTTTGCTCGTTTTGGCCTTGCTTATTCCTAATATGCGCATTCAGGATGCAGCAGCTGCCTCTATTCAACTGGATGATGAGCTTGTACGAATAAAATCATACAAACTTTTCTCTAATTCCGTTTTTAAAAATATGGATGAGTCCGTGACGGACAAAGTATTTTATGCGGCGATCAAAAATTATATAAAGCCGTATGGTGAAGAATCACAAAAGCGATTTGACCGTGAAGTAAGCTCAAATTTAAATGATGGAAACGTATTGACCTACAGGGATGTGTTTTATTTAACTTTCCTTACGGCATTTGCAACTGATACCAATCATCTGACCCAAAGTTACAATGCCCCTTATTATTATCGATTTGTGGATGATAGATATTGGGAACAGAACAAATGTAACGAGGTTTATAAAGATCAAAAAAATGGATATTATTATTTTTATGAGCCGTGGGGCGAAAAGACCCGTTGTGGAGATCGATTAGATGCATTAAGTGTCTTTTTTGCATTGCTTCAGACTTCACAGGTTTCCGGTGCAACTCTGTATGATATTAAAACTAACCCGGATCTGACAATCATATCATCCAATTGTCCGTTGGATGTGGCAGTCAGGATGCTGGGAAGGCTTTACGAAGCCAGTCAACCGGTTAAATGGAAAGAAAAAGGTGTTTTTAAGGGGGTAACAAAAGAGGCAGAAAATAGAAAAAATGCCATTTTAAAAAGTGAGTCAGACTATCCTTCGGGTAAAAAGACGTATTATGTGTCTACGGATGGAGATGACAATAATGACGGACTATCAGAGACAACACCGTGGAAAAGCCTTGAATATGCATCGTGGAATGCGGAAAAGGGAAGTGTTGTTCTTTTAAAAAGAGGAGATTGTTGGTGGGGAGAATCTCTTGCCTGCCAGTCTGACATTACATATTCAGCTTACGGAACCGGTCCTAAACCGATTATATGTGAAGATACCGAGGATGCGAACGATCCTGAAAAATGGGTGCTGTGCGATGATTTTAGCATAGACGGTAAAAAGATTTGGAGGTACTCGAAGGAACTCTATGATGTTGGCGGAATAATTTTCGATGACGGTAAATCATATGCTGTCAGAAAATTCGGATGGTGGAGGGATTCAAAGTGGGTAGATATCGATGATGTATCCAAGAAACTGACTCCATCCTATGCTTTGACGGAAGATCTTACCTTTATAAGCCTGCCCGATCTTGCAGGACTTGATTATCCAATCCTCTATAACGACAAAGAGTTCAGAACGGGTCCGCTTTATTTGCGCTGTGACAAAGGAAATCCGGCAACGATTTACAAAGAAATACATTTTGAACAAGACTGCCCGGATACACATCCGATTCTTTGCTTTGAAAATACAACCGTTGACAATATATGTGTTAAATACTTTGGTATGGCGGGAATCACTACGGGTCCTTCAGGTGATGAAGTCGGGGGTATGAGCACAAGAAACATAACTGTTTCAAATTGCGAGGTTGCATTCGGAGGAAACGTGTGTCTGAATTTTCTTTCTTCCGAGCCTGATAAATTTGCATATACTACAGGTGATGGCATCTATGGGATATGTAATGGGGCAACAATAAAAGACAACTATATTCACGATGTTGACTGTATTGCTATACGATCTGAAAATTTTGGTGATATCGATCGCAATATTGACAGCCCTATGCTTGTGGAAGGTAACTTATGTGAGAGAAACGGCGCGGGGATATGGTTGGAATCCTTAAGTGGGGATATCACGTATAAGAAGATTACAATATGTGATAACATAGTCATGGACAACGGTTACGGCTGGGTACATGGTGGTGGTTGTGGTTTTGTTGGTATTGCAACGGATATTTTGTTAGAGGAGAAATGCAAGGAATTAGTTATAAAAGATAATGTCGTTTATAACACTCCTTATGCAGTATATGATGTTGCCGGTAAAAATCATAAGGAAAGTGGAAACAGATTCTATATCGGATCGTATTCCGGTAATACTGTTATAAAGAACGGACTGATATATTCGATTGATCGCAATGATAAAACCGCTACGGTCATTGGATTGTCAAAAATCGGCGTATCTAAAGTAATCATTCCGAAGAAGATTAAGAACGGTAAGATGACATACACTGTTACCGGTATTGCACCGTATGCGTTTTATGATGAAAACGAGCTTAAGACTATAACTATAAAGTCAACAAAACTTACCGGTATTGGAGCATGTTCATTCAAAGGCCTTTCATGTGGTGTAAAAATATATATGCCTAATAGTTGTAAAAATAAATACTCTAAATTGCTTAGCAATGCCGGATACATATATTAAGGAGCACATAATGAATCATGTTAAAGTAAGAATTATATGTATATTACTGATTCTGTCAACACTAATTCTGACAGCATGTTCCGGTTCTGATAAAGGCAGCGTATACTGGCTGAATTTTAAGCCAGAGTCGGATGAGGTGCTTCACGATGTGGCAAAGCTTTATAAGGAAAAAACCGGCGTTGAGGTAAAAATCGTTACAGCGGCTTCGGGTACATATGGACAGCTTCTCAACTCTGAACTGGATAAATCTCACCCACCGACAATCATAGTCCTCGGTAACAACGGAAGTGTTGCGAAATGGGCCGATTGCTGTATAGACCTTAGAGGTACGGCTATAGAAAAGGAGCTAAGTACTGACAGCTACAATTTCTATGACAGTGAGGGCAGACTGGTGTCCATAGGGTACTGCTATGAATGTTACGGTATAATAGTCAATAAAGACCTGATAGAAAAATCGGGGCATTCGATGGATGAACTGATCAACTTTGAAGGATTAAAAAGAGTGGCGGAGGATATCCATTCAAGAGCTTCACAGCTGGGGTTTGACGCTTTTACGTCCTCTGATATGGATGGCTCTTCGTCCTGGCGTTTTACGGGTCATATGGCAAACCTCGAGTACTTTTACGAGGAAAGAGATGCAGGAGGCTGGTCTGAATGCCCGAAGTCTCTGAAGGGCACATATATGGAGAATTTCAGGAACTTATATGACCTGTGTATAAACAACAGTACGGTAAAGCCGGAGACTCTCGCTACCGGCGGACATGACGCCGAAAATGAGTTTAAGACCGGTAAAGCTGCATTCTTCATAAACGGCTCATGGGAATATGACGCAATATCCGCCGATGTTCCTTCGGCTACCATGATCCCTTACTACTGTGGAGTAGAAGGAGAGGAAAAAGCGGGGCTTAACTGCGGTACCGAAAACTGCTGGGCCATCCCTTCGCTTTGTTCGGAAGCAGACATTCAGGCTACCATGGACTTTCTGGTTTGGTGCGTTACCGATGAAGAAGCGTCAAGGATGCTGGTTGACACCTTCGGCGTCATGCCTTACAAAAAGGCAGCAAAGTCCCGGAACGGTTTCCTGGCAGCGTCCGATAAATATATAGAAGATGGCTGCTATGTTATGGACTGGGCCACAAACTATCAGCCAAATGTAGATGATTACCGTGCCGGACTCGTATCCGCATTAAACGAGTATAATGCGGACAGGAGCGATGCAAACTGGGAAAAAGTAGAGAGAGCCTTTGTCGATGGCTGGGCTTCGAATTATAAGGCGGCAAACGAATGAAGAACAAAAAAGATCTGACAATATATCAAAAATCGATACGTAAATGGGGCTGGCTTTTCTTGGGACCCATAATGATAGCTTTTGCCATAGGCTTTTTATGGCCGTTTATACACGGTCTGTACCTGGCTTTTTGTGATTTCCGTCTGGTATCGGAAGCAAAGTTTACCGGCCTGGCTAACTTCGGGAAAGCATTGTCGGATGAAGGCTTTCTGCATTCATTTGTGTTTTCTGCGATATTTACCGTTGTCAGCATGATACTTATAAATGTGCTTTCGTTTGCCGTTGCATATTATCTGGCAAAAGAGATAAAAGGCACAAAGGTATTCAGGACGGTGTTTTTCATGCCGAACCTCATAGGCGGGATTGTACTCGGATATCTGTGGTCCATGATATTTGACGGCTTTCTGTCGATGTTCGAGACATCCGTGCTTATGGATAGTAAATTTGGCTTCTGGGGAATGATCATCATGGTATGCTGGCAGCAGATAGGATACATGATGATCATCTATATAGCGGGATTCAAAACCATAGATGAGTCTATGCTGGAGGCAGCTAACATAGATGGGGCAAATGGCAGGCAGACCTTGTTCAAGGTCATGATCCCCAATATGCTTCCTGCCATATCCATATGTTTGTTTTTGTCCATAGCAAACGGGTTTAAGCTCTTTGACCAGAACCTGGCGCTTACTGCCGGAATGCCTATCACGACCGCTGCTGACGGAACAATGATAAAAGGTACGGAGATGATGGCGCTGAATATTTATAACACATTTTACGGACAGAGCAGCTTCGGACATGGTGTGGCACAAGCCAAAGCCGTAATCTTCTTTGTGATCGTAGCAGCTATTGGGATCATCCAGCTGATGGTCACAGGAAGGAGGAAAAATGAAAACAAAGCATAGAGCGGTTATCACAGTACTGACTGTTGTCAGTCTCGTGTATGTTTTGCCGGTTGTTGCTGTGGCTATAAATTCTTTTAAGAAAAACACATTTGTAAAATCCGAAACATTTGCACTCCCGGATGCCGAGTCATTTGTCGGTGTGGATAATTTTGTAAAAGGAATGACGTTCGGAAACTATCCTTTTGCAAAAAGTGTTTTGTACAGCATCTTTATCACCGTTGCGTCAACCGCCTTGATACTTCTTTTTGCATCGATGGCGGCGTGGTTCATAGTGAGAGTCAACAACCTGATATCGAAAATATTTTATTACTTATGTGTATTTTCCATGGTTGTACCATTCCAGATGATAATGTATACACTGGCACGGACTGCCGATAAGCTGAGCCTTAATACACCGTTCACAATACCTGTCATATATCTCGGTGTGGGTGCCGGTATGGCCGTGTTCATGTTTTCGGGATTTGTCAAGGCTATCCCGATAGAGATAGAAGAAGCTGCTTCGATAGACGGGTGCGGACCGGTTAAAACATTTTTTAAGATAGTGATACCCCTGATGACGCCCACATTAATATCGGTCGGCATACTTGAGATCATGTGGATATGGAATGATTACCTGCTTCCTATGCTCGTTCTTGACATCACAAAGTACAGGACGATCCCCATCCACATCCAGTATCTTAAAGGAAGCTACGGAACCGTTGATCTGGGCGCAACTATGGCATTGATACTCTTGAGCATCATTCCTGTAATAATATTCTACGTATCGTGCCAGAAGCACATAGTGGACGGAATCGCCGCCGGAGCCGTGAAAGGGTGACATTGGAGAGGAAATAAAATGCTTAATCGTGAAGATATGATGGAACTTACGAGGCGTATGAATCTGGACAGGAACTGTTTCTTCAGAATTGCCGGAAGCTACAGGGATAAAGAAGGGTGTGAGGACGGCAGCTTCAATACTTCGTTCTTAAAACTTGACCGTAAGGATAAAGTGAAAAACCTTGAGATAGCAAAGGCTGTGGTGTTTGCCGACACGAATGAAGAATTGAAGGAGTACCCGATTACCGGAAAAGATCCCCGGATGGCGGAACTGCGTAGTATGCTTGAAGCATTGAGGGAATGCGGGCTGAAGAATGATGCCTTGCTTGATGTACTCTATGATGTCTTGAGCGAACGATATGTAAAGACCTTCAAACCGGATAATGATTTCGGAATATTCGTGTACTATGGTTCCTACGATATTAAGCTGAAAGGAACCGATAAATCATATATGGAGGATTCTGAGGAAGTATACAGTTTTCTGATATGCGCCATTTGTCCGGTTTATGAGGACTACGATCCGGGCTTCCCGGAATGTGGTTTCCTGTACCCGTCTTTTAAGGACAGAAGTATCGATTTTGAGCATATCGCGGTTATGGGTAATGCCGGGATCATAAAGGATTTTTAGAGACGGATAGATCAGAACAGGGCACCGGATGTCTTTCAATATCCGATGCCCTATTTTACTGTCTCACTAAACATTATTAAAAAATTAACCTCTTTTCTTTTAGAATATCTATATAAATATCTATATTCAATGCGGCTGATCGCAACTTTGAAAAAGATTCCCGGATAAATATCATCAGTTTCAGATGTGACAATGGGGACGGTTCTTTTTGTCACATTTTTTTATTTTGTCACCTTTTTTAAAACAGGTGTTTTTTTAAAGCAAATTTTCCATATATGGTGAAAAAACTTAAAAATCCCTCACCTCTTAGCGTAGCGGAGGTGGGGGATTTCTTCGATTCAGGCGTAGTGCAACCGCTCAGACTGACCTGGATCGGATCAGAAAATATTTATAAAAAAATCCGGAAAATATTAAAAAAAAACTTGACAAATGTATCGCACTGCGATATTATATACATCGAAGTACGATATATCGCAGTGAAATATAACAAAACAGAAGATATCCCCCACCTCTTAGCGTAGCGAAGGTGGGGGGGGGATCTTCGTTTCAGGCGGGGGTCAAGCCCCGACTGAAATGAGATGCGGAGCATCGTTTTGTTACCGAGGAAACGCTGAAGTCGTTTTCGAGGTGACTTTAACGAGGAAACGCTGAAGTCGTTTTCAAAGTGACATTGACAGGAGGATAAAATGGATGCGCATATAAAGAAAGTTTATGTCCCTATGACAGAAACGGGTTTCTATATTTTGCTGTGCCTTAAAGAACCTAATCACGGATACGGAATAGTCCAGATGGTCAAAGAGATGACAGAAGGGGATATTGTTCTTGCACCGGGAACTATGTACGGAAGCCTGTCAAAGATGGAAAAAGACGGGCTGATCAGATTTGTACGTGAAGAGGAGAAAAGAAAGATCTATTCGATCACGGAGCTGGGAAGTGAAGTCTTAAATCTGGAAATGAAAAGGATAGAACGGCTATATAGGAACATGAAGGAGATGAGATGATGGGAAACGGTAAGACAGTTTTTAAATTTTTTACGATTCCTCAGTATCGGCAGGAAGAGGATTATCTGAGCGCCATGAATGAAAAGGGGTGGCGTTTTACGGGTGTGACATTTCCCGGCTTTTATCACTTTGAGAAAAGCGAACCTGAACAGGCTGCCTACAGACTGGATTATAACCGGGAAGGGATCAGGGACAAGGATGAATATGTCCAGATGTTTACTGATTGCGGCTGGGAATATATATGTGATTTCGTAGGATACAGCTATTTCCGAAAACAAGGAGCTGTGGGAGAAGAAAGAGAAGAAATCTTCTGTGATGATGCTTCAAGACTTGATATGATGAAGCGTGTTTTCAGAGGAAAAATCATCCCGCTGATCATACTTTTTGTATCGGTGATAATCCCACAGATGTTTATGAATACTGTAGGAAATTCGGTAGGAATTAAAGGCTGGGGTATCGTCCGGGATATTTTGTCGTTCACTTTTCTTGGACTTGCGATCCTGTATCTCGTGATATTTTCTGTAACGGCAGTACAGTTCTATAAATACGAAAAACTGGTGTCGGGAGACAGTTCTGGAATTCGATTAAAATATGTGAGTGTCTTTGCACTTATCGGTGTGATGATCGCAGGAATCGGACTGTTCTTCTGGCTGTCATACAGATCGTCTTATGAGGTCACGGAAAATGCTGCCGGTTATGTTGTGAAGATAGAAAAGCTGAACACCTCTATAGTTAAAGAATACGATCTGAAAAAGGGAGATGCCGTAAGGTTTCATATTGCTGAGTTTGAGCGGGGACATCTTTATTTAAGTGTTACGGAAATCGGAAAAGAACCGGTATTTTACAGCGATTCTTGTAATTTCGGATATTATACGTACGAGATACAAAATGACGGTCGTTTCAGGATCGAAATATCCGGGAAAAAGGCAACGGGAATAGTAGAAGTAACTATAGAATGAACGGATCATTTTTTATCAGAAAAATAGGGCACCGGATGTCTTTCAATATCCGATGCCCTATTTTACTGTCTCACTAAACATTTTTAAAAAATTAACCTCTTTTCTTTTAGGATATCTATATAAAAATCTATAATCAACGCGGCTGTTCCGCTACTTTGAAAAAGATTCCCGGATAAATATCATCCGTTTCAGAACCGACTCCCGTGCCGGTTACCTGTAAAAAACTACGTTCCCATTGGAATACACCTCCGTTTATTTATTTTACCGATCAAAACTTAAGTTCCCATTGGTCCGTACCTCATTTCTTTAAAAGTCTTTTTGAATTAAGTTATTGTGTCCTTTGGACCGTACCTCGTTTCTTTAAGATTTGGTTTTGAAATTAAGCTTATGTCTCCTTTGGACCGTACCTCGTTTCTTTAAAATTTGGTTTTGAAATTAAGCTTATGTCTCCTTTGGACCGTACCTCATTTCTTTAAGATTTGTTTTTTGAAGTTAAGCTACTGTTTCCTTTGGACTGTACCTCATTTCTTTAAGATTCTTTTTTTTGATTTAAGCTACTGTTTCCTTTGGACCGTACCTCGTTTCTTTAAGATTTTCAGCCGGATAAAAACTTAAGTTTTCATTGGACCGTACCTCTCTTTCATAAATTTGCCGTTATTGGTAAACTCATCAAATTTGCAAAAAGGAAATTATATGTTAATTGTCCTTGCTTTTTGTTTATGTCTGAATTATACACCATAAAAATAATAATGTCAAGCAGAAAATTATAAAAAATCTATAAATTATTTGAAAAAGATTTTTTAATTGTTTTTGTTGTATGACAATTATAAATTATTCAATCAAAAAACAAAAAAGTAGTTGTTGACCTATGGGGATTTTTTGTGTATTATAATAATGTAGTGTTTAACAGAGCATATGAGACAGAACCTTTTTGCGGAGGAAACATGAGCGATAAAAAGGATACGACAATTGACGAGCTGCGCGAGGCATACGAGGCTGACAAGGAGCGGAGAAACGTCCGGGAGGACGAGCTTCAGGCAGCCAAGGACTACCTTGGTGTTCTCCTTAAGGAAATAGAAGAAAAAAACAAAGAGCTTGAAGCAAAAAAGGCGGAGTCTGCCGGACTTGCGGATGCTTTGAGAAAAAGTGAGAATGAAAAAGAGGTTGAGGTCAAGGCTACAAAAGAGGCTAGGGAGTCGGGACGATATAAGAGCATATGGATCGGCATATCGATAATAGAGTTCCTTACGATACTTGCCTTGCTTGTTTCATTTTTCATTGTTTGCGGGAAACTAAAAGCTGATGCCGAGAAAAAGCAGGAGAACATAGACGATGTCATTTCTTCTTATAAGGAAGGGCAGATCGTGACTGACGAAAAGGTGAGGGGCTTCAAGAATCCTGAACTTGACGGTACTTACGATAAGATAAGAGCGGATTACGAACTGTTGCTGGAAGCATTGAGGACTGGAAATCTTGACCTGCTGCCGAAGGAGGATGAAAAGGTTGTTGAAGAGCCCCTTACGGCAAAGATAACGGATGACCTTGCGGGCTTCGCGGAGGGCATTCTCTTAAGGGACGGGTTTACCTACAGATCTGAGAAAATAGACGGACTGGAATACCTTGTATTTTTAAAGGATGATCTGAAGGTCTGCTATAAAAACGAGTATTTCCTTGATGACAGGCAGTATAAGTATTCCATGATAGTTCAAAAAGGCGACAAGAGGATATACGAGCACATCAACTATGATTTCAGCAAGAATCCTTCGCTTTTATGCCCGATGATAGTCAAGCTAAACGGAAGTGAGATGGTGCTCATTACCGACTATGCCGGATACGGGAGCATGCCGGAACTTTTCAGGATGTTTGATGTAAGAGATCTTACCGAGTATAACGGCGACGATATGCACGGCAGGATAAACAAGCTTATAAACACGTCCTTCTCTGAGGATCCTTCGGGACTTGCCGAAGCGCCGTTCGTTTTAAACCTTTCGACTACAAAGGCTTCTTATAAGTACGGATTCAACGAGACGGGCTTTAATGAAATAGGTTACAGCGGAAATGAAGCTACGGAAAACGAGCTTATCGATATCGTGAGCGAATTCAGGCTTGAGTTTTCAGAGGAAGGTATCTCCTGGCTTACGGAGGTTAAGATCGGAAGCGGATATTACCTGGGTGAGCTTAGAGGTGAGCTGACACTTGGTTACGGAACCGTGCTGATCAATAATGCCAAGTTCGGTGCATTCGTTCCTTATAATGTTGAGGATCCCGAGCTTCTGGGTATCATTATCCCGGCCGAGTCGGTACCCGAGAACTATCTGACGATAGGCGGACGACAGTCTGAAACATATTATGTTGCAGTGAACGAAAACATTACAAAGAGCACCTACGACGTGACGAAGCTCGATGTGACGGATCGGGACAACTGGGTATATTATGATGAGAACGGAAAGCAGGTATCCATACGTGGTATTGATGTTTCCAGATATCAGGAAGAGATTGACTGGAAGCAGGTGGCAAAAGCCGGAGTGAAATTTGCCATGATCCGTGCGGGCTTCAGAGGCATAAACGAAGGAACTTTGGAAACCGATCCTTATTTTGAGGCAAACATGAAGGGAGCGGCCGAAGCAGGCATTCAGATAGGAGTATACTTCTTCTCACAGGCGGTAAATAAAACCGAAGCGGTAGAGGAAGCCGACTATGTCGCAAATCTTCTGACCGGCTATGAGATAAGTTATCCCGTTGTCTTCGATACGGAGCGTTATGCAAAAGAAGCAAGGGCAAACGACTTAAGCGTTAAGGACAGGACTGATATATGCATAGCTTTCTGTGACAGGATAACCGAGCTGGGATATACACCGATGATCTATGCGAACACCAAATATATGGTTATGGGACTTGATCTTGAAAGGCTGGAAAAATACGATAAGTGGTTTGCATGCTATACAAATCATATAACCATGCCGTATGACTTTAAGATGCTTCAGTACTCCGATACCGGTGTGGTACCCGGCATAAAGGGAAATGTCGACCTGGACATCTCGTTTGTGGATTACTCAAAGAACGTCGTGAAAAAGGCAGAGGGCTGATGCCGGGGTTCTAAAGTATATGAAAGGTTACGGATATCATGGAATTATATGTTCATATTCCGTTCTGCGTAAAAAAATGCAATTATTGTGATTTCTTATCTTTTGCAGGATATGGCTGTGATGCGGATGAAACGCATCGCAGCCTTTCACGTGCTTATACGGAAGTTTTATGCGAAAGCTTGAGGAAAACAGAAGATAAGCTGTCGGAAAAGGCAAGGCAGAGTGCAGGGCCGGTTATCGACACGGTTTTCATCGGAGGCGGGACGCCGTCTTCACTTGATCCGGATATCATGGAACCGCTCTTAAAAAGTATACGCGGTATCCTTAGACTGAACCCTTCGGAGGTAAGCCCTGAGTTTACCGTTGAATGTAATCCCGGTACGCTGACAAAGGAAAAACTTCTTCTTTACAGGAAATACGGGATAAACAGGCTGAGCATCGGGCTTCAGGCAGCCGATAACAGGCTCTTGAAAAAACTGGGCAGGATACATACCTTTGAGGAGTTTCAAGAAAACTTCGGGATTGCAAGGAAGCTCGGCTTTAACAATATAAATATCGATCTCATCTCGGCGGTCCCCGGACAAACGCTTGGGGATTGGAGGGATACCCTGGAAAAGACCGCTGAACTGAAGCCGGAGCACATATCGGCCTATAGCCTTATACTTGAAGAAGGTACGCCGCTGTATGATATGTATATGAAGGATCCGGGGAGTCTCAGGCTTCCCGATGAGGATACGGAGAGAAGCATGTATCACGAAACAGAGAGGCTGCTTGAAGGATACGGCTATAAAAGATATGAGATATCTAACTATGCGCAAGCAGGGTTTGAATGCCGGCACAATACCGGATACTGGACCGGTGAAGAATATATCGGTCTCGGACTCGGGGCAAGCTCTTATCTTTCGGAGGACAGTCTTGAAATCTTTGATATAGATCCTTCATTATATATAGATAAGAAAGAAACCTGTCGTTTACAAAAAATGTTCCGGATAAAGAATACTACCGATCTTAGTGAGTATATCCAAAGAGGAAAGGATAGGGACAGCTCAGGACATATAATAGAAGAAGTTCTCGATGATGCGGCGCAGATTTCCGAGTTCTGCATTCTTAGGCTCAGGCTGTGTAGAGGTTTTGACCGTGAGGATTTCAGGAAGAGATTCGGGACCGACGTTCACGGGGTATTCGGAGAAAAGCTGGAAAAGCTAAAGGCCGCAGAGCTGCTCTCGGAGGCGAAAGGCAGGATATGTCTCACGCCTAAAGGATTCGATCTTGCCAACACTGTTTTTTGCGAATTTATGTAGTTTAAACCCTGTCTTAAAAAAAGATGGGGTTTTTTTTAAAAAAAGTGTTGACAAAGGAAACAAATGGTGTTATCTTATAGCAAGAGAGTGTTAGCACTCTATTTTGACGAGTGCTAACAAAACCAAAAAACCGAGTCTTGAGGGAGAAGGGTATGGAGCTTGATGACAGAAAACTGAAAATTCTTCAGGCGATTATAAAGAATTACCTGGAGACCGGAGAGCCGGTTGGTTCCAGGACGATTTCAAAATATACGGATCTTAACCTAAGCTCTGCTACGATAAGAAATGAAATGGCGGACCTTGAGGAGCTTGGATACATTGTACAGCCGCATACTTCCGCGGGACGTATTCCTACCGATAAAGGCTACAGGCTTTATGTGGATACGATGATGCAGGAAAAAGTAGATGAGGTCAACACCATGCGTGACGATCTTCTCGAGAAGGCTGACAGAATGGAGAACCTGCTTCAGCAAGTGGCTAAGATGCTTGCGGCAAACACAAACTACGCTACCATGGTTACCACTCCGAAGTACAGGAGCCGTAAGATCAAGTTTCTTCAGCTTACCGATGTTGACGAGTATCAGGTACTTGCGGTCATAGTTCTTGAAGGCAATATCGTAAAGAACAGAATGTTAAAATCCGACGTCGCATTGGTAAAAGAAGATGTGCTGAAGTTAAACCTTGCGCTTAACACCTTCCTTCAGGGGCTTGATATCGAAGAGATAAACATAGGTCTCATACAGAAGCTGAAAAGTCAGGTCGGAGCATATCAGGAACTTGTTTCGGAGATACTTGATGCAATAGCTACGGCAATCCAGGAAGAAGGCGACATCAGGGTATATACGAGCGGTGCGACAAATATTCTCAAGTATCCGGAACTCAGCGATATGAACAAGGCGAGGGACATCCTTTCAACCCTGGAAAACAAGGAAGAACTTACACAGTTCGTTGACAATCAGGATCTGGACATCAGGTCGGATGAGAAGAGGGGCATTCAGGTATATATAGGAGACGAGAACAAGGTTGATTCCATGAAGGATTGTTCGGTTGTAACGGCTACCTATGAGATAGAAGAGGGTATATACGGAAAGGTCGGCATCATCGGACCGAAACGTATGGACTATGAAAGAGTTGTAGGAACCCTTCAGAATATGATGGGCCAGCTTGATGACATATTTAAAAACAAGAAGTCATAGCAGCGGATATGTGAGACCGGAAACAGTATCATAAACCCGAAAGATAATGAAAGGCTGTGAACATATATGAAAAAGAAGAAAAAGCACGATGGTGCAAAAAAGGAGAACGGAATGGCTGATTTAAGGGAAAGGCTTTTAAAGGAATCCGTGGAAGCCACCAAAAAGAAAGCCGAAGCGGAAGCTGCAAAGGCAGAGGAGAAAAAGGCCGGCAAGGCAGCTGAAGAACCGGAGAAAAAGGAAACGGATCCGGATAAGCCTGAGAACGTTTCGGAAGAAACCGAAAACACAGAGGCCGAGAGCAGTGAAACAGAGGCTGTTGAAGGCGAGGTTGTAGAGGAAGAAAAAACCGAAGGCTCTGAGAAAAAGGATAAGAAAGATGAGAAGATAGCCGAGCTGAACGACAGGCTGATCAGAAATCTTGCAGAGTTTGACAATTTCAGGAAACGATCCGAAAAAGAAAAATCTCAGATGTTCGAGATAGGAGCCAAGAGCATCATAGAGAAGATACTTCCGGCGATTGACAGCTTTGAGCTCGGTATAGCCGGCATGAGTGAAGAGGACAGAGCCTCCGGCGTAGGTCAGGGTATGGAAAAGATCTACAAACAGCTCATGACAATCTTGGAAGGCGTCGGGGTAAAACAGATAGAGGCGCTCGGTAAGGAATTTGATCCGAACTTCCACAATGCGGTAATGCATGAGGAGAATGAGGAGTTTGGTGAGAATACGGTTTCACAGGAGTTACAGAAAGGTTATATGTACAACGATACGGTGATAAGACACAGCATGGTTAAGGTAGCCAATTAGTGTTGCAGTAAACACCTTATCAGTGAGCGGAAGCTGACAGTTTCATCTTGATAAGGAAGCATGATCCGCAGAAATAAACAAAAAAGAGTAAATTCACGGTATCCTAAGCGAAAGCGAGGGATCTAAAAAGGAGGATAAAATTATGAGCAAGATTATTGGTATCGATTTAGGAACTACAAATTCATGTGTAGCAGTTATGGAAGGTGGAAAGCCCACTGTTATTACAAATACCGAAGGACAGAGAACGACTCCTTCCGTAGTAGGTTTCGCAAAGAACGGAGAGAGACTTGTAGGTGATGCGGCAAAGCGTCAGGCAGTTACAAATTCAGACAAGACGGTTTCTTCAATCAAGCGTCATATGGGTACCGATTTCAAGGTTACCATTGATGACAAGAAGTATTCACCCCAGGAAATTTCAGCTATGATCCTTCAGAAATTAAAGAAGGATGCTGAGAATTATCTTGGTGAGACCGTAACGGATGCGGTTATCACAGTTCCCGCATATTTCAACGATGCACAGCGTCAGGCAACCAAGGATGCAGGTAAGATCGCAGGTCTTGATGTAAAGCGTATCATCAACGAGCCTACGGCAGCAGCACTCGCATACGGACTTGACAACGAGAAAGAGCAGAAGATCATGGTATACGACCTTGGCGGCGGTACATTCGATGTATCTGTTATCGAGATCGGTGACGGCGTTATCGAGGTTCTTGCTACAGCCGGTGACAACAGGCTCGGCGGTGATGACTTTGATGAGAGAATTACCAGATATATGATCGATGAGTTCAAGAAGCAGGAGGGCGTTGACCTCGGTGCTGACAAGATGGCACTTCAGAGATTAAAAGAAGCGGCAGAGAAGGCAAAGAAGGAGCTTTCATCAGCTACTACCACAAACATCAACCTTCCTTTCATTACGGCAACAGCAGAAGGTCCCAAGCACTTTGATATGAACTTAACACGTGCTAAGTTTGAAGAGCTTGTATCAGACCTTATTGAGAGAACGGTTATCCCCGTACAGAACGCACTTCGTGATGCAGGCATCAAACCCAGCGATCTTTCAAAGGTACTCCTTGTAGGCGGATCTACCCGTGTTCCCGCTGTTCAGGAGAAGGTACGTCAGCTTACCGGACATGAGCCTTCAAAGACACTTAACCCCGATGAGTGCGTAGCTATCGGTGCTTCCATCCAGGGTGGTAAGCTTGCCGGCGATGCAGGTGCAGGTGATATCCAGCTTCTGGATGTAACTCCTCTTACACTTGCTATCGAGACCTTGGGCGGCATCGCAACACCTATCATCAAGAGAAATACAACCATCCCTACCCGTGGCAGCCAGGTATTCTCAACAGCAGAGGATAACCAGAGCGCGGTTGATATCCGTGTTACCCAGGGTGAGAGACAGTTCGCTAAGGATAATAAGTTACTCGGACAGTTTAGATTAGACGGTATCCTTCCCGCAAGACGTGGCGTTCCTCAGATCGAGGTTACCTTCGATATCGATGCAAACGGTATCGTAAACGTATCGGCTAAGGATAAGGGTACAGGCAAGGAGCAGCATATCACCATTACTTCCGGTACTACCATGAGCGAGTCCGATATCGAGCGTGCGGTTAAGGAAGCAGCAGAGTATGAGGCTCAGGACAAGAAACGTAAGGATGCGGTTGATACAAGGAACGAGGCTGATTCTATAGTATTCCAGACCGAGAAGGCTTTAGCTGATGTAGGAGATCAGATTTCCGATTCCGATAAATCACAGGTTCAGGCTGATATCGAGCGCTTAAAGGAACTTCTTAACAAGACAAATCCCGAGGTTATGTCCGACGGTGAGGTAGATGACATCAAGGCAGCCAAGGAGAAGCTGATGACCGATTCACAGAACCTCTTCCAGAAGGTTTATGAGAAGGCTCAGGCACAGGGCGGTCCTCAGGGCGGACCTGATATGGGCGGCTTCAACCCCAACCAGGGCGGCTTCGATCCCAACCAGGGTGGCTTCAATCCTAATCAGGGCGGCTTCAATCCCAACCAGGGCGGCGACGGCAGTGATTATGTAGACGCCGACTTCAAAGAAGTCTGATGAGCTTGGATAAGCTTAGAAATTTCTAAGCACCGGAAACATTAGGCAGTATTGAAATACCAATATATTAAAAATCCCTTAAAAATACGGATTTTCAGTTGATTGATTTAAAGGATATTGTTATAATAGGGGGCGTGCGGCAGGAAACTGCCCCGCCCTAGTTATAATTTAAAGAAGGATTACAGATATGGCAGACAAGAGAGATTATTACGAGGTGCTTGGTGTATCCAGGGATGCAGGTGCCGATGAGATAAAAAAGGCATACAGACAGCTCGGCAAGAAATATCATCCGGATGTAAACCCGGGGGACAAGGAAGCCGAAGAGAAGTTCAAGGAAGTCGGAGAAGCTTATGCGGTTTTAAGTGATCCAGATAAGCGCCGCCAGTACGACCAGTATGGACATGCAGCCTTTGAAAACGGCGGTTCGGGCGGAATGGACTTTAGTTCAATGGACTTTTCAAGCATGTTCGGAGATCTTTTCGGCGGCCTTGGAGGCATTTTCGGAGATCTTTTCGGTGGCGGAAGGTCGAGTGGCGGTATCCAGCGCGGGAATAACACAAGAGTAAGAGTCCGCATCAGCTTTGATGAAGCCATGAAAGGTGTGGACAAGGAAATAGATGTAACGTTGAAAGAGCAGTGTGAGACCTGTAAGGGTACCGGAGCAAAGCCGGGTTCAAAGGTTGACACCTGTTCACAGTGCGGAGGAAAAGGTCAGGTTGCATATACACGCCAGTCACTTTTCGGCATGACACAGAGCATTCAGGCATGTCCTCAGTGCCGCGGCGCCGGAAAGATAATCAAGGATAAGTGCAGTGCGTGTCTTGGCAACGGTTATATTTCGAGAAAGAAAAAGCTTTCGGTATCGATACCTGCAGGTATTGATTCGGGTCAGTGCATAAGACTTGCGGGAAAGGGTGAGCCGGGTACTAACGGCGGCGGCTACGGCGACCTTCTGGTGGAGGTGGATGTCGGAGATCATCCCGTATTCCAGCGTGAAGGAATGAATATCTATTCCAACGCGTATATGAGCTTTGCACAGGCAGCTCTCGGAGGAGATGTGAGGATCCCCACCATTGACGGGGATGTACTTTACGAGGTAAAACCCGGAACGCAGACAGATACCAGGATAAGGCTGCGCGGCAAGGGAGTTCCTTCGGTAAGAGACAAGTCCTACAGGGGCGATCATTATGTAAACCTTGTCGTACAGGTTCCCACAAAGCTCAACTCGGAGCAGAAGGAGCTTCTCAAGAAATTTGACGAGGCATATTCCGGAAAGAAACCTGAGGACGGCACAGAAAAGAAAAAGAAGGGCTTTTTCGGTAAATGAAAAGATTTGTAATAGGGATACTGGCACATGTTGATGCCGGAAAGACGACTCTTTCCGATACTATCCTATATTTAAGCAAGAGCATACGAAGACCGGGAAGGGTTGATAAAAAGGACTCCTTCCTGGATAGTTATGCGCTTGAAAGAGAACGTGGCATTACCATATTTTCAAAACAGGCTGTTTTTGAATATGGTGATGCCTCTTTTACTTTGCTTGATACACCGGGGCATGTGGATTTTTCACCCGAGATGGAGAGAACACTTGCGGCACTTGACGCCGCAGTTCTTGTGATCAGCGGACCCGAGGGCATACAGGCTCATACAAGAACTCTCTGGAAGCTTCTTAAAAGCTACGACATCCCTGTTTTTATATTTATAAACAAGATGGACAGGGATGTGGCAAACAGGGATGACCTGAAGAAAGAGCTTAAGGAAGGGCTTTCGGGCGTGTGTGTGGATGTCGGCGCCCTGTTTGACGACGGGAGCAGAAGGACCGAAAAAACAGAATGTATGGAAGAAATATCCCTTTGTGATGAAAGTGCTCTTGAGGAATACTTTGAAACAGGAGAAATAGGCACTGAGACCTTAAGCTTTTTGGTTACTGAGAGAAAGCTGTTCCCGGTCATATTCGGTTCCGCTCTTAAGCAGGAGGGAGTGCTCTCTCTGCTTAAAGCCATGACCGAGCTGCTTCCCGAGATAGAATACGGGGAGGATTTCGCAGCAAGGATATATAAGATAGGCAGGGACAATAAGGATAACAGGGTAACCTTCATGAAGATAACCGGCGGTCTTTTAAGGACAAGGGACAGGATCGGATACAGCATAAAGGAAGAAGCTTTTAACGAAAAGATAAATGAGATAAGGATTTACAACGGTGACGGCTTTACAAACGTGGACTCGGCGGAAGCGGGGATGGTTGTAGGCGTGACCGGACTTACCTCAGTTCTTTCGGGCGGAGTACTGGGAGCAGAGGATGAGCTTCCGGAAAAACAGCTTATGCCGGTACTGACATACAGGGTTGCAAATGCCGATATGTCCAGGCTCAGGACGCTTCTGCCGAAATTCAGGGAGCTTGAGGACGAAGAGCCCCAGCTGCATGTCCTTTGGAATGACGAGCTGAAAGAGCTTCAGATCAGGATCATGGGAGAGATACAGCTGGAGATATTGAAGGAGAGATTTAGGGAACGCTTTAAAGAAGATGTTGATTTTGACAGGGGCAGCATCATATACAGGGAAACTGTGACAGGGCCGGTGCTCGGCATAGGACATTATGAGCCGTTGAGACATTACGCCGAGGTTCAGCTTGTGATAGAACCGGGCGAGAAGGGCAGCGGCATAGTTTTCAAATCGGAAGTGTCCACTGATGAGCTGGACCTTAACTGGCAGAGACTGATCATGACGCATGTTTACGAAAAGGAGCATCGTGGATGTCTTATAGGAGCGCCGGTGGACGATATATGCATAACCCTTGTCGGAGGGAGGGCACATCTGAAGCATACTGAGGGCGGCGATTTCAGGCAGGCATCCTACAGAGCGGTCAGACAGGGTCTGATGCGTGCCGTGAGTCTTGGAAAATGCAGGCTGCTTGAGCCTTATTATGATTTTGTGCTTGAGATACCCAAGGAGACCGTCGGAAGGGCTTTAAATGACATTGACAGGAAATCGGGAAGGATAAAGGAGCATTTTGAGTCGGCAGAAACCGGGATGACCGTGCTTTCGGGAACCGCGCCCGTGGCGGAGCTGATGGGCTATACCGCCGAGGTAACTGCCTATACAAAGGGACTCGGCTCGCTTTATTACAGCTTTTCGGGCTTTGATTCCTGTCACAATGAGGAAGAGGTCATAAAAAACGCGGGATACGATCCGGAGACCGATAAATATAATCCCTCCTATTCCGTATTCTGTGCGCACGGAGCGGGCTTCCCCGTCCCGTGGGATGAGGTTGACGATTATAAGCATATCGCACTTAAGCTGACCTTGGACGAACATAACGGGAAACTTTGGCAGACCGAGAATATGAGCGAAAAAGATACACCGGCTGTAAGAAATGAAGGAAGCTTCGGTACGGATCCGGTCATTTCGCGTGAGGAAATAGACGCTATCCTCGGAAAGGCTCATTACGCAAACAGAAAAGAAGGCTACAAGAACCCTTTCAGGAAAAAACGTTCATATGTTGCAGATATTGCTCAGGTAAATACAAAAAAGATCAAGGCTGAGCCGGATATGCCGAAATACCTGCTGGTTGACGGCTATAACATCATCTTTACATGGCCGGAACTTAGGGAAATGGCTGATATAAATATGGATGCCGCACGGGAGCAGCTGAACGACATACTCTGTAACTACAGGGCGATGCATGACAGTGAGATAATCGTGGTATATGACGCCTACAGGGTAAAGGGGCATCAGGTGGAGTACACTGCGTATAACAACATAAACATTGTCTTTACAAAGGAAGCGGAGACAGCGGACCGGTTTATAGAGCGGTTTGCCCACGATAATGTTTCGAGATACAGGGTTACGGTAGCGACAAGCGACGGCCTTGAACAGATAATAATCAGAGGACAGGGGGCGGCCCTCCTTACCGCGATGGATTTCTATGATGAGATAAAAAGAACCGGCAACAGAATCTCGGAACGTCTGGCTTCACCGGAAAACAGTAAAAAAATCACATCGTCTTTAGCAATAATTGGGCATATAAAAGACACAATTGAATAGCGTAGAGAAAATGTTTGTGATAGTATATTAACGTTGCGGGCTGTATATACGGCTCAGGCAACGGATTTCTGATGGTTTTAAAAGGTAAAAACGGAGAATAAGATGATTAGAAACAGTTCTGGTAAGTTAATAAAATTCGCCTCGGTTCTCTGCGCAACGGCGCTGGTCTTCGGAGGCTGCGGCCTGTTCGCTGAGGAGGAAGAAGCGAAGAGCATTGCGATCGTTCGGGAAAATATGGAGGATGAATACGATATTATCCATTGTGAGAAGCACGATATAAAGAAGACTGCCGTTATTTCCTGCTCGTATAAGCAGCTGATGGAGGAAAACCTTTCTTTCCCCGTCGGTGATAAAAGCGTTGCGTTTGTTTATGTAAATGAGGGAGACGAGGTTAAGGCCGGCGATCTTGTGGCAAAGCTTGATGTCGGACAGCTTGAAACAGATAACATAAACATGCGTGAACAGGTGGAGAGAAACGAGTTCCTTATAAAACAGGTTGACGAAAAGATCGAATATTATGAGAAAAAGATCGAGTCTCCCGGTATAAGCCTTTCAACAAAGGAAAGTTATCTTTCAAAGCTGCAGAGCCTTCGTGAAAAGAGAAGAAGCTACAGTGACGAGAATGAGTTTAACCTTATAAAGATATCGGCTAACGAGCAGCAGATATCAAACGGATGTCTGTATGCCGGGATGGATGGGAATATTTCATATATAAAGGATAATCTTGTCGGAAGCAATGTGAATGCCGGTGAAAAGGTAATCACGGTATTGAGCGCGGGCGCAACGGGATTCCAGGCTCAGGACAGAGGAATACAGAGTTATGTAAATGTCGGAGATATCATGGTGGTTGAATGTCCGGTACTTAACCAGTCGTTTGACGTAAAGCTTACATCGGCAGATCCCGATAACGGCAAGATGGTTTTTGAGCTTTTAGAGCCCGATTTTTCTATTACCGTAGGAACCAGAGGAAAGATAACGGTGGTACAGGGTGAGGCAAACGGAGCGTTTTCACTGCCCAACACCTGTGTGTTTGAGACTGATGAATTTTCTTACACTTACATCCTTAATGCCGATGGCGTCAGGGAGATGAGAAAAGTTGAGGTAGGACTCAAGGGCGATGATTTTGTTGAAATAACGGGCGGTATCACAGAAGCGGATTCCGTTATTCTTCGAAGAAGCTGATCTGGAGGTATTATGGGTAAAAGGTTTTTGACATTTCTGCTGCTCGCCGTATTTACGGCAGGGTTAACATCATGCAGTGAGAAAAAGACTGAAGTTGCAAACGAAATAGAATTACTTGAACCGATGAATGCCAAGCTTGAAACAGCTTATGTAACAAGGTCGGAAATAAGCCAGATAGAGCTTCATAACGGTGCGGTCATTCCTTCCGTTGAAGAGTTTTCATTTAAAGAAAACGGATATCTTTACGGAGTGTTCGTAAATCCGGGTGAGAAGGTTTACAAGGGCGATGTCCTTGCGGGTATCGTCGGTCCCAACCATGATGCGATCCTCTCCCTCGAGGATGATATAAAGGACATTGAGGATTCAAGGGAAAAGACCTACGAGAGCTACGATACGGAGCTTAAGATAGCTAAGCTCAGCGGTGGCGACACTTCGGAGAAAGAACTTGATATCAGGCAGAAAAAAGAACTGTTCGAGTTTGAGCTTGCACAGAAAAAGAAAAGGCTTGAAGAGCTTAAGAACAACGATATCGGATATATTTACATTACGGCACCCTATGATGCCGTAGTCGCAGCAGTTTCGTCCGCCGGAGCAAACAGTTACATTTCCAAGGGAACTGCCGTAGTTGCTCTTGAAGACGGCGGAGACCCGATGATCACATGCGATTATATTTCCGAGGTAAATTATAACAAGAGCTACTCCTGTTATGCGGACGTGCGCGGTCAGAGACTTGAGCTTGAGTATATCCCGTATACAAAGAACGAGCTAAAGGTTGTTGTAAATAACGGCTCGACACCCGTATCAAGGTTCAGGATAAAGAACGTTGAGGACAAACTGCTCTATGTCGGCGATTATGCCGCTGTAATCGAAATAAAAAGCTTCAAGGGAGACGTGCTTGTCATTCCGCAGAACGCGGTTTACTCCGATTCCACGGGATCGTTTGTTTACGAGATAAAGGACGGCGAAAGAATAAGACGTCATGTACTCCTCGGCTTAAAAGACAATGCTAATGTTGAAATAGTCGAAGGAATAGAGGAAGGGGCGTGCGTATATGTTAAGAGTTAAAACTTCTTTGATAAAAAAGACAGTCTGCGCTCTTATGGTCATGCTGTTATGCGTCCCGATGGTCGTTTCGGGACATGCCGCAGACGATGATGTGCTGTACTTCGGTGCGCTGGAGGAATCAATCGCACAGAATGTAAAAACTACGACAGCAGAGAAAGGCATTTTCTTTACTTCCGGACTTGTTCAGGGAAGTCTTGAATTCCTAAGTAACCAGTGGGTTTTCAGCGATATATCGGAAGGAACCGTGACCTTCCAGAATTTCGTCGTAAACCAGGGAGATGTTGTAAAAAAAGGCGATCCGGTAGTAGAAGTGAAGGTTGCCGTTGATGAGGTCGAGAAGGAAGAGGTTGAGCTCAACCTGTCAGCAGCAAAACGGAATCTTGAAGAATATGTTGCGGATACAAAACTGCTTCTCGATCAGTACAAAGCGGCTTCGGAGACGGGAAGCGAAGCCGACAGACAGCTGGCGGCTCTTTCTTATACAAAACTCCTTAAGACGTTCAACAGCGAAGTTGAGAACAGAGAAGCAAGAATAGATGAGTATACTTTAAGGCTTGATGAGATAGAAGACCTTGAAAACACGAAGTATATAAATGCTACAACCGACGGTATCGTAGGATATCTTGCAAGATTACGTAAGGGTGAGGTCATAACGGGCTGGTCTTTCCTGTGTGTCATCAACGATCCTGAAAAGGTAAGGGTTGTAGTGGAAGGCGGCTCGGATACCCTTCGTTACAATATGCCGGTAAAGATCATCCAGAGGACGGGAAATAGGAACGTGGAGCTTACCGGGCGTGTGCTTACCATGAAGAGCACGGCGTCATCGGTCAATCTGATAGCAAGGAATGATATCATAGAGATATACGGTGATAAATCAAAACTGATGCCCGGCAGTCAGGTAACCATCAAGTTTGACAAGACATATGTTGAAGATGCCGTTATGGTTAAGAAGAGCGCCATAAAGACGGATAAAAAGGGAAGCTATGTCAATGTATTCGTAAACGGCTTTTCAACCAAGAGATACGTTATCATCGGCGGTTCCGATGCCGACAGGAGCTGGATAGTTTCAGGTGTTAACGAAGGCGATATCGTTATTCTCGAATAAAAGGGGATTGTTATGTTTCATTTAATGCTTCAAAAGATTTTGCATAAAAAATGGATGGTTGCCAGTCTTCTCATAGGCAATATCCTGCTGATCGCCATTGCGGTCAGTCATCCGATGTACCAGGAAGCATCCAAGAAGAAGATGCTTACGGATGAGTTTACAAACTATATGCATGATAATAACGCCTATCCGATGCTGATAGACATTAAAGGCCTTACGAGAAAGTTCGACGGAAGAGAAGACACGAAGCGTATAAGAGAGTTCGCAAACAGCGTGGCCTCACAGTTCGGCATATCGGAGACCGAAAAGATATGTGTGAAGGATCTGGTTTCATCATCCGCAACGCCCACGACACTGTATAACAGGGCAAGCAGCGAGATAAAGCTGATAGTGGGCTGTATATCCGATTTTGAGAACCATACAAGCATAGTATCGGGCAGGATGTACTCGAATACTATTACGGAAGACGGATATATTGAGGCGGTAATAAGCCAGAGCGCGATGATAGAGTATAACCTTCTTGTTGGTGCGGAGCTTGATTTTAAGAGCCTGAAATTCGCCGAGAAGGATATGGTCAAGATAAGGATCGTAGGTGTTTATACCAATTCGGAAGACAACGACAATTACTGGGTGGAATCACCTTCTTATTACAAGGATTATCTTATGATCGACAGCGGTCTGTTCGATCAGGGCTTTGTCGCAAATGATACCAAGAAGTATAATGTAAATGAACATTGGTATACACTTCTCGATTACACCGAGCTTGTTCCCGAACAGATAGACAATATCATAGCCATCACGGAAAAAGCTGTGGAAGAGAATAATAACGTATACTGTACGATGGAGACACCGGCGTATATAGATCTCTTAAAGGATTATGCCATAAAAGAAAAGCAGATCATGGTTACGCTTTCCATCCTTCAGGTTCCCGTGATCGTTCTGTTGTGTGCATTCCTGTTCATGATCTCAAGGCAGATGCTTGAAATGGAGGAAAACGAGATAGCGATCCTGAAATCAAGAGGAGCCGGTCGTCTTCAGATAATCTGGCTGTATTTCCTGCAGTCAATGTTCCTGAGTGTGATAAGCGTGTTCGCGGGGCTTCCGCTCGGAAAGCTGATATGTAAGATACTCGGAGCGTCCAGTGCATTCCTGGAGTTTAGCGCAAAGAGAAGCCTTGCGGTAGAGTATACGGGTGAGGTATTTAAATACTGTATAATTGCGGTTTTCGTGTCAATGTTCATGACGCTGCTTCCGGTACTCAGCAAATCAACTTCATCGATTGTGTCGGTTAAGAGAAGAAGGTCAAGAAAGGTTAAGCCTCTGTGGCAGAAACTCTTCCTTGATGTTGTGATACTTGGCGTTGCCGTATACGGTTATTATTCCTTCAACTCACGTAAGGATGAACTTCTGATGACCGTGCTTAGCGGTGAATCGCTCGATCCGCTGATATTCTTAAGTTCATCGCTGTTCATACTTGGTGCGGGACTTGTTTCGCTGAGAATACATTCACTTCTGATTTTCCTTCTCTTCAAACTCGGGAAACGCGCATGGAGACCGGCAAGCTATACATCATTCCTGCAGCTGATCCGTTCGAGCAGCAAACAGGCATTCATCATGGTATTCCTTGTTCTTACCGTTGCATTCGGTATGTTCAATACCACAGTCGCAAGGACGATACTTGCAAATGCCGAAAAGAACAGCGACTACAACATAGGTGCGGATGTTGTATTAAAGGAAGTCTGGAAGAACAATGCGGCATACGCAAACACTCCCGAAGCGGCAGCCAGTGACGCCAAGTTTGAGATTTCGTATACAGAGCCCGACAGCGGAAGATTCAACGATATAAACGGCATGGTATCAATGGCCAAGGTATTCAGATCGGAAACAACCACGATCAAGACGGGTAAGGATGAAAAGCAGGCAACCCTGCTTGGTATAAATACCAAGACCTTCGGTGAAACGACAAAGCTTGACAGAAGTCTTTTAAAGTATGATTACAGGGAATACCTGAATGTTATGTCAAAGAATTCGGATGCGGTACTGGTATCCATGAATTTCAGGGATAAATACGGTATAAAGCTTGGAGATCAGATAACCTATAATGTTACTGATGACATAATAAGCGGTTCCGGTACGGGGATTGTTTACGGATTCTTCGAGTATTGGCCCGGATATCAGAAGACAAAGGTTGTCATAGGCGCCGACGGTTCAACTTCAAGAGAAGAGCAGTATATGGTTGTTGCACATCTTTCTGCAATCCAGGAAAAGGTCGGAGTACTGCCTTATGAGCTCTGGTTTAATATGGGCGGAAATACAGAAGGCGTTTACAGCTTTGTAAAAGATAACGAGATACAGCTTACGGAATTCATTGATGCTACGGAAAAGAGAGAAGCAATAAGCAGGGAGGCATTATTCCAGGGAACCAACGGTATCCTTACAATGAGCTTCATAACCATACTGCTTATCTGCGGCATCGGATATCTTATCTATTGGACGCTTTCAATCAGATCGAGAGAACTTCTGTTCGGTATATTCAGGGCTATGGGTATGGGAAAGAACGAAGTGATCCATATGCTTGTAAACGAACAGGTATTTACCGGCGTGGTGGCAATTGTCTTCGGACTGGTAATCGGGTGGATTTCATCAAGGATGTTCGTACCGATCATACAGATTGCATATTCGGCTAATGACAGGTCTCTTCCGCTTGAACTCATAACGAGGGATTCGGATATGGCAAGGCTGCTTATCATAATAGGCATAGTATTTGTGGCATGCCTTGCGGTACTCATCAGACAGGTATACAGCATGAAGATCTCACAGGCATTGAAGCTTGGTGAAGATTGATAAAGAATATGATAAAACATGTGATTATCATACGGTTTTCTTCGGAGTGAAAATATGCAGAAATATATAATCAAAACAGAAAATGTTGACAGGAACTTCCCAATAGCCGGACGTGAGCCGGTCAAGGTCTTAAAGCAGGTTTCTGTGGAAATACCGGAAAGGAGCCTCACAATCTTAAGAGGCCCCTCGGGTTCCGGAAAAACAACTCTCATGAACATCATCGGCGCGCTTGATACCCCTACGGCGGGCAAGGTTTTTTTTGACGGCAGTGAGATATCTTCGATGTCGGATGCAGCCAAGGAGAAATTAAGGCGAAAGAATGTCGGATTTGTATTCCAGTCGGTTTCGCTTATACCGATCATGACGGTATATGAGAATGTGGAATTCAGCCTGAGGCTTTCCAATTACAAGGGCGACAAGAAACAGAGAGTTAATCAGTGTCTTAAGATGGTCGGACTTCAGAACCGTGCCGGACATATGCCGCAGGAGCTTTCCGGCGGTGAGCAGCAGCGTGTGGCCATCGCACGTGCGATAGCGCATAAACCCAGAGTGGTATTTGCCGATGAGCCTACAGCCGAACTTGACAGCCAGACCGCTATCACGGTTGTAAACATATTTAAGAAGCTGGTTGCCGAAGAAGGCGTAACGATAGTAATGACAACACACGACACCGGACTTATGGATGCGGGGGATACTGTTTATACCATAGAGGACGGCTGTGTTGCAAACTGCGTGGTTAACAGGGAAATAGTCTGATCACGGTATGGAGGATAGGATGGGAAAGCCCAATAACAAAAATAAAAAGAACAATACGGAAAAACAGGAAAAGCTTACCGGAGATGAGCTTAAGGAAAAGCTAAAGGAGTCTGAAGGAGCCGGGACCGACGCTGAAAAGACAGATGATTCCGCGGAAAGCATGTCGGCGATCACATCTGACATGGCAAATGAAGCTACCGATGACGACCTTGTATCGGGAGAGAATTCTCCCATGGTACTGGCCGAAAACCTGGTTAAAATCTATAAGACTCTCGAACTTGAAGTCCTGGCACTTCAAGGCCTTGACTTAAGGGTAGAGAGAGGAGAGCTTACGGCAATAATCGGTAACAGCGGATCCGGTAAATCCACGTTCCTTAACATGCTGGGCGGACTTGATGAACCAAGCGCCGGAAAGCTGTTTGTTGACGGTAAGAATCTTTTCAAGCTGTCGCAGAGTGAGAAAGTCATATACAAGAGGAATACAGTCGGCTTCGTATGGCAGAACAACGGAAGAAACCTGCTTCCTTTTATGAATGCAATGGAAAACATAATGGTACCCATGCATCTGACAAGCGAGAAGCATAAAAAGGAAAGAGCTCTCGAACTCCTTGATCTTGTAGGAATGTCCCACAGAAAATACAGCAGGATGAACCAGCTTTCCGGTGGTGAACAGCAGAGAATAGCCATAGCGATAGCACTTGCAAACAAACCTAAGCTGCTTCTTGCGGATGAGCCTACCGGTTCGGTTGACAGAAAGACGGCGGATTACATATTCGATCTTTTCAGGCGTCTGAACAAGGAATACGGTCAGACAATAATCATAGTTACCCATGATGTCGAGCTTTCAAAGAAGGTTGCAAGAGTTGTGGCGATCAGGGACGGCAAGATAAGCAGTGAACGTATACTTAAGGAACACTACGCAAATCTCGGTACCGGAGAGATCAACTGGATGGAAGAGGATACACAGGATGAGTTCACTATCGTGGACAGGGCCGGACGTATCCAGATACCCAAAAAGATGCTCGATTCGCTTGAACTTAAGGATAATAAGATCAAGGTAACTTACGAAGAACCTGTGATAAAGCTTGAGAACCCTTCAAAAAACACGGTTTCAAAAGAAAAATAAAAAATATTTGACAATTTCGTTTTATGTGGTATAATAGCCTATGTGTGATTTTTGAACGAAAGGTTATTATTCTATTTTCGTAAGGAGGTGTGGACAATGGGAGCTATTTGCCCGAAAAACAGAACTTCTAAGGCAAGAAGAGACAGCCGTCGTGCCAATTGGAAAATGACTGCTCCGAATCTTGTAAAGTGCTCAAAGTGCGGTGCGCTGATGATGCCTCACAGAGTATGCAAGGCTTGTGGATCATATAACAAGAAGGAGATCATCTCTCAGGAAGCATAAGAGGATACTAAAAGCATATGCCGGGTATTGCCCGGCACTTTTGCTATTAGACCATGCACCTATAGTGGAATGGATACCACGCAAGCTTCCGAAGCTTGTACTATGGGTTCGAATCCCATTAGGTGCGGAAATAGTTACTATCCACGGCTAATCCGATAACGAGTACAAATCTCAAGCTTGCTTGAAGATTTGTACTTGTTTGGATTAAGCCATGGAGGCTGGACAAAACACACGAATAAACGAAAGCAGCGTCAGCTGCGACTCACGGCGAAGCCGGGAGGTTTATGAGTGCGTTTTGCCCTGCCGTGGATAGTAACGTATAGGAAAAACAGAAATGCAAGATGCAAACTTGTTTGTAATCTTGCATTTCTGTTTTTTTGCGGGGAGGTTGGATAAAACACACGAGCAGTCAAAGCAGCGTCAGCTGCGGCTTACGGCGAAGCCGGAAGGACTGTGAGTGCGGATTATCCAACGGCGAATAGCGACGTAGTTACGCAACATGGAGGTTGGCCCTCCCCTCTTTTTTTGTTCTTGCGCACTTCCCCTAATTGTGGTACAATATGATGATAAGGTCGAAAGTATAAAAGCCTTTTAAGCTTGCTTAAAAAGGCTTTTGAGACTTGCAATCCGTTATCATCATAAAAAAATTCACACAGGAGAGCCATATGAGACTACTGCAATTGGCGGAGACCGCTGCGTCGGATTCCCTTCCGAAACCGATAATTGTAACAATATCATTAAGTGTTATTGCCGTTCTTTTACTGGCGCTTTTTGTATATAAGATGTGGCGTGACCAGGAAAGATCGGCCGAGATAGCAAGGGAAGTACAGCATATCACAAATGAGATAGGAGCAGGTATCGTTGACTTCATTGCCGGCGGAGACGGCTACATTACATACGCAAGTAAGGGCTTCTATTCTCTGATAGGCTTTACACGGGAGGAGCTTAAAGAAAAGTATGACAACTGCTTCTTTAACCTTCTTGAAGAAAGCTATGCGGAAAAATTGAAAAATGCCGAGATCGGTACTGATTTTCAGCTGAAGGACGAGACGAAGGTAAAGACAAAGTGGGGAAATAAGTGGATGCTCATTTCCGGAAACGCCGTTCAGAGAAAGAAAATCTATACCATATCAGTTGTTCTGGTGGACATCACGAATGAAAAGCTGCTGAACGAACAGATAGTCCTTCAGGAAGAACGATACAGGCTTGTAACCGAGCTTTCAAACGACGTTATCCTTGATTATATCATAGAAGACGATGTTCTGTGTCTTTCCGACAACTATAACAGCTTCTATTCGGGAAACAATATAATAACCGAATTCCTGTCAAACGGCGAGATAAATGCTCCGTTTGTCGCACCTGAAGACATTGAGAAGTTTTCAGAGCTGTTCAGAATCCTTATATTAAAGGGAGAAAACGTAGACGAGCAGCTCAGGATCAGCAATAAAAGCGGAAATTTTGTATGGTGCAGGATGATAGCAATGCCCGTAAGGGATAAAAACGGTGAAGTAAAAGAAGTCATCGGAAAGATAATCAACATCGATCTGCATAAGAAAGAACTTGCACGTCTTGAAACCAAGGCGATGCGAGATCCTCTTACCGGAGCATATAACAAGGAATATACCAAGGTATTCATTGAAAAATATATGGAAGAGAACCCTGACAAGAACGGTATGCTGTTTGTTGTGGATATAGACAAGTTCAAGGACATCAATGATAATTACGGACATATCGCCGGAGATAACATCATCATAGAGGTTGTAAGGGCGATTACCAAGTCTTTCCGTTCGAGTGACATTGTCGGACGTATCGGTGGTGACGAGTTTGTCGTATTCGCATGTAATGTCCAGAGACAGGAGGACCAGATCAAACAGGCACAGAAACTTCAGGCGGTATTGCGTCAGCCCGTTGAGTTTAACGGTAAGATGATAAACAAATCCGCAAGTATCGGCGTAGCCTTGTTCCCCGATCACGGACAGTCTTACGAAAAGCTTGTGGAATGTGCCGATAAGGCTCTCTACGCCGTAAAGGGAAGCGGAAGGGATGCCTTCATAATGTATAATGAGTCTTTTGAAAGAGTTAAGTCATCTTAAAGGCAGACAGACTTTCGGGAAAAAACAAATGTTTGATAAGACGGTATATTTTGATAATGCGGCAACCACAAAGACGGATCCGAGGGTTATGGAAGCGATGCTTCCGTACTTTGGCGAGCTTTTCGGGAACGCTTCCGGGAAGTATTCCATAGGGTTTGCAGCGAGAAAAGCGGTTGAGGATGCGAGAAAAAAGGCAGCCGGACTGATAAACGCCGAGCCTGACGAGATAATTTTTACCTCGGGCGGTACCGAAAGCAACAACATGGTGCTGGGATACGGCAGATGGAAAACGATCATAACCTCCAAAACGGAGCATGAGTCTGTGCTGAACCCTGTTAAGGCATGTATTAAAAACGGAACCGCGGTAAGAATTGCAGAGCCGGATGAAAAAGGGTCTATCATACCGGATTCGCTGTTATTAAACGGCGAGGCAATCGAAAGGCGGGAATTAACAAGAGCGGCCGACACTTTAAATGATTCCCCGGGGCTGGTCTCTGTCATGTATGTAAATAACGAGACCGGGACTATGCAGGATATTGAGGCTCTTGCAGCTTTAGCGCACGAGAGGGGATTTCTTTTCCATACCGACGCGGTTCAGGCTGTCGGACACGAAAAAATGGATGTAAAAAAGATGGGCATAGACCTTCTGAGTGCTTCGGGACACAAGTTTTACGGACCTAAGGGCATAGGCTTCCTGTATATCAGGAGGGGGCTAAAGCTCTCTCCCCTGCTTTTGGGCGGCGGTCAGGAACGGAACTTAAGATCTGGAACAGAAAACGTTCCGGCTATTGTGGGACTTGGAGAAGCCTGCAGGATAGCGGGAGAGGAAGCTGCAGAAAACAGAGAGAGAGAAAGGGACATAGGAAGATTTCTGCTTGACAGGCTTATGAACATACCGGGAGCAACACATAACGGTACGGGTGAGAGGATACTTAACCTGTCATTTAAGGGCATAAACGGGCAGTCGCTGGCAATCAGGCTTGATATTGAGGGCATATGCGTATCCACCGGTTCGGCCTGCAGCAGCGGAAAAGACGAGCGTTCCCATGTTCTTACCGCGATGGGACTTACACCGGAAGCCGCGGACGCATCGGTGAGGCTCAGCATCGGGCACTATAACACCATGGAGGAAGCGGAATACGCGGCAGGCAGGATCGAAGCGCTTGTCAGGGAGCTTAGGGAGCTCGGAGGGGCAGTATACTGAATGCACTTTCGGTAAATGCTTAATGAAATTTTAAGATAATTTTAGGGGAAAAATGGTATGATAGAATACGATGTTCATCTGCACTCGGATTACTCGACCGACTCTGAAGAGAAAATGGAAAATACGGTTGAGAAGGCGGTAAGCCTCGGACTTAAAGGATTGTGCTTTACCGATCATATGGACCTTTATTTCCCGCAGGAATGCGCAAAGAAATCGGGCGGAGATTTTACATTTGATCCCGATGCGTATTTTGACGAACTTGAATATCTTAAAAGCAAATACAGGAACAGGATAGAAATCCTCTTCGGCATTGAAACGGGACTGAGGAACGAATCCGAACTGAAGGATAAATGTATTGATGAATATCGAAGGATGATAGGGGACTATCCCTTTGATTTTGTGATAGGCTCCACGCATTGTCTGGAAAATATTGACCCTTACTGGGAGGAGTACTGGTATGGACGAACGGCAGAAGAAGGTCTTGACAGATATTTTGACGCGATTGATCAAAACTGTAATGATTATGATTTTTTTGATTCCCTGGGCCATCTTGACTACCTTGTGCGTTATGTCTCGAAAGACGCGGCGATAAGAAGCTTTAAGGAAAGATTTAAAGACCTGCCGGAAGAAAGTTCGGGATTTGACTGGGAAGAACAGAGGGTTTACGGCAGAAGGCTGTACAGACCTTCGGATTTTAAGGAAATAACCGAACAGATATTGAAAAGGATAATTGACCGTGGGACAGCCCTTGAGATAAATACTGCGGGACTGAAATACGGTCTTGGCTTTGCGCATCCTCATGAAGAGATACTTAAGCTGTACAAAGAACTCGGCGGAGAGCTTCTGACCGTGGGCTCTGATGCACACATGGCAGAACATCTGGCATATGATTTCAGGGATATTCCGGGATATCTTAAAAACCTTGGCTTTAAGTATTATTTTGTATATAAGCGTAGAAAGCCGGAGGGATATCTGTTATAACGGGGACTACAGGAAAAAGAAATGGCATTTGACGGAATAGTAATAGCAAATATAGTAAAAGACCTTAAGGAAAAGCTTGTCGGCGGGAGGATCTTAAAGATCCAGCAGCCTGAAAAGGACGAGCTTATAATAACGATAAAAAACTACGATCAGTACAGGCTTTTCATTTCAGCGGACGCAAGCCTGCCGCTCATTTATTTGAGCTCGGGCAAGAAGGAGGCGCCGTTAAGCGCTCCCAATTTCTGCATGCTCTTGAGAAAATACATAGGCACCGCAAGGGTTGTAGATATATATCAGCCAAGGTTTGAGAGGGTTGTGGTATTTGAGCTTGAGCATCTTGATGAAATGGGAGATGTCTGCAGAAAGAAGCTTGTTGTTGAGATAATGGGCAAGCACAGCAATATCATATTCTGTGAGGATATGAAAACGGACGAAACGGCCGGTGAAGAATCGGAAGACTTAAGTAACGGCGGCATAGGTTCATGGTGCATAATAGACAGTATAAAACATGTATCGGCTGCCGTAAGCTCCGTAAGGGAGGTACTGCCGGGCAGGAAATATTTCATACCCGGGCAGGAAGGAAAGACCGATCCCACTAAGATCGGCGAAAAGGAATTTATCTCGAAGATAAAAGGTTATCCTGGGGCTCTTTCAAAAGCAGTATATATGACCCTTACCGGATTCAGTCCCGTAATGGCAAATGAGCTTTTACACAGAGCCGGGTTTGCGCCCGATATGAATGCCGCAGAGCTTACTACCGATATGGCGGTACATCTTTACAGGCGTTTCAGGGACTTTATGGAAGGAATAGAGAACGGAGAGTTCTCACCCTGCATAGTATATACGGCGGACGGCGGAGAAAACGATGCATCAAAAGGAGCTCCGGTGGAATTTGCAGCCGTTGAGCTAACGTTGTATTCGGGAACGGCTGATAAAAAAACGGTATTTTATGACAGCATAAGCGAGGTGCTTGAAACCTATTATGCCGGTAAGAACGCGGCAACTCGGATAAAGCAGAAATCGGTCGATTTAAGAAAGCTGGTAGCAAACGCCATTGAGAGGACCGTCAAGAAATACGAGATACAGAAGAAACAGCTCCTTGATACCGAGAAAAGGGAAAAGTACAAGCTTTACGGCGAGCTTCTCACCACCTACGGGTACGGTTTGGAAACGGGAGCAAAATCGGCAGAGCTGGATAATTACTATGACGGAAGCAGGATCACGGTACCTCTCGATCCCGATATTTCACCGCTTGATAATGCCAAAAAGTATTACGAGAAATATTCAAAACTTAAGAGGACTTATGAGGCGGTCACGGTGCAGATAAAGCAGACCGAAGAGGAGCTTGAACATCTTGAGTCCGTAAATGTCGCGCTTAACATGGCGTCATGTGATGACGATCTCGATATAATAAAGAGTGAGATGGTCGAGTGCGGTTACATAAAAGGGCATTTCGGAAGAAAGACGAATGCTTTTGGAAAGGGCAAAGCCGTAAATCCCAGGAAAAATGCCGGAAGCCGCGAAAAGTCAAAACCTCTGCATTACGTAACCGAGGACGGATTCCACATATATGTCGGAAAGAACAATTATCAGAATGACGAGCTTACCTTTAAGCTGGCTAACGGCGGCGACTGGTGGTTCCATGCAAAGAAGAGTGCAGGAAGCCATGTGATAGTAAAGACCGAAGGGAAAGAACTTCCCGACAGGGTTTACGAACAGGCGGCAGCTTTGGCGGCATATTATTCAAAGGCTGCGGCAGGTACGAAGACGGATGTTGATTACCTGCAGCGCAGGGACGTAAAAAAGCCGAATGGCGCAAAGCCGGGATTCGTGGTTTATTATACAAATTATTCCATGACCGTGACACCGGGTCTGGAGGGACTTAAACAGGTGGAATAGATTTAGATAATCGGAGACAAGATAATGATAGACAAGCTTGAAAAGAAATTCGGAAAGTTCGCGATACGGGGATTGATGAAGTATGTAATAATCCTTTATGTGGCAGGGTTCATCATGAATATGATAAATCCGTACCTTTACTACGAATGGCTGATGCTTGACGTGGACAAGCTGCTTAAAGGACAGGTATGGCGTCTTATAACATTCATCATCCAGCCTGTTAATACGAATAATATTTTCAGTGTATTCCTTTCACTCTATATCAGCTTTTTGTTCGGAAGCATGCTGGAAGGGATCTGGGGATCCTTCAGGTTCAATCTGTACTATTTTTCCGGAATACTGTTCAACGCTCTTGCGGTAATAGTGATCTATATCGTAACAAGGATTGCATTCGGAGTCGGGCTCAATTTCCCCGTAGAACTGACCTATCTGAATGATACCCTTTTCCTGGCGTTTGCGGTTACATTTCCCGATACCAGATTCGGTTTTAACAGAGGAAACGGCATCAGTATGTTTACCGTGGTTTACCTGATGGCTGTAACGGTAAATGTTTTTCAGGCATTTCAGTCAAGTACGTATGACGGTATGATCACTCTTGCGATAAACCTTGTATGGATCTTCGTATTATGTATGGGACCTAAGGGAAAGCATTTGGCGCTGGCATTTCTTGTGATCATGGGCATAGAACTGGTACAGGCATTTTTCAGCGGTGGAATTGTGTCGAGCGACGGAGTCTTTTATATCATTACAGGGTGGCATTACGGTGTCATTGTATTGATAGCCATGTTCTTCGCGCTGCTCAACTTCCTGATACTTTTCATTTCCTTGAAAAAGAAGGGTATCGGTTACAAGAATCCTTACAGAAAGCAGTTTATGGAAAGTATTAAAAGAGCCAACGCAGCACGTCAGAGCGGTGAGCCTGAAAGACATGGCAGGACAAACGGAAAGATCATTGTGCTCAGGCCGCAGAATACGGAAGCACGGCATAAATGTGCAATATGCGGAAGAACGGAAAAGGATGACGATTCGCTGGAGTTCAGATTCTGCAGCAAATGTAACGGAAACTATGAATATTGCAGCGATCATCTGTATACACATACCCATGTTGAATGAGCTTTAAAGCTTTTCTTTGCGGAGGCTTAATATGTTTGTAAAGGACTTAAAACTGATCTTCAGCGACAGGAAGATGCTGATCCTTCTTGCACTGCTTGTTATCATAAGTGTTGCGGGAGTCATCTTCTGTATAAAGGAAACAAGAGGGCCGGCTGTCAGGTTCGGTATAGCCGATGAGGATCAGACGGAAGATTCCTATCTTCTTGTCATATATTTCGACGAAAACGAGGGTTTTAACGAGTACTTCAAGGTTGTAAGAGGTACGAAGAAAGAACTTGAGGAAGCCTTTGACAGGGGCGAGCTCGACATGTACATGGTCATACCCGAGGGTTTCACAAGGAATCTCAAGAGCTATGTGAACATGCCGATAGAAACGATCATAAACAATTCGGACAAAACGAAGCTTGAACTAATGTCAATCCTGGCGGATACATATTCCGAGTATATAACGGCCGTTCAGATAAACTGCAAGGGCCTGACGGATATGGTGGGCAGGGAGGATTTTGACAGTGCGCTTGTTCAGCGGGAGCTGGTACTTACCGCTCTCGGAAAAGATTCCTTCTTCAGACGAAAGACCATCGACAGGTTTGAAGGGATCTCGCTGGTAAATTACTATATTTATTCCGGGATTATCCTGATAATACTGTACGCCGGCCTGTTTGCCGGACTTAAATCCCTAAAGGAAAGACTCGGGAAAGCGGGTGAGAGGCTTGTATCTGTCGGAGTCGGGCGCGGAAAGATATTTTTCTCGAGCCTTTCGGCGTTTGTACTTGTTTATACGGTGATAATGGGTATAGCCCTCGGCCTTATAGCGGGTCTCGGGGAACTTACGGTTCCTCCTGTAGCCATATTTTTTGTCTTCCTTGCCATAGTGGTCGTATGCAGCCTGTTCATGCTGATCTCAAAATTCGTAAAGTCGGTGCCTGCATATATGATACTCGGAAATATGCTGATATTGTTTACCACGATAGCCGGAGGCGGTATAATACCGATCATGTACCTGCCTGAGGGCTGCATAGCCGTAGCGAGGTTCACACCGACCTACTGGTTTATCAAGCTGATACTGCAGACAGGCTTTTAGGAAGGATCTAAGAATTATATGAACCGTTTTATACTAAGACTGAAATTATTGCTCAGGGATCGCACGGCGTGCATATGCTACGCGATTTCCGTGATAGTGATGTTCTGCCTTCTGCTGGGACTTAGCAGTGTAAGCGAGGAACAGAGCGCCATACCGGTAGGTCTTGTCATAAGAGATGACAGCAGGGAAACGGAGGAGCTGGCGGAGAACATCAGGAAAACGAAAGCCATAAAGGTAATCGAGGGTAAAGAGGCCGAGCTGAAGGATCAGCTGTTTAACGGTTACTTAAACTGCATCTTCATCATAGATGACGGGTACGGCGACAAGGTTCGCGCCGGAGAGACGGAAGATCTTATAACCGTCATTTCGGGAAAAGACGACAGAATGTCGGTTGTAATAAGTGACATCATAGCCGGGAGCATGGTCTACGACATATGCCTGAACAAAGCATACAGGTCCTACCGTTCGCTCATATCCACGGAACCGGTTCCGCTTAACGCATATAATACGTATGTCTTAAGCCTGAAGGAAGATCCCTCTTATGATTTTTCGTTTGATAAGAAATATATGGATCCCGAAAAAAAGACAATAGATGAGAGTGAAGTCACAAACGGCATGATCTACAGGCAGATGATAGCCGGTATGTTGTGCATGCTGCTCTGCCTTATGGCATTTGTTTCGTGTAACTGTTTCTGCCTTGAATATGAGAACGGGGTGGCTTACAGGTTAAAGGAACTTCCCGGAAGCAGGATACCAACATTTCTTATGGACTTTTTCGGAGTTTTCGTGTATACTATACCTTTGAGTGTAGCGGCAGGTTTTTTATCGAAAAGTGTGATGGGCGTAGTTTACAGTCTCACTTATCTCATACTGATGTGCCTGATATGTACGGTATTGTCCAAAAGCGTTAAGAAAACGGAGGCATATCAGCTTGTTGGAGCCGTACTGGTTGTCGGACTCGGCATATTAGGTTTCGTAAGCGTGTTTGCGGAGCTGATCGGCGGGCCTGCCTTTCTTAAGTTTACACCGAACGCTATATATATCAGTCTCTTGTTATGATATATATCCGATAACACTATTATATCTGGAGGATAAGGCGTTGAAAGGAAAGATCGACACCTCGTTTTTTGAAAAGCTTGAAAGGACATATTTCGAACTGGCGTTTACCGAGCTTGCCATGGATTACTACTGTTTAAGGGAAAAAGACATGGAAAACGCAGCGGAAAAGGGCAGCTCCGGTATCGATGAATACAGAGAACGTACGGAAAAACTCATAAAAAGCTGTTTTACGGAATATGACAGGCTTGAGGAAACGGGAAAAGCAGCGGAAGAGATCAGGAAGGAGCTTAAAGCCAAGGTTGAAATCTTTGTTAAGAAGATTGACCGTTTGGAGCTTGACAGCTATGTCCTTCAAAGAGAAGAGAATCCTGATGAGAAATATGATTATCCCGATGACGACGAGGCTGCCAAAGTAGTGCTCAGAAGTATTTTTTCGGTAAATGACAATGCAGTGATAAATGAGCGGATCAGGTCTGCGATATATGAACTTCCCGTAAGGATGACAAAGATCAGGTTCTTTGATATAATGAAGAACGGCTTAAAGCTGTATATAGGCGCCGGACGGGACATACTTGAAAGAGCGGTATACATGCTTGAAAGCACTTCGGGGCTTGCAGGCGACGAGATTGACGAACAAAGCCTTGTATCCGGCGAGAGGGCGGACATCCAAAAGGAATACGAATATCTGAATGAACTTGCCGGGATATGCAATTATATATGTGTTATCGGCAAATGTGATGTTGACATCAGAAGCAAGGAAAAGGAAAATATAGACAGGCTGCTCGAGCTTATAAAGGTTTCTTCCGAGCTTGACGAGGAGAAAAGCCATGACGCCGAGCAGATACTTTCAAAATTAGAGGGTAAGCTTGAAGAACTGGCCGGAAAGCTTGCTGTTTACGAGGCAAAGCTTGCGGGATACCTGGAATCGGTCGAAGAGCCCGATGAAAAAGCAATCGATCTTGAAATGATGAGAAGGCTGATGTCATCATCCGTTTATGCGGATCTGGAACAGATCGAGCCCGATGAGGCCGATGCGGAGGATGTTGAAAAAGCCTTTGAGAAGCTTTCGCAGAAGCTTTCGGAAAGCTTTAAAAACGGAGACAGGAAGCTCAACAGGGCAAGGATGGCGGCATGTCTTTCCGCACTTCCGGTATTCTTTAATTCAAGGACGGATGTTATGAACTACGTAAGGGAGTCCTTATCATCCTGCAGCAATATCCATGAGAAGAACATAGCAATCTCAAATATCGTAGATTCAGGTTACAGTGAGGAATTTGAAGACTAAGTGGAGGGAAAAAGGTGATCGAGTGGAGTAAAAAGCTTTTTCTTTCGGACAGTATAAAGGAAAAACCGAAAAGGCTGCGAAAGATACGAAAAAAGCTTGAAAAGCCCGACAAGCTCAGGTTCGGTGCATTTCTCATAACGCTTAACTCAAATGGGTCGGATCTCTTTGATATTTACAATATCCTGATGTTTCCGGCAAAGCATTTTAAAAAGGAAAACGCAGATGTAAAGATAATAGGCGTTGCGAAGAATGCGGATGACGCAAAGGAACTCACCGGCGGTATTGTACTTAAGCTGATGAAAGAAGGCGTAAGTCTTACACCGGACGGATTAAAAGGCTTTTTTAAAGATACATGACGTTGCGGTCACGTTAGCTTAAACGGACCGGGTTAGGAGCAGACAGTGGGTGCGGTTATTCTGACGATATTAAAGATAATTGGAATAACATTAGCGGTATTAGTCGGACTGATACTGCTTATTGTCTTGCTTGTAGGCTTTGTCCCGGTAAGATATAAGGCGTCTGCGGAGTATCCTGCGGAGGGTACGTTAAAGGACGATGTCATAAGCCTGAGAAAAAGAGAAGCCTTAAAGAACAAGGTCAAAGCAGTGGACCTTGAAGAAGGGGAGACTCCCCGGAAAGAAAAGAAACCACTTGAGATAAAGGCGGATGCCGTTGTATCGTGGCTTTTGCACATAGTGCATGTCAGGTATTCGCTTGACAGTACCGGAAGCATCATGACGGTCAGGCTGTTCGGACTCTTTAAGATTTATTCCAACGATCCCGAGTCCGTAAGGAAGAAGGAAGAGAAGAAGAGAAAGAAAGAAGAAAAGCAGCGGCGCAAAGAAGAGAAAAAGGCCGCTAAGGAAAAGTCCCGAAAAGACAGCTCCGAAGAAAACAAGCCGGCAGAGACGGAAGAGGTTAAAGCTTTGGAAGCTGAACCGGAGAAAGCAGAAAATCCGGAGACAGACGCTAAAGAGCATGAGCCCGAAGAAAAAAAGACCGATGAAGAAAAAACGGGATCTTTAGAAAGTAAGGACGGCGTAAAGGAAGAGGCTTCTGAAACAGATAAGGATAAAGCAGCTTCCGATGATTTTGACGCATTTGATGATGACGACGAGCTTGATGATGAAGAGCCGAAAGAAAAGAAGGGCATCGTCGGAAAGATAAAAGGCATATACGGAAAGATTTCTTCCATATTTAAAAAGATAAAATATGTCAAGGATATGAAGGACGATGAACGTGTTCGGAGCGGTCTTTCATACGGAAAGAAAAAACTGTTTCTTATTATAAAGAGAGTACTTCCTAAGAAAGTAAAAGGAAGGGTAGCCTTCGGAATGGATGATCCGGCGACAACGGGTTATATCATGGGAGGCGCATGTCTGTTCTACAGACACTGGAGAGGACATTTCCTGCTGGAGCCCGATTTCGAAAAAAAGAGGCTTGAGGCGGATGTGAACCTCAAAGGAAGGATTGTTTTGGCAATGCTTGTTATACCGGCCGTGAAGGTATGGTTTAATAAGGATATAAAGCATATTCGCAGGAGAGTGGGTAAGCTTAAAAAAATGTAAAAGATTTACAAAGTATAAATGAAAAGGAGAAAAACTATGGCAGACAACAATTTCAACGAGACAGTCAGCTCTTTATTCAAGGGGATGGATTCATTCATTTCATCCAAGACGGTTGTGGGTGAACCCATTAAGTTTGACGACGGAACAGTATTACTTCCTCTGGTTGATGTAAGCTTCGGTGTGGCAGCAGGCGCCAGCAGCAAGAAGGAAAAGAATAATGACAGTGCAGGCGGCGGAATGGGCGGAAAGGTCAGCCCCAATTCTGTTCTCGTTGTCAAGGACGGACAGTGCAAGCTTGTCAGTGTAAAGAGTACCGATGTGGTATCAAAGGTTATTGACATGGTTCCGGGTGTTATAGATAAGTTCAAGAAGTCACCTAAGGATAAGGAAAAAGAGAAGGAAATGGTAAAAAAGGGTGAGGAATATCTGAACGGACAGGAGAAAGACTGAGTAAAATGAACAAGTTTTTTAGGAATATCGGAAGAGCAATGGCACTGATCCTGACATTGACCATGATCATGTGTTCATTCTCCGGTTGTGAGCTATTGCTGGAGGACAGTCCCTCAGACAGTTCCCAGACATCCGAGAATGGCACGGGAAGTCAGGGACAGAGTTCGGAGAACGGAAACAAGGACGCTACACAGGACATAATCGGAATGCTGTTTGATGCCTTTTTCGGAGGAAGTTCTTCGGATTACGGCTGGGAACAATCAAGCTATGAAGGTGAAACGGGAAACATTCCGAGTAATTTTCAATATGCAGATATAAGCAATATTCCTGCGGGAAACGGTACGGCGACCGTTATGGTTTATATAATAGGTTCAAACCTTGAAACCCAAAACGGATGCGCAACCTTGGATCTTCAGGAAATGTGTGAAGCGGGGATCGGAAGCAATATTAATCTTATAGTTGAAGCCGGCGGTGCAAAAGAATGGCAGAACAGCGTTATGACTTCAGGCAAGACGGGAAGGTACAGGGTAACCGGCTCGGGAGTACAGCAGCTTGATACAGCTTCAACAAAGAGCATGGTAGAGCCTTCGGAAGTGAGCAGCTTTATCAACTTCTGTGTAAAGAACTATCCCGCCGACAGATATGGGTTAATATTCTGGGATCACGGCGGAGGAACCATCGCAGGATTCGGAACCGATGAGCTTTACTCGGAATCCCTTTCGTTGGACGAGATCTCGAGCGCGGTAAAAAATACAAACGTACATTTTGATTTTATAGGTTTTGATGCGTGTCTGATGGGAACCATCGAAACTGCATACTCGTTAAGGAACAGTGCGGACTATCTTATTGCGTCTGAAGAAACGATGCCCGGACTTGGCTGGTCATATATCGGATGGCTTAAGGCTCTCAGTAAAAATCCTTCACTTGATATGGAAAAGCTCGGAAGTATCATCATTGATGACTTTACAGCTTCCAACGGGACAAGTGACATAACTTTGAGTCTTATAGATCTCAGTAAGATAGAAAGCGTATATGCAAAGCTGGCGGAGCTTTGTGCCAAAGGTAGTGAGGCACTTTACGCCGGACAGTATAATACACTGTCTTCAGCTAGAAAGAAGTGTAAAGCCTTCGGTAACGGAGAATATGAACAGATCGATATAGTCGATTTCTGTAACAGGTGTGAGCTTAGTGGAGCTTCCGATATGATCGCAGCGGTTAACGACTGTGTAAAATATCATAAAACCAATATTAAGGGTACAAACGGTCTTGCAATGTATTTCCCGTTTGATTATCCGAGCTATTATAATCAGATCAGACAAATGCTGAAGGGCTTTGGAATGGACAACAGTTCTTGTACCGGTTTCTTTAACAATCTGCTTTCCGGAAGATCCGGCGGACATACTTCGAAAGCAAAGTCGGCGATAGAGGTAAAGACCGGTTACGATTCCGGTACCGAGGAGACGGATTATACGCAGGAAGACTGGTATAACAATGAGATATCATCCGCGGCCGGTATCGTTGAATTCCCTCTGACGGAAGACGGACTTTTGCCGTTGACAGAGTCGGAAGACAACTATGTGGTTGAGCTTACTCCGGAACAGTGGAATGCCATAGTCTTAACCGATATCGGAGTGTTTGTGGATACTGAGGACGGTCTGGTAGATATTGGTTCGGACAGTTTATACGGTGTTGACAAAAACGGAAACCTGGTCGTTGATTTTGACAATATATGGGTTACCATAAACGGTCAGTATGTTCAATATGTTTCCGAAGGGACTTATACATACGATGACGGCACCTGGGTTAAAATCGGGTATGTGCCCGCTGTGTATACAAGCGCCAGGACGGGGGAGACAAAACTGATCGAGATCATGCTTTACTGGGATCAGGATCATCCCGACGGATTGGTAAGAGGTTACAGAGCCGCCATGGATACGAGTGAGGGACCTTCGCAGGCTGAAAGAAGCATCAATTCGTTTGTTAAGGGTGATAAGATATTGTTCTACTTTGATTTTTACACCTATGACGGCGAACTGATCGATCAGTATCCCATAGATGAAGAAATAGTAATTGACGGAAAACTCAAGGTAGCCTACGAGGATATCGGAGAAAGCAATCTGCTTATTTATGCTCATATGCAGGATATTTACGACAACGATTACTATTCGGAATTCCTGATTTTAAATGCCAATGCGGAAGAATGATCTAAAAAAATCTTCTGTTTATGAAAAAATACTTGCAATATTTTTTCTCTTGTGATAGAATACGAATGTTTGAGGCATAAAGAGCCTAAAAGAAGTGTTAAGGAGGTGTGAATATGGCTAAGTGTGCTATTTGTGAGAAAGAAAATAGATTCGGACATCAGCTGAGCTATTCAAGAAGCCACGTTTCAAGACGTGCAAACAGGATGTGGAAGACCAACGTTAAGTCTGTAAAAGTTAAGACTGCAGGCGGAACTCAGAAGATGTATGTATGCACTTCCTGTCTCAGATCAGGCAAGGTTGAGCGTGCGTAATCGGAACCTATGAATTATAAGACATGTGACTGTTTAAGCGGTTGCATGTCTTTTTTCTATATAAAGGAGGATGCGATGGCTTCGATAGCAAACGACTGGAGGGAAAAACTGCTTCCGGAGTATAATAAGCCTTATTATCGTGAACTGTATAAATTTATAAAGGATGAATATTCAAAACATGTAATATACCCACCGTCTGAGGATATTTTTAACGCTCTGCATTATACGCCGTTAAATAATGTAAAGGTTGTCATACTCGGGCAGGATCCTTATCATGAGCCGAACCAGGCTCACGGACTGTGCTTTTCGGTTCTTCCCGGAAATCCCGCTCCGCCCTCGCTTGTAAATATATATAAGGAATTAAATACGGATCTCGGCTGTTTCATTCCCGACAACGGATATCTTAAGAAATGGGCGGATCAGGGAGTACTTCTGCTGAATACGGTGCTGACGGTACGTGCGCATATTGCCAATTCCCATGCGGGACACGGATGGGAATTGTTTACCGACGCAATAATCAAAACCGTAAATGAGACAGATCGCCCGATAGTATTCATGCTCTGGGGATCGCCGGCACAGAAGAAGGCAGCACTGCTTGATAATCCGAAACACCTGGTGCTTACAGCTCCGCATCCGAGTCCGTTATCGGCTCACAGAGGATTTTTCGGATGTCACCATTTCAGTACGGCAAACGAATTCCTTAAGAAAAACGGGATTGAACCTATCGACTGGCAGATAGAAAACCTGAGTTAAAACGGGCTTTAAGACGCCGCGCAAAAAAATTGTTTGACATATAAATAAAATCTGTTTATAATCACAATAAATAATAAATGGTTTATTTATTGTGCACTATTGCAAAAAAAAGTTAAATTCCATAATAAATTTTAGTAATCTCGTATATTTACATCGGAATTAATTAGTGTTATTATAAACCAAGTATGATTTTTAATTTTATACGGAGGGCGTTATGACGTACGAAGAAATTGTTGCAAAAGTTAAAAAGGCTTATGCAAAGGCCGACACAGCACTTGTTGATGAACATCTTGCAGTTCAGGTCGATATTACCGGCGAAGGCGAAGGCGCCTTCTATATCGAAGTAGCAGATGGAAAGATCACAGTTGAACCTTTTGAGTATTATGATCATGATTTCAAGGTTCTCTGCACCGCAGAAGAGATCATAGCTATCGCTGAAGGTAAGAAGAAGCTCAGTGAAGAGGTTGAAGCAGGCAATGCTTATGTATCACGTAATGTTGATAAGGTAGCTGTTTTTGATCTCATCGTTGCTAAGAAGAGCGCAGGCGGAAGAAAGAAAGCTGACGCTGCAAAGGCTGAGAAGAAGCCCGCTAAGAAGGCTGCGAAGAAAGACGAGGCAGTAAAGGCAGAGAAGGCAGAGAAGAAGCCCGCTAAGAAAGCTGCTAAGAAGGACGAAGCAGTAAAGGCAGAAAAGAAGCCTGCCAAGAAAGCTGCTAAGAAGGAAGAGGCAGTTGAGACAGCTGTTGCTGCAGTTGCAGAGACAGTAAAGGAAGAAGTTAAGGCTGCTAAGAAGCCCGGCAGAAAGCCCAAGAAAGAAGCTTGACAGCAAGTAAGTTTTAATTGCCCGTATGTCTGACATACGGGTTTTATTTTTTATACTTGTTACTTGATATTTATTTTACGTTATGCTATGATGTATCATAACGAACTTTAGATACGGCGGAGGTTTTCAGATGGAAGAAGAGATCAGGGAGATAGCCGAAAGGATTTCGGGACTCAGGGATGCCTGCGGATATACACAGGAAGAATTTGCGAAGGAGCTCGGCGTAGATTTGGATACATATAAAGAATATGAATCTACGGGAAAGAATGTTCCGATAAGCACTATATACCAGATTTCAAAGCTATGCAAGGTTGATTTCGCAGAGATACTTACGGGAGAGTCTGCCAAGCTTGACACTTACCATGTGGTAAGGAAGGGCAAGGGACAGGTAATAGACCGTATTCCCGGTTACTATTTTAAGGATCTGGCATACAGATTCACGAAAAAGATAATGCAGCCTCTGCTTGTTACGATCGATCCGTCCGATAAGCCGGTCGATCTTGTAACACATAAAGGAGAAGAATTCAATCTCTGTCTTTCGGGAAAGGTTATTGTTGTGATCGGCACAAAGACCATCGTTCTCGAAGAGGGAGACAGCATATATTTCAATCCCAATATCCCGCACGGACAGAGGTGCGGTGGGGATGAGCCTGCCACATTCCTTACGGTGATAACAGAAGTGTGACAGCCCTGAGAGCGGTCATATCCGGGCTGATATGCAAGAACGGTCTTAGGGCTTATCTCCGGCACGGAGAGGGAAGGAAAATCCGGACAGGGGGGTTTTATGTCCGGATGTGGATGTTATCATATTAAAAGGAATGTTAGGAGGACATATTATGTTAGAGAAGTTTCTGCCTCGTATAGAATTTGATTCATACGAGGATTTCAAGACAAATTATAAGGTAAATGTACCGGAGGATTTTAACTTCGGATTTGATATTGTAGACGGATGGGCAAAGGAAAAGCCCGAAAACAGAGCTCTCGTATGGTGCGATGACGACGGCGAAGAAAGAACTTTCACTTTTGCCGAAATGAGCAGGTTATCAAATAAGGCAGCAAACTACTTTAAGTCCCTGGGACTTCATAAGGGTTCGGTTGTAATGATGATCTTAAGACGCCGTTATGAATACTGGATCTGTGCTACTGCGCTCATAAAGATGGGAGTTACCATCATTCCCGGAACTCTCCAGCTTACAACACACGATCTTGTTTATCGTGCAAAAGCCGCTAATATCGAGATGTTCATTGCGCTTGATGATGATTTTGTTGTTGAACAGATAGAGAACACCTTAAAGGAAGTTCCCGAGATAAAATATACCATTCTTGCAAACGGTCACAGGGACGGCTGGATAAATCTTCACGACGGCATGGAAAACATGAGCGAAGTATTTGAGAGGCCTTCAGCATCGGATCCCGAAAGAACACATAATACCGACATAATGCAGATCTATTTTACCTCGGGTACGACCGGTATGCCTAAGATGGTATGCCATAATTATATGCATCCCTTGGGACATATCGTTACCGCAAAGTACTGGCAGTGTGTTGAAGAAAATAAACTGCACATGAGCGTATCGGATTCAGGCTGGGCAAAGTTCGGCTGGGGCAAGATATACGGACAGTGGATCTGCGGCGCGACAATCTTTTGTTATGATATGAAGAAATTCTATCCGCAGAAGCTTCTTGCAGTTATAGAAAAGTATAAGCTTACCACCTTCTGTGCACCGCCCACCATGTACCGTTTCATGCTGCAGGAGGATGTTGCATCCTACGACCTGTCAAGCGTTAAGCGCTGGTGTACCGCAGGCGAGCCTCTTAATCCCGAGGTTGTAAACAAGTGGAGAGGCTTTACCGGAAAGACCATAGCGGAAGGCTTCGGACAGACTGAGAGTACGGTACTTCTTGCAAACTTCCCCTGGTTTGAGCCGAAGGCAGGCTCAATGGGCAAGCCTTCACCCATTTATAATATAAAGCTCATCAATTCCAACGGCGAGGAAGCCGAGGACGGTGAGGAAGGCGAGATAACTGTAGCCGATCTTGATAAGGCTTATCCTATAGGACTTTTCGTTGGTTATTACAAGGACGAAAAGCAGACAAAAGAAGCTGTCGGCTGCGGTTCATATAACCTTAAGGACGTAGCATGGCGTGACAGTGACGGACATTACTGGTTTGTAGGACGTCATGACGACGTTATAAAGTGCAGCGGATACCGTATCGGACCGTTCGAGGTTGAGAGCGCACTGATCACACATCCCGCAGTTGTCGAATGTGCGATAACCGCGGCCCCCGATCCCGTTAGAGGACAGGTTGTTAAGGCGACTGTCGTACTCGCAAAGGGATATACCCCCTCGGAAGAGCTTACAAAGGAGCTTCAGAATCATGTTAAGCATAACACGGCTCCGTACAAGTATCCGAGAATCGTAGAATATGTAGCGGAACTCCCCAAGACCCTGGGAGGAAAGATAAAGAGAGGGCAGATTAGACGAGAGGATGCTGAGAATGCAGCAAAGAAATGAAAGACGACCGGAACGCAGGATATGCGCTTGCATATGTCTGGTTCTTGTATTCGTATTTTCCTTATGCTTAACAGGTTGTGCATCTGAAAACATTTATCTGAATGACGCCGCACATTATTATAAGGAAGGAAAATACGCCGACGCGGAAACATCTTTCCTTAAAGCCATACGTAACGGCGAGACATCTCTTACCGTATATTCCGGTTATGCCTTTAATCAGTTAAAGGCAGGAGATACGGAAGGCGCAAAGGCTCTGTTTGAACTGATGATAAATCAGAACAACACCTACGGCGATTATTTTGACCGTGAACCTGAGACCGGAGAAGCGGTAAGAAAAGGACTTCTTCAGATATATATGTCCCAAAACGATCTTGAAAATGCCGTCGTTATGTATAAAGAGCTGGGAGACGCAGCTCCCGATAAGCAGAAGAGCGCAGAGTATAAGAAGGCTGCGGCACTGCTTGCGTGGAAGATAAGCGGTTATAACGAAAAGGCAAAGGATGACGGGTCAGATGTCAAGCCCGTGTATGATACCGGGAAAATGCTCGCTTTTATTACTGCAGCAATAGAAGCGGGTAACGAAGATGAACAGCTGTACCGCATGAGTGCCGACCTGCACTGGATGAACAGGGAATGGGATCTCTGGGAAGCTGACATGAGGAAGATCATAGACCTGAAGGAATATGCCATAGATGAGTATAACTGCATATACGGCATGAGACTTGAGGAAAAGACCCCGGCAGAGGTTCTGGCGCTGGTGGACGAGGCTGTTGTTTATCTTAACGGCCATTCCGCATACATAGACGATTACAGCGACATCATCCCCATGGTCCTTAAGGCTGCGGAGTTTGCGGAACGGGTTGAATGGGAAAAGAAAAGCTCGGATTATTTTGATACTGCCGAAAAATATATAACCGACGCCGAGAATAACGGCTATTCGGACAATGAGATACTGAAATTCAAGATCATCGTAGCCGAGAAGAAGGGCAAGATGAATCTGGCATATAAGCTGCTGGGGGTATATCTTGAGCACTGTCCCGACGACAGGATGGCGTATAAAGAGCAGAAATACCTTGAGAACAGGATAGGTATCACGGCAGAATAAGGGTTTTGGCTTGAAAAAAGGGCAAACACAACATATTGTGTTTGCCCTTAAAAAAAATCTCTTTATATTGTATTTTTGGTGTTGACTTCTTTAATGTATTCTGCTAAAATAATTTACGTCGGCGCGAAGAGGAGCCGAAAGCAATAATTTTAACGAGGATTTTACCGGAGGAGAAGGAAATGACCAATTTCAGCGTTACAAAAAGAGACGGCGAGATAGCTGAATTCAACCTGTCAAAGATTTCAAATGCCATAAAGAAAGCATTTAATGCAACCGAGCAGTTATATAATGACGACATAATCAATCTGCTTGCATTGAGAGTTACATCCGCTTTCCAGACAAAGATCAAGGATGGCTGCGTAAACGTTGAGGATATCCAGGACTGTGTTGAGGAGGTTCTTAACCAGACCGGATACAATGAAGTAGCAAAAGCTTACATCTTATACAGAAAGAACCGTGAGAAGATCAGAAACATGAAGTCTACCATCCTTGATTACAAGGAACTGGTAAACAGCTATGTAAAGGAAGAGGACTGGCGTGTAAAGGAGAATTCCACCGTTACATATTCGGTAGGTGGTCTCATCCTTCACAATTCAGGTTCCATAACAGCCAACTACTGGCTTTCGGAGATCTACGATCAGGAGATAGCAAACGCACATCGTAATGCGGACATCCATATCCACGATCTTTCCATGCTTACAGGTTACTGTGCGGGCTGGTCGTTAAAGCAGCTCATCAAGGAAGGTCTCGGCGGCATACCCGGCAAGATTACTTCGTCTCCCGCAAAGCACTTAAGCACCCTTTGCAACCAGATGGTCAACTTCCTCGGCATCATGCAGAATGAATGGGCAGGCGCTCAGGCATTCTCCTCATTTGATACATATCTTGCACCCTTCGTAAAGAAGGACAATATGTCATACCATGACGTAAAGCAGTGCATCCAGTGCTTCGTTTACGGTGTAAATACACCCAGCCGCTGGGGCACACAGGCACCTTTCTCCAACATAACACTTGACTGGACCGTACCGAACGATCTTGCTGAGCTTCCCTGTATCATAGGCGGAAAAGAGATGGATTTCTGCTACAAGGACTGCAAGAAAGAAATGGATATGGTTAACAAGGCATTCCTTGAGATCATGATCGAGGGCGATGCCAACGGCCGCGGTTTCCAGTATCCCATACCCACATATTCGATAACCAGGGATTTCGACTGGTCTGACACTGAGAACAACAGGCTCCTTTTCGAAATGACAGCAAAATATGGTACACCTTATTTCTCGAACTATATTAATTCCGACATGGAGCCGTCGGATGTTCGTTCCATGTGCTGCAGACTCCGTCTTGATCTTCGTGAGCTCAGAAAGAAGTCGGGTGGCTTCTTCGGTTCCGGAGAATCAACAGGTTCTGTAGGCGTTGTTACTATAAATATGCCGAGAATAGCATATCTTTCGGCAACTCCCGAGGAGTTCTACAAGAGACTTGACCGTATGATGGATCTTTCGGCTCGTTCGCTCAAGGTTAAGAGAGAGATCATCACAAAGCTTCTTGACGAGGGACTTTATCCTTATACCAAGAGATATCTCGGAACCTTCGCAAACCATTTCTCAACGATCGGCCTTGTAGGCATGAACGAAGTCGGACTTAACGCAAAGTGGCTCGGAAAAGACCTTACCGACAAGAAGACACAGGACTTCACAGAGGAAGTTCTTAACCATATGAGAGAAAGGCTTTCGGA
>JAEEGJ010004082.1_pt1 | contig 51333 bp, 42 predicted proteins | sample 8958761 | NCBI WGS metagenome assembly JAEEGJ01 (sample SAMN16246546, study PRJNA631951) | gut metagenome | biome: gut microbiome; feature: rumen; material: RS-attached | host: Bos | place: Iran: Karaj | collected 2018-10
CCAACATGAGTGCCGTATGCTATAAATACCGCTATACCGTCAAACCTTTCCTCATCGTTCCGATCATAGGCGCCATGTTCGCAGACTTGATCAATACAGGAATGATCACTCTCTTCCTGAATATTCTGTAAAGGTCATAATGCCCGTGATTAGAAAATAAATAAGAGGGTGTGTCAAAATAGGCACACCCTCATGTGATTATTCTAAAATTAGATGTGATTACTTCCACCAGAAGTCATCCACGAACTTGCCTTGTACGTAGTCGGTGAAATTACCATTCTTGTCAGCGATGTTCTTTCTCTCCTCAACAGGCACGAACGTATCGTCAACCAGGATCTTACATGCAGCCTTGCCTGTTTCAGCTTTAAGCTCCATCCACTTGTCATTCTTCTTCACCTCGATGATGATATTCCGGATCTCCTCAGGTGTCGTGTAAGTGCCAGGGACTTCAAATGTAACAGGATCTACATTAGGACCTGCACCAGTGTTATACATCTTATATTCGCCCTTTTCGTTAGGAGTTGTTTCTCCAAATATACTATGAACCTCTACGCCCATAACTCTCAGCGGCAGCACACCACCGGCACAGATCAGCTTCAGAGTGGTCACGCCACCTTCAGCCTTCACTACGTCGAAGACAACGTCGTTAAAGTCGAAATCACCATCTTCCGAAGCCGACAGGTCTTCAGCAATCACGCGATAGAGCGGATCACCACCCTTGAATCCTGGGCTGCAAGACGTCTGAGGAATGTTGATATTGGGCTTGCCAGACTTGAAGCCTGCTGCATAAATGTTGTTGTCTATGCTGAATCCGTCTTGCTCGATAATAAACTTGTGAGCATCCTGGCCGTCATTTCCTTGTGCAAAATGTGTCTCTGCAGAAACGTATAAGTGTCCGCGATAGGTCACAGCACCCCAGCTATTTATGCTTTCAAGATAGGTGTCTCTGACAATGTTCTTGGCTTGGAACACGGCATATCCTCCCGTTAAGGGACCAAAGATTCCATAGGCATATTTATCATTATCAATCTCGCCACGCCCTGACTCAAACTGAGCATCATTCTCGACAACGAAGACGGCATTCTCGGCCATCTCAATTTTGAACGGACCTGAAATAGCATCTGTACTTGAATCTCTGCCTCCATAGAAATTCTGTGCCAGCACACCACCTTCACTATTAATCTTGAATGATCCCTTCAGTGATGAAATGTTCATCTCGAAGTCGTTCGTCACCCAAAGGTAACAATTGTTGATCACGTTCTCGCTTCCGCCTACGTAAGCGTAATCCTTGGTCGTCCATTTACCATTGTTGATCCAGCCAGAGTTGTTAGAATTGATCTTAGTAGTACCAGAAACCTTCCACTCAAAAATGTTCAGCACAGCACCTGCATTCACTACAACATCTGCACATTCTATGGAGCCATTATTTACGATAGAGCTTTGATCACCGTTGGAACTATTGCTTTCTGCACTCACAGTTCCTGTGGCTTTTACAGTGCCACTATTATAAAGTATGCTGTTTGTATTAACCTGAAGATCATTCTTCACGTTGATTGTTCCATGATTGTACACATCAATTCCTGAGTTCAGGAGTAAAGGATAGTCTGTCTCAAGTGTTGCACCTTCTGCAATATAAACAGCAGCACCAATGAAATTCTCGGCACTAGCTTTGCCTATTTTTAAGGTAGCGCCTTCTAGCAGATAGATTTCTGAAGTTGTGGATACTTGAAATCTGGGATCTGCAGCATTTGTGTCTCCTGCGGATAGATCAACGGTACCTGTTACATAAACCTTACTAGCACCTGCCCACGTTCGAACCTTGGTGGTACTTGCATCAATATACCAAGAACTTGCCCCACCTCCATCTGCAGGCAGTTTCTTAGTACCTTCGGGTACAGCTTTCAAGAAATTGCTGGCATTACAATCACCCGGGAAAGTAATAGTAGTGGTAAAGACCACTCCACCGTCACGTGTAATTGCCCGTGCACCAGCATTTCTGCTGCTGAAGCCCCAGTCCACATTAGAACCGACCTTACCGAAAGCCTTTTCGAAGGCAGCGGCATACCTCTCGTTAACTTGTAATTCTTGCTCTATTCTGTTCCTCTCGTCAAAAGCCTCCTGATCGAAGAAGTCTGTTGACCTAGAACAGCTAGTGACTGCAGCTAAGAATGCGATGGCTGCAACACCGGTCATCAAATAGTTATTCATAATTGTGAAATTAAAAATGTTTATATTCGTGTTAATTGTGTTATTTGCCTTGATGTTATTGATAGAATTATCAGCCGCAAATATACGAAAATTGACGGGAAAGTACAAAAAAATCCAGTTAATAAAAGTTAATCGATACAGAAACGATTGAAAACAACCCCTTGCTGTATAAAGAGTTAAATCAGACAACCTCTCTGTAAGCCATATTATGCTGCGATCTTGTGTTCTTGAAGCCAAAACCCCACCTGTATTAAGTTCTAAAATTCTGCCAGCCCTCTCAGTAAAATATCTTAACAGGATGGCGAGCAGGCCCATTCCTGCTGATGACAAAGCAGATGGGCCAGGGAGGGGTGCAGGAGGCTTAAGATCCGAGTTCGTTAAATAATCATAAATAGACGTATTGCTTTTATACATCTCAGGGCTTGTTGCGTCAAACATACATCTATGAAAAAAATCATTCTGTGGATAGGCATGGTTTTAGCCTGCCTGATAGCCACTTCCTGTGCCGGGGAGAAGAAGCGTGCACAGGAGGGGCTTCATTATGAGACCATGGTAGTGGATGCGAGTGATGTTACCCTGACCCAGGAATACAGCGCACGGCTGACAGGTCGCCAGATAGTAGAGGTGCGTCCTCAGGTGTCGGGATGTATCACGCGCATCTGCATCAGCGAGGGCGATGCGGTGAGAAAGGGTCAGACGCTGTTTGTGATAGACCAGGTACCTTACCGTGCTGAGCTGGAGGCAGCCATTGCTGCCAGAAAGAGTGCCGAGGCCAAGCTGTCGACAGCACGCATGAACTACGAGAGCGAGACCCAGCTGAAGGAGGGTCATGTGGTATCGGAGTTCTCGGTTCAGACCACCCGTAATGCGCTGCGAGAGGCAGAGGCCGCTCTGGCACAGGCACGTGCACAGGAGGTGAATGCAAGGAACAGCCTCTCGTACACTGAGGTGAAGAGCCCGGTGAACGGTGTGGCTTCGATGATTCCCTGGCACGTAGGGTCGCTGGTGAGCAGTACCATCAGCGAGCCGCTGGTAACAGTGGCCGACGACCACGAGATGCTGGCGTATTTCTCCATATCTGAAAACCAGGCTTTAGACTTAATAGGCCACTATGGCTCCATCTCGAAGTTCATCAGTCAGGCTCCCGCCGTGAACCTGAAGCTGAGCAACGGCCAGCCCTATGACCTGAAGGGGAGGATTGACGCTGTCAGCGGAACGGTAGATGCCGCTACCGGTGCAGTGACGCTGCGTGCCACGTTCAGCAATCCCTCCGGGCTGCTGCACAACGGAGGCAGTGCCACGGTGCTGGTGCCCACAGAGCGCAAGAACTGCATCGTGGTGCCCCAGAAAGCCACCTACGAATTGCAGGAGCGCACGTTTGTCTACCGCATCGTCGACGGAAAGACGAAAGCCACTCCTGTGACGCTGTTCCGTCTGAACAATGGCAAGGACTATATCGTGGAACAAGGTCTGAACGTAGGCGATACCATCATAGCCGAGGGAGCCGGACTGTTGAAAGAAGGAATAATAGTAAAGTGAAAGTAAAGACATTCATAGACCGCCCCATCTTGTCGGTGGTGATTTCGGTGCTGATAGTGCTGGTGGGTCTGATAGGCCTCAGTCGTCTGGCATTGGAGCAGTTTCCAGAGATTGCCCCTCCTACGGTGCGCGTCAATGCCAACTACACCGGAGCGAACGCCGAGACGGTGATGAAGAGTGTGGTGGTGCCGCTGGAAGAGGCCATCAACGGCGTGGAAGGCATGATGTATATGTCGTCAACGGCATCGAATACGGGCAATGCCTCCATCAGCGTGTTCTTCCGCCAAGGCACAGACCCTGACATGGCGATGGTGAACGTACAGAACCGTGCCGCCGCGGTACAGGGCAGGCTGCCAAGTGATGTGGTGAAGAGCGGACTAACAGTGCGCAAGCGCCAGACAACAAACATCAAGCAGCTGTCGCTGTGGAGCCCTGACGGTTCGTTCGACCGTACGTTCCTGAACAACTACGCTAAGATCAACATCGAGCCCCGTCTGAGCCGTATTGCCGGTGTGGGCGATGTGAACTGTATCGGATCGGACTACTCCATGCGCATCTGGCTGGATCCTCTGAAGATGGCCCACTACGGGCTCACCCCCGCAGATATAAATAAGGTATTGGAGGAACAGAACGTGGAAGCAGCAACAGGCACGCTGGGAGCTGACTCAGAGAACACGTTCCAGTATGTGCTGAAGTACCGCGGCCGATTTGAGGAGGAGAAGGAGTACGAACAGATGGTGGTGCGTTCGCTGCCCAACGGCGACATTCTGCGGCTGGGTGACCTCGCCCGCATAGAGCTGGGAGCTATGCACTACAACTATATCGGCGAGACCATGGGCAAACCTGGCACCAACATCATGATCAACCAGGTGAGCGGTTCAAATGCCAACGAGATTATCAAAGAGATAGACCGCGAGGTTGAGGACATACGCAAGTCGCTGCCTCCTGGCATAGCAATTGACGACATAGAATCGAAGAAGGACTTCCTGGACGCATCCATCAAGAGCGTGCTGCAGACGCTGCTGGAGGCCCTGCTGCTGGTCATCCTGGTGGTGTATGTGTTCCTCCAGAACCTGCGCTCCACGCTGATTCCCGCCATAGCCATTATGGTGTCGCTGATTGGCACGCTGGCAGTGATCTATGCCATAGGGTTCTCGCTGAACATGCTGACACTGTTTGCCCTGGTGCTGGTGATAGGCACCGTGGTAGACGATGCCATTGTGGTGGTGGAAGCCGTTCAGGCGAAGTTTGACGAGGGCTACCGCTCTGCCTACGAAGCCACTCTTGATGCCATGAAGGGCATCACCTCAGCACTGATCACCACAACACTGGTGTTCATGGCGGTGTTTGTGCCCGTCTGCTTCATCAGCGGAGTCACAGGTACTTTCTACACCCAGTTCGGACTGACCATGGCCATTGCCGTAGGCATATCGCTGTTCAATGCGCTCACCCTCTCGCCGGCTCTCTGTGCACTCATCATGACACCCCACGGGAACGACGAAGAAGAGATGGCTCTGTCTGGGAACGATGCTCTGCCCGGGAAGGCACGGAATGGGAAAGGACTATCGTTCTCCACACGCTTCCACATAGCGTTCGATGCCATTTTCAGCCGCCTGGTAAGCCGTTACAGGGAAGCTGTGAAACCACTGATTGCGCACAAATGGGTAGCCATGATACTGGTGGCGGTAGCCATTGGCGGACTGACGCTGCTCATGAAGACCGCGAAGACGGGACTGGTACCCAATGAAGACATGGGCACCGTGTTTATCAACGTGCAGGCTTCTCCAGGCAGCAGCTTGAAAGAGACCTACAACATCATGAAGGAGATAGAGAAGCGCATCAAGGACCTGCCACAGCTGCGCATCTACTCGCTGACAGCAGGCAACAATGCAGGGTTTGAGCAGTCGTCATCGGGCGGAAGCTTCACGTTGAAGCTGAAACGGTGGGGTGAGCGTACCGCCAAAGGTGATGACGTGAAGTCGGTGACGGAAGAGATCTACCGGCGAACGGCCGACATCGCCAATGCAAAGATACAGGTGAACACCCAGGCCATGCTTCCCGGCTTTGGCCGCATCAACGGCTTCGAGCTGCATGTGCAGGACAAGCGAGGTGGCACCATCAACGAACTGCTGGAATATACCAACAAACTGATTGCCGCCCTGAACGAGCGTGAGGAGATATCACGTGCACAGACCATTTTCTCGCTGAAATACCCGCAGTACCGCATGGAGGTCGACGCAGCCCTCTGCCTGCGTCACGGCGTGTCTCCCAAGGATGTGCTGAGCGTGCTGGGAGGCTATATCGGCGGTAACTATGCCTCTAATTTCGTACGCTTCACCAAGCTCTACAGGGTATTGGTGCAAGCCCCACCCGAATACCGCCTGGACACAGAGTCGCTGAACAACATATTTGTGAAGAACTCATCGGGAGAGATGTCGCCCATAGGGCAGTATGTGAAGCTGACACGTATCTATGGCTCAGAGTCATTGTCGCGCTTCAACCTCTTCCCCTCCATCGCTGTCAATGGCACACCTGCCGACGGATACAGCACCGGACAGGCCATACAGGCCATACGTGAGGTGGCGGCAGAACAGCTGCCCGAAGGCTACGGTTACGAGTTCGGCGGCATGACCCGCGAGGAAGCCTCGGCAGAGAACACCACCACGCTGGTGTTCATCATCTGTATCGTCTTCATCTACCTCATCCTGTGCGCCCTCTACGAGAGCCTCTTCATACCGATGGCAGTCATTCTGAGTGTACCGTTCGGCCTGGCAGGCTCGTTTATCTTTGCCCGGCTTTGGGGAATAGAGAACAATATCTATATGCAGACGGGTCTCATCATGCTGATAGGACTGTTGGCTAAGACTGCCATCCTGCTGACGGAGTATGCCTCTACGCGTCGCCGTCAGGGCATGGGTATCATGGAAGCGGCACTGGATGCTGCCGCGGTGCGACTGCGTCCCATCCTGATGACCTCGCTCACCATGGTATTCGGTCTGCTGCCGTTGGCACTGGCCACAGGTGTAGGAGCCAACGGCAATCAGTCGCTGGGTGTTGGCACCATCGGCGGCATGCTCATAGGAACCTTAGCCCTGCTCTTCATTGTTCCCGCCTTGTTCGTGATTTTCCAGACGATTGAAGAAAAGGTAATGAAGAGTAGAGGCTGACAAAGTGTCCGGCAGCATCGGCATTACGGAAACGGGTAATGTACTCCTGGCTACGCTCGATGCGCTGCTGACGCCCTGGTGCACCTGAGAGCACCTGGCCAACCGCTGCAGCAAAATCTTCATCGGCATCGGGGTCTACATAAAGACTGTCGGGACCTCCGGCTTCTTCCAGACACGACCCTGTACAGGCCACCACAGGCAAGCCGGCGCTGATGGCCTCGATAATGGGAATACCGAAGCCTTCATAGCGCGAGGGATAGACAAATGCATCGGCCAAATGGTAGAAAGCAGGAAGCTCTTCATCGGTAATCCCTTGCAGCATGAAGACACGATGAGCCAGCATGTGACTTTCGGCATATTGGCGGACCTTTTCTGTGTAGCCAGTCCTGCGTCCAACGACAACCAACGACACATCCTCAGGCAGATGGTGCAAGGCACGTACCGCCAGCAGCACGTTCTTACGTTCCTCGATGCTTCCTACGTTGAGGATGAAACGATGGGGTAAGCGGTATTTCCGGCGCACCTGCTCCATCAGTTTCACGTCAGGTTCTGTAGAGAAACGAGGAGCACAGCTCTGATAGATCACGGTGACGCGGTCTTCATCGATATTCCCCAGCTCACAGATATCCCGGCGCGTGCACTCGCTGATGGCCACGATGCTGTCGGCCTCACGAATGGCCTGACGGAATTTCCACTCATAGAGCTTTGTGTCTATCCAATGATAGTATTCAGGGTGGCGCATGAAGATGAGGTCGTGGATGGTGACGACGCTTCTGATGCCACTGTGACGGATGCCTGCGGGAAGTTCGCCAGAGAGTCCATGATAGATCTGCACACCGTCACGCTGCAGCTGAGAGACTATGCTGCGACTGCGCCAGTAACTCTTTCCCAAGAGAAGGTGACCTTCCGGATAGCAGAAGGTAAGATTTGGACGATCCTTCACCTGGAGGCGCATATCATCGTGGCCGGCATCGGGAGCATAGAGACGCAGCTGTAAGTCGTCGTGCAGAGAAAGATCGTTGACCAGCGTCCGCCCGTAGCTGCCCAGTCCTGTCCTGTTCCGTACTATTCGCTTGGCATCGAAGCCGATAATCATCCTTTCTTTCATAATTTGTGCAAAGATACGAAAAAACTATGAAATATGCACTAAGAATTATGAATTATTTCGTACCTTTGCACAAAATATCAACAAGTCCCCAACGTAATTTGAACGTTGATAATTGGAAAGATACATATTATGGAGAAGACTGTCTATTTAGGCATGATTGCCGACATCATGCACCCAGGACTGATAAACATCATCAACGAGGGTGCCAAATACGGCAAAGTCATTATCGGCTTATTCACGGATAAGGCTATTGCTCAGCATAAACGCTTACCATACCTCACCTACGAACAACGCAAGAACGTCGTAGAGAACATCAAAAACGTCAGCAAGGTAGTGCCACAGGACGACTGGAGCTATGCGCCCAACCTGCGCCTCCTGAAGCCTGACTACATTATTCATGGCGATGACTGGCAGACAGGTCCTGACCGTGAGCTGCGCGAAGAAGCCTTCGAGGTGATGAAGAAGCTGGGCGGCGAGGTGATAGAGATTCCCTATACCAAAGGCATCGAGTCATCGTCGCTCGACAAAGAGATCAAAGGCATCGGTACAACACCAGACATACGTCTGAAGACGCTACGCCGCCTGATCGATGCCAAGCCCGTGGTGCGCATTCTCGAGGTACACGATGGCCTATCGGGACTCATCTGCGAGAATCTGGAAGTGAAGAACGGGCTGTACACCGAGGCTTTCGATGGTATGTGGAGCTCATCGCTGACTGACAGCACGTCGAAAGGCAAGCCTGACATCGAGGCAGTAGACTTGACAACACGCATGCAGGACCTGACCAATATCCTTGAATGTACTACGAAACCCATCATCTACGACGGTGACACAGGCGGCAAGCTCGAGCACTTTGTTTTCACCGTCCGCACGTTAGAGCGCAATGGCATCTCTGCTGTCATCATCGAAGACAAGGTGGGACTGAAGAAGAACTCACTCTTCGGCACCGACGCCATTCAGACGCAGGACACCATAGAGAACTTCTGCCAGAAGATCCGCGCCGGCAAGAACGCCCAGGTAACAAAGGACTTCATGATTATTGCCCGCTGCGAGAGCCTCATTGCCGGGAAAAGCGTTGATGACGCACTTGAGCGCTGCTGTGCCTATGTGGAGCAGGGCGGTGCCGACGGTATTATGATTCACTCAAAGGAGAAGACGGGCGAGGACATCCGAGAGTTCTGCCAACGTTTCAAGGAACGTCACCCGTTTGTGCCCATTGTCGCCGTGCCCACAACCTACAACCATCTGCGTGAAGAGGAGCTGGCGGGCTGGGGCATCAAGGTTGTCATCTATGCCAACCACATGCTGCGCGCCGCCTATCCTGCTATGGTGAAGGTGGCCACGAGCATTCTGGAAAACCATCGCTCGTATGAAGCGAACGACCTGTGCATGCCCATCAAACAAATACTTGAATTAATACCCGGTACAAAATGATTGAAGTAAAAGACGCTTACGAGTCACTGGTGAAGAACGGCGTGGATATGTTTACCGGTGTGCCCGACTCACTGCTGAAGAATATCTGTGCCTACATCACCGACACGGCTCCAAAGGGGAAACATATCATTGCCGCCAACGAGGGCAATGCCGTTGGCATAGCCGCAGGGCACTACCTGGCTACAGGCAAGGCTGCTCTGGTTTATATGCAGAATTCCGGTCTGGGCAATACGGTGAACCCGCTACTGTCGTTGGCCGATGAGAAGGTGTACAGCATTCCCATGCTGCTGATGATTGGCTGGCGGGGAGAGCCAGGCGTACACGACGAACCGCAGCATGTGAAGCAGGGCGAGGTGACTCTGTCCCTCCTGGACACCATGCAGATACCTTACGTAGTGTTGGAGGATGTAAGCCAAATAGGGAAGATGGCTGCCCTGGCTATGGAGCGGAAGGCACCTGCTGCGCTCGTCATCCGTAAAGGGACCTTCGGCAGCTACAAGCTGAAGAATGTCAGCATGAACGACAATCCTCTGAGTAGGGAGGAAGCCTTGAAATTGGTAGTGGATCATTTGCACGCAAATGATGTCATCGTGTCGACCACCGGCAAGCTCTCGCGCGAACTGTTCGAATACCGGGAGGCACGAAACGAAGGGCACGGCCATGACTTCCTGACCGTGGGCTCCATGGGTCACAGTTCAAGCATCGCCCTGGGCATTGCCATAGAGAAGCCTGGGCGCCGTGTGTTCTGTTTCGATGGCGACGGTGCTTTCATCATGCACACGGGAGCTTTGGGCATTGTAGCATCGATGAAGCCCAAGAACTTCTTCCACATCCTCTTCAACAACGGTGCCCATGAGAGTGTGGGCGGACAACCCACTATAGGTTACCAACTTGACGCAACGGCTATTGCCAAAGCCAGTGGGTATTCCCATGTCCTGCGTGCATCGAGTGCCGACGAGATAGTGGAGGCCTTGCAGCAGCTGGAGCATTTGGATGGCCCCGTGCTGGTGGAGCTTCGGGTGAAGATCAATTCACGCGAAGACCTTGGACGCCCCACTACAACGCCTGTTGAGAACAAGGATGCCTTTATGAAGGAATTAAGCATTTAATCGTACGGATTAAGACATGCCGCTTTGCTAATAAGAATTGAAAACGATGATAAAGACAACAGTAATCATGGCTGCGGGCATGGGAACACGCTTCGGCAGTATGACGGAGGAACGACCCAAGGGCTTCATTGAGGCAGGTGGACAGCCTATGGTGGTGCGCTCCATCGAGACGCTCATCAGCTGTGGCATAGAGCGTATCATAATTGGTACGGGTTATCTGAGGGAGGCTTACGAGGAGTTAGCACGGCGCTATCCACAGATTGTGTGCTGCTTCAGCCCACGTTACGCCGAAACGAACAGCATGTATACGCTGTATAACTGTCAGGAAATGGTGGGTGACGACGACTTCCTGCTTTTGGAGAGCGACCTGGTGTTTGAACGCAGGGCCATCACCTCCTTGATGGAATGCGAGCATCCTGACGTGATGCTCATTACGCCCGTCACGAAGTTCCAAGACCAGTATTACGTGGAAAGCGACGAACTCGGCACACTGACCAACTGCTCTACCGACAAGACTCAGGTCAGGGCAAAAGGCGAGCTGGTTGGTATTCACAAGCTGAGCAACGCCTTCTACCGGAAGATGTGTGCCGACTATGAGTCGAAAGTCGCCGAATTGCCCAAATTGGGCTACGAATATGAGCTGTTGTACATGTCGCAGCATGTGCAGCCTGTCTTCGTGCTTTGCGAGGAAGGTTTGAAATGGTATGAGATAGACGATATGGAAGATCTGCGCTATGCAGAAGCAAACATTATAAAATACTTATGAATATCAAGAGAAATGTCCTGCTGAACCCAGGACCCGCCACAACGACGGACACCGTGAAGATGGCACAGGTGGTGCCCGATATCTGTCCGCGTGAGAAAGAGTTTGCCAGCATGATGAAAGACCTTCGTGCTGACCTGTTGCGCGTGGCTCATGCCCCTGCAGAGAAATATACGTCGGTGCTGTTTTGCGGTAGCGGCACCATCAACATCGACATCTGCCTCAACTCTCTCCTTCCGGAGGGCAAACGGGTGCTGGTAGTGAACAACGGAGCCTACAGCAGCCGTGCCGTGGAGATTTGCCAGTACTACGGCCTGCCTCACATCGACCTGCGCTCATCGGTATTCGAACAACCCGACCTTGCGGCCGTGAAGCAGACACTTGACGACAATCCAGACATCGCTCTTGTCTATACCACCCACCACGAGACAGGCACTGGCGTACTCAACCCCATCCGCGAGATTGGCGCCTTAGCTCACTCCCATGGAGCTGTCTTTGTCGTTGACACCACCTCGTCGCTAGGCATGATACCTTTTGACATGGAGCATGACAACGTCGACTTCTGCATGGCGTCAGCACAGAAGGGTCTGATGGCCATGACGGGTTTGTCATTCATTATCGGCAACGAAGAGGAGATACGCCGCAGCAAGAACTATCCCAAGCGCAGCTACTATTGCAACCTCTACTTGCAATACGACTTCTTCGAGCGTACCGGTGAGATGCACTTCACACCGCCTGTGCAGACCATCTACGCCACACGCCAGGCTCTGAAGGAGTATTTCGAGGTGGGCGAGACAGAGAAGTTTGCCCGTCACCGTCGCGTGATCGATGCCATTCACGACGGACTTGCCGACATGGGACTACGTGAGGTCATCCGCCGCGACATCCAGTCAGGACTCGTGGCCAGTGTACTCTATCCCGATGACGAGAACTGGAACTTCGAGCGTGTGCACGACTATTGCTATGAGCACGGTTTCACTATCTATCCGGGAAAGATTTCCACCACGAACACGTTCCGTCTCTGCGCCCTGGGCACCATTGACAAACCCGACATCGAGGCGTTCTTCGTTGTGTTGCGTGAAGCATTCGCAAAGTACGGCATACAGATTCCTGCACGCTACAATGATTGAATACGATGTAAGGACGCTGCAGCTGCGCATCCTCGGCAACCTGTTGGCTGTCGACAAGGTGTGTCACGAGCACTCCTTACATTATTATATATATGACGGCACGATGTTGGGCGCAGTACGTCACAAGGGGTTTATTCCCTGGGACGATGACCTCGACATTGCCATGCCTCGTGAGGACTATGAGCAGTTGATTGCTCATGCCAACGAGTGGTTGCCGGAACCTTACGAGTTCGTGGCCTTTGAGCTGGACGCAACATACCCACTGCCCTTTGGCAAAGTGCAGGATGCCAGTACTACGCTCATCGAACGCCCACACCTACCTTATCTCGGCGGACTCTACATCGACATCTTTCCCATCGATGGCGTTCCCTCTAATGCCTTGCTGCGCCGCTGGCACCTTGTGCGCTACGACGTGCTGAAGAAACTGGTCTATATGGCCTATCGTGACCCTTATCGCCATGGGCACGGCCCTTCTAGCTGGTTGCCGCTATTCTGCCGGAAAGTCATTGGACAGCAGCGTCTGCAAAGGGCCACACGCCGTCTACTGCGTAAATATCCCTTTGCCACGAGCAGCAAAGTGTGTGTCTTTGACGACGGTTTCCACGGTGTCATCGACAAAGCCATCCTTGGCCATCCCACACCTGTCGTTTTCGAAGGACATGAAGTGATGGGTGTAGAGCACCCGCATGAATACCTCAGCCACATGTATGGCGACTACATGGTCATCCCGCCGCATGACGACCAGAAGCAGCATTGTTTCCACTACGTTGATTTTAACCGACCTTATCGCGATGGAATCCCTGAAAGAAATATGGAAAATAGAGGTTGACTTGCTGCAGCAGTTACTTGATGTCTGCAAAAAGCACAACCTGCGTGTGTGGGTGGCTGACGGTACACTGCTTGGTGCCGTGCGCCACAAGGGTTTTATCCCTTGGGACAACGATATAGATGTGGTGATGCTTCGCGAAGACTACGACCGTCTGCTCCAACTGCCGCCTGACACCTTCAGGCACCCTTATTTCCTGCAGACAGCCTACACCGACCAGCATTATTATCACGCCCACGCACAGCTGCGTAACAGCGAGACAGCCGCCATACGCCCTTCAGACTCCCATCGTCCTTTCAATCAGGGTATTTTCATTGATATCTTCCCGCTGGACGCCGTTTCCGAAGACATGGAACAGCGGCAATACGTCGCTCACCGCATACGCAAGGTGACACGCTTTCTTCATGCCCATGACACACCCATCCTTCTCTCTGGCCGCATAGGTCTTGTGTTCAGGAAGTGGAAATGCCGCTGGCAAGTGTGGCGCAAGGGCTGGCAGAACATCTACCGCGAGGTGGACGACGTGCTGCGCGCCACCGACATACATCAATGCCAATACGTGGCTGAAATCAGTTTCAGCAGCTACGACTTTCTCATCGACAAACGTATCTTCGACGATACTGTGATGCTACCCTTCGAGGGCATTGAAGTCCCAGCGCCAAAGGACTACGACAGTTTCCTGCGTGCTGTCTATGGCGACAACTACATGACCCCACTGCAGACGGGTACTGCTCACGACGATATGCTCTTCGACACCACGCACAGCTACCGTGAGCTCATACCACAAGCCCGCCGTATCTATCGCCAGAAGCAGCTACGCAAACTCTTTGGGAAAAAATGAAGCAGATTGTCGACGAGAAATATCAGCACCTGACCGATGAGATTGCCCGGCTGCCACAAAGGATGGCCGAGGGCGAAGGCGAGCTGGTCTATGACAGTCGCAACCGGGTGGTGCGTTTCATCATCGACGGGAAGCCAATGATGGTGAAGCGATTCAAGCGTGTGAACGCCGTGCAGCAGGTAGTCTACACTTTTTTCCGTAAAACGAAGTGCGAGCGCGCCTTCCTCTTTGCCCATGAGTTCCTCATACGCGGCATCAACACCCCGCAGCCAGTAGCCTATATGGAAGAGCACCATCACGGACTTTTCACCACAGGCTATTTCGTCAGCCTGGAAGTGGCAGGCACAGAGACTTCGCTATTGTTGCGCGAAGTGCAGGACTATCCCAAAGACTTGGCAGAGGCCGTGGCTCGACAGATTATGCTAATGCATAGCAAAGGTATCTTGCACGGCGACCTCAACCTTTCAAATTTCCTTTGCAATACAAATCCTCCTGCCCTTGGAGATGAGACGGAAGCCGATTTTTCCTTCACCATGATCGACACCAACCGCTCACATTTCACCGAAGGAATGCCCACCGATGAGCAGTGCCTGAACAATTTGGTGCGCCTCACCCACCGCCGCGACCTCTACGAAGACCTAATCCGTCGCTACGCCCATCTGCGTAGTTGGGATGCCGACGCCACCGTGAGCCAAGCCCTCACCCTCCTCACCCGTTTTGAACAACGCAAGTTAAAGCTATAATAGACAAAAAAAGGGAAAATGAAACAGGATGCAGCTAATGATACCACGCTTATTATCACCACATATAACAACCCCGTCTTTCTTGAAATGGTATTCAAAAGCGTGTTAAGTCAACAAACCATGCCAGGTGAGGTCATTGTGGCCGATGACGGGTCTACAGCCGAGACGCGGGAACTTATTGAACGTTATCAAAAGCTCTTTCCTGTTCCGCTAATCCACTCATGGATTCCCGATGAAGGCTTTCGTTTGTCTATGTCACGTAATGTGGCTATTGCTAAGGCTAAAGGCGACTATATTATTTTCATCGACGGGGATATCGTGTTGGTGCCATCGTTTGTCAGGGATCATGTGTTGGCACGTGAACGAGGCTTTTTTATCAACGGCAGTCGTGCCCGGCTCTCAGAGGGAGCCACTCGCAAACACTGTGCTTTACTTGACTGCCGATTCACGGTCTTCACGCCTGGCTTAAAACGACCAATGGTCATGTTGCGCATTCCATGGCTACACTACCTAGCCAAGGGCGCTAAAGGTATAGACAAAATCAGGGGATGCAACATGTCATTTTGGAAATCAGACCTTGTGGCTGTCAATGGTTATGAGGAGCGAATAGTTGGCTGGGGGTGCGAAGACACCGAACTGGTTGACCGTCTTTATCATATAGGCGTTAAACGCAAGAATATCAAGGGATTGGCTCCTTGCGTTCACTTGTATCATTCCACATCGCCTGCGAATGATACGACTCATAAGGTCAACAAATTAATCCGTGAGGAGACGGAACGTTTGCGGAAGACAAAGGCTGAAAAGGGGTTAGACCAATATTGATCATTCATCGATAGTAAGGAAGGATAGTGCAGCATGAAGGGCTTCCTTGAAGTAAAGGCCGGAGGCAAGGCGTTGGCTGACGCGTGCAACGTTCTTCCGCATCTCTTCAAGCTCTGAAAGGGTAAACGTCTGTAGACGCTGCTCCAGCTCGGCAATGGAGGCGATGGTGATGCCGATGCCCTCCTGCTCGATGATGCGAGCGACGGCAGCCTCGCGCCAGATGATGACGGGAAGGCCTGCGCGCAGATAGAACGACACTTTGTGAGGGCTGTTGTAGCGCAGGTATTCGCCAAAGTCGCCCTTGCAGGTATTCAGCGAATCGCCGTCCCACACGAGGCCGAAATCACCGTCGGCAGAGCGGATGAACTCGTCGGCAGGCGTGAAGGGATAGCATATGGCATGCGGTGCCTTGTCAATGCCCGGCAAACCGTCGCTATTACCATAGATGTGCAGGTCAAAATGCTCAGCCTTGTGTGCCAGCTCCAGCAGATAGGAGTTTTTGCGCATGACGAGGGCACCGGCGTAAACGAGGGAAGGACGATGACCGACGGGCGAGGTATCCGGAACAACGGCTGATGGTTTGACCGGGGTGGCCTCTGAGCGGTAGTCGAACAGTCCGAGGGATCCCATGGGACACTGCAGTCCCTTTTCCTGCAGCCACTGTTTCATTTTCTCGTTAGATGCAATGATATAATCGCTCTTGCTTAGACGCTCCAACTCAGTGGCAAGGGTGATGCGCTTGCGGTGCATCGACATCAAGTCGTGGATGACCACCACTACCTGTGCCTTCCTACGAAGGGCCACGGAGCAGATGAACGAGAAATATTTCTTGACAGGATACTGCAGCACCAACACGTCACCCTTCCTTATGCAGGCCATCATCTTCATGATGCCCACAAGGTTCAGAATGAAAGCCAATACTTTACTGTCGTAGAATGTGGTTGGAAGGCCGAGATTCACTGCACCCATCTGGCGCAGCGTACACTCAATGTCAGTCTTCGCTTTGTTGCCGGCGCCGCTCAGACCATAATAGTTTCGGGATATGTAACAGAGACGGTGATTCATCAAGGTGTAAGGGTTTGGTTCGTTATTTCAAAGTAGCGTTGCAGCACCAGCAGGGAGATGAGTTTTTCGCGTTTCTGGTCGCGAAACTGGTCTATGTATTCATGCGCGTGGTTGATGATTTGCTGCGCCTCGTCGGGATGGTCTATATAATAGCGCAGTTTCTCCTCTATGTCGCTGAAGTCGGGCTTGATCTCTATATAGTGGTAGTCTGGCTTCAACGTGCCCTCCATGAACCATGTCTCGCAAGTAAGCGGGGGTGTCACGGCAATGCTGTTCGACGACATCACCCACTTCAGGTTAGATGCCACGTCATTGCCCTCTAACGACATGATGAACTTATAGTCCAGATGCTCGCCTATGGTGAGCTTCTCAGAGTGCCACTGGGGGAAGTCACGACCTATGGCACCGATGTCGAACATCGGATGTCCATAGAAACGGCTGGCAAACTCATAGCGGTTCATCTTCACATGCTTGTCCTTGCGACCTGTCTGCTGCCCTATCTTCCCACGGAAGATGGCCATGTCCTTCTTGTCTGTAAAGGGTTTCTTGTCGTTGACGAAGAGGAAATGGCGCACTTTCTCCAGGTTCAGCATTACGTTGCAGCTGTTTTCCTCATGGATAGGACGGCTCTTCACGATGCTGGGCAGCTCAAGAGCGAAATCTATATCACCGGATTTCAGAATCCATCTCAACCGTTGGTCGAACCATCGGGAGTACTCCAGCGCGTCGTAGTAGTACACAGACTGGCTCGTCATGGGCTGCTGTCCAATCTCTATGGCTTGCTGCTCCCATGCCTTGCGATCGTAGGCGGTGTTGGTCTTCAGCTTGCAGTAGTAATCCACACGTTGTAGGATATAGTCTTTGTCTGGCCGTTGGTCCAACTTTGCCAGTTCTTTCTCCAATTGGTTGTTCAGCCATTTCTTGGGCCATGCCTGACGGATGGCGTTCTTTATATAATAAATGTATTTGGGATTCTTCCCACTGTTCAACGTATAGTAAATCTTACGTCCTAGTCCTTGTTTGCTCATAATTGTTACTCAATTTGTCAACAACTCATTTTCCCATTCACTCTATATCATCTTATCCAGTAAAGCAGTTTCTTATAGTTCTTCTTAAAGAACCAGCGCAACCGGATGAATTTCATGTCGCTGGAGAGAGACGAGCTGAAAGCCCCTGAGAATGTTCCCTGTGTGGCAATGGTGGGCTGACACCAGAGACACTTGATGATTCCTCTGTCAATCATCTCATTATGATACCAGTCGATGGCCAGGTCAGAACGTTCCACTTTGAGAGGTTCGAGGATAGCCTTCGCTGCCAGATAGTTCAGGAAATAGCAACCTGCCATACGCCCTTTGCCGGCAGGATAGAGCATCTTGCCTTTCTGACGCTTACTACGGGGCACGAATCTCAGTGAACTGTCCTCATAAGAAATCAGGACAGGATTGTCCGCATAGTATGCCCGATATTCATTGAGGCTTTGCTCAAAAAAAGAAACAAAGTCTTTGTCCAGGGCAATGTCATCTTCCAGCACAAGGGCGCCCTCCAGACCTTCTTCCACTATCTTCTCGTAGGCCAGGAAGTGGGAAATGGTACAGAGTGCACGTGGGGTCGGATGGCGCAACTGTTCTCTTCCGTCTTTCATATATTGGTCAAGATAGGCCTGTATCTGCTTGTCGGAATGACCTTCGTTCACAAATTCGTAGTCCATACCCAACTTCTTCATCATACGGTCTACATGCTCCCCGCGCGCTTTCAACTTGTCTGGGTGAATCACAAATATTTTCATCCTTCCGTGGTTTTCTGCTGGTCTTTAAGAATGTTATGACCGTTCACGTTGATAAAGAGCTCGTTAAACTCCTCGCGTGTGCGTTTCCATCGGTCGTGTGTCCACAGGTAGTAAGCTGGATTGCGTCGAATGCTGTCCTCGAGCATCTGAAAGAAACGGTGTGTGATGGCATTCTCCTCCTCTTGCGCGGCATGCTGACTAATCAGTTTGAACTCAACCACGTAATAGCCCCTGCGCGGACGGCTCAAGTCTAAGTAGAACACGCCATCGTCCATCTTGCTCATGATGCGCTCGCCGCCGGTGAAGACGGGGGTGTCGTGCCCCAAGAAGTCGAGCCACAGGTGGATGTTCTCCCACTTGGGTGCCTGGTCGCTGATATAGCCAAAGAGCGAGCGCTTCCCTTGGCGCTTATACTGCAACAGATGCCGCAACACGTGGCGCTTGTTCACACAGATGCCACCGTGGGCCGAGCGGATGGCCACCGACAGCCAGTCGGCCTGGTCGTTGCGCAGAGGGTGGTAGATGAGTCCCATCACGGCCTGCGGATAGCGCTTGAAGCAAAGCCCGATGGCCGACATCCACTCCCAATTGCCATAGTGGCCCATCATGACAGCCAGGTCGCGGCCCTCGTCGAACACCAGCTCCATCTGCTCCGCGTTGCGAAACTCGAGGTGGCGCAACAGCTTCTCATTGGAGATGGAGAGCAGCTTGAACGTCTCTAGCATCATGTCGCAGAACCAACGGTAGAAGCGCCGCTCCACCTGTCGCAGCTCTTGCTCGCCCTTCTGCGGAAAAGAGGTGGTGAGGTTCTTCCATACTATCTTACGCCGATACCTAAAGACGAAGAATACGAGCAGGAACATCAGGTCGCTCAGCAGGTAGAGCAGCCAAAACGGCAGCAACGACAGCAGATAGACGAAGCCGTAGAGCAGGTAGTAAGTGAACTTCTTCATGTTTATTCTATTCTATGTTCATGTTCAGCACGTTCTCCACGATAGGGGCCATGTCGTAGTAGCGATACTCGGCCAGGCGGCCTCCGAAGATGACATGCGGGGCTTTGGCTGCAGCCATCTCGCGATATTGGGCGGCCAAACGGTTGTTGGCATCATCGTTGACAGGATAGAACGGCTCGCGTCCCGGCTCCCATTCTGCAGGATATTCCCAGCTCACGACGGTGGTGGGCAGACGATAGACATCGTCGCCAAACAGTTCGAAGTGCTTATGCTCGATGGTGCGTGTATAGGGCACGCTGGCGCTGGTATAGTTCACCACGGCATTGCCTTGGTAGTTGGCCTCCTGCAACTGTTGGTGCTCGAATCGCAACGAGCGCCAGCCTAGACGACCCAGAGAACAGCCGAAGTATTCGTCTATCTGCCCAGAGAACACTATCTTCTGCGCAAGGCTCTCCCAGTAGCTACGGTCAACGAAGAAGTCGGCGTCTGTACGCGTCTCCACGCCCTCCAACAGTTTGTTTATCAACAAGGTGTAGCCGCCAATAGGTATGCCCTGGAACTTGTCATCGAAATAGTTGTTGTCGTGGACGAAGCGCAGCGGCAGCCGCTTGATGATAAACGGGGGCAGTTCCGTGCACTTCCTGCCCCACTGCTTCTCGGTGTAACCCTTTATGAGCGTCTCGTAGATGTCGCGCCCCACCAACAGCAAAGCCTGCTCTTCCAGGTTCCTTGCCGCTGTGGCACCCTCGGCTTTCAGCCGCTGCACCACCTCCTGGCGCTGCTCGTCAATGATTGCCTGTGCCTGGGCAGGGGTGAGCACACCCCACATCTGATAGAACGTGTTCATGTTGAACGGCAGGTTATATTGCTTATCCTCATAATTCGCTATCGGCGAGTTGGTATAACGGTTAAACGGCACCAGGCTGTTCACAAACTGCCATACCTCAGCGTTCGACGTATGGAAGATGTGTGCGCCATATTTATGCACGTTAATACCCTCTACACGCTCGGTGTAGATATTGCCGCCCAGATGATGACGTTTTTCAATGACCAGACAACTCTTGCCTTTCTTGGTAGCCTGATGGGCGAACGTAGCCCCGAAAAGACCAGACCCTACGACAAGATAATCATATTCTCTTTTCATATGTTTAAGAGTTACACTTGGTCATTCTTCTTAATTGTATGAGCGACACGCTTGTGAGTGTTGCTTCCATTTCTGGTAATGTATTATTGATATTAATGCAATAAATCACATTTATGAAATGAAAAAGTGTGCCAAGTCAATAGAGAAAGACTTTAAATGCCTTGATGCTGCCAGGGGCACCCTGCTCAGCGCGCGGCAGGTATTCGAGGGCGGTGGCGGTCTGCTCAGAGCCGAGGTCGATGACCAGCAGGTGGGGAGCCTGAGCCGACTTCTCCGTCTGCCAATAGGTAGATTCCTGCAGGTCGAAGACCTTGTCGCCCAGGTGGTTGCCGTTCTCCTCCTCAGAGTTGGCATACTTGGTCTTCCAAGGCTCGCGAGAAAGACGCTTGCCGTCGGCACCTTGCAGATAGAGTTCGGCAATGGCCACGCGGTCGCCGTCCTTCTGCGTGCTTAGGCACTCGATGGCTAAGTAGCGACCCTTCTTCTGACCATTGAACTTCACGGTCTGCCAGCCGTTGCCAGCCTTGAAACTACCAGTGCTGACGGGCGTTGCGCTGTTCAGGTCGGGCTTGTCGCCGATGTTGTTGTGTTTGTTCGACTTCTCTAACTGGAGCTTGTTCAGCTCTGGCTCGGCCTGTCCCCAGACGACGCGCTCCTTCGGGCCGACGACGTCGAGGACAATCACCTCGTTCTTGCCTTTCTTCAGCCAGCAGCCGGGCACGTAGAGCGTCTGTTGCGGCCCGATGGACCAGATGCGGCCCATGGCATGACCGTTCACCCAGACCTGACCCTTGCCCCACGTCTCGAAGTTGAGGAAGGTGTCGCCCACCTTCGAGAGGTTGAAGTAGCCACGGTAGTAGCCGATGCCTTCGGGCTTCACTTCCACGCTCTTGCCATCACGGAAGTGAGGCATCACCTCCACACATCTGTAGTGTGAACCCAAGGCATTCTTGGCTGACTCGTAGTCGTCTTGCAGGCGAGCCTTGAACCACTGAAGGGGCTTCCATATTATTTCGTTGTTGTCAATCTCAGCAGTGATGATCACGTCGCTGACAATGCCCTTGAAGTCCTTGATGGCACGACCGAAATTGATGCGGCCCATGCCTTCAACGAGGATCATCAGATGGTCGCCTTTCTTTACTGCCGGAAGTTTCAATGTCTGTTCGTTCTTCACACGATCCACCTTGCCAACGAACTTGCCGTTGATGAATACTTGAGCATAATCGTGGGCTTCAAGCTGCATGATACTCTGCACGGGAATTTCAGGCAACTCGGTAACGTACATCATCGATCCCCAGCCAAAGTCCATCTCCTCGAATGTCATCAGACCGCCCTTAACGGCAATGCTGTCGCAGCTGTAAAACAGCGGTGCGAACTCCGTCAACTCAAACTTGGGCACAGTGATAATCGGCATGGGAGCCTTCGGCACGGCAGGCATCTTCTTGCCGTCGTTGTATTTCTCCATCATCTTGCGCAGTTCCCAGAACTTCGGGGTGGCAAGTCCCCACTCGTTGATGGGCGCATCGTAGTCGTAGGAGGTGACGTCGGGGGCGAAGCCGGGCGAGTTGGCACCAGCCCAATGGCCGAACGAGGTTCCGCCGTGGGTCATGTAGAGCGAGAAGGAGATGCCTTTTGAGAGCATTTCGTCCATGCCATCGACCATGTCCTTGGCAGGGCGCGTCTCGTGACGGGCACCCCACTTATCGAACCAGCCGCTCCAGAACTCCGAGCACATCTTCGGGGCGTTGGGGCGCAGCTCGCCGAGACGGCGAAACTGGTCGTTGATGTTAGCACCCGTGCCGAAGTTCATCGTCCATGTCAGGTCATCCAACCCGTTCTTCTCGAAGTTTGAACTCCAGTCGCACTGGAAGAGCGACAGCTCCTTTCCATAGATGCTACGCAGACAGTCGCGGATTTCCGAGACGTAGGGCTTATCCTCGCCATAGCTTCCGTACTCGTTCTCCACCTGAATCATAATGATGGGTCCGCCGTTCTGGATAGTCAGGCCTTTGAGCTGCTCACCCACCTTTTCCTCGAAAATCTTCACGCGTTCCATAAAGTAAGGATCGCGCTCGCGGAGCTTGATGTCCTTCTTCTTTAACAGCCACCAGGGCAGACCGCCCATCTCCCACTCGGCGCAGACGTAGGGACCAGGACGCACGATGACATACATACCGTTCTTCTGTGCAAGCCGGCAAAAGGCTGCTACGTCGTTGTTGCCAGTGAAGTCAAACTCGCCTTCACGCTGCTCGTGGATGTTCCAGAATACATAGAGACAGAGGGTGTTCATGCCCAGTGCCTTGCACATCTGGATGCGATGCTCCCAGTAAGGACGTGGGATGCGGGGGTAATGCACTTCGGCCGCCTTCACGATGAAAGGCTCGCCATTGAGCAGAAAGGTCTTGTCACCAGTGGTAAAAGTGCCAGGTTTATTGGCAGCTACCATCATTGCAGGCGCAGTCAGAAGCAACGCCGTCAATACCAAAAGGATTTTTACTGTTCGTTTCATATATATGTATTATTCTTAATTGATGCAAAGGTACAAACAAAATTTGAATTCCACAAACTTTTTCACGGGAAATACCAACGCCAATGGAAATCAAATAACGGTCTATAGGCACAAAGGTTTTACACAAGTGAAGGAAACGGTCAATAATGAGGCCTTTTTATTCTCTTTTTTCACTAAAGGCTTTGTCATTACAAAAATAATGCGTAACTTTGCACATAATAAAGATATAACTACATGAAACACTTTTTACCCGTTCTTGCCTTCTTGGCACTTTTCGGAACAACCGCACAGGCTCAGATGAAACGTTCTGACGATTTCCGTGCAAAATACAAGTTAAAAGGAGTGGTGGTGATGAGCCGCCACAACATACGCTCACCGCTGTCTTCAGGAGGCGCTGCCTATCAGCGCGTCACTCCCCATGAGTGGTTTACGTGGTCATCACCAGGCAGCCAGCTGTCCCTGCGTGGCGGTGTGCTTGAGACGGAAATGGGACAGTTCTTCCGCAAGTGGGTGGTCAGCGAGGGGCTTCTGCCTGACAACTACCGCCCTACGGGTGACGAGGTGTTGTTCTATGCCAACTCGCGGCAGCGCACGTTTGCCACCGCCAAGTATTTCTCAGCAGGATTCCTGCCCTTTGCCAACGTGGAGATCATGCACAAATTGGAAGAAGATAAGATGGATCCCGTCTTTACGCCCAAATTTACGAAAATGAACGACACCTATCGCCAGCAGGTATTGGCCGACATGCAGGCGCTGAACGGCGGTCCGCAGGCATGGATGGATGCTCAGAAAACCACGTTAGACCTCATGGAGAAGGTGCTCGACATGGCACACTCGCCCGCTGCCCTGCAGGGTGACACGACCCATTTCTGGTACAACGACACGCAGTTCAAGATTGAGAAGGGCGACGAGCCCAAGATGACGGGTGGCTATACGCTGGCCAACAGCGTGGCCGACGCTTTGGTGCTACAGTGCTATGAGGCAGAGAACATGGCTCCTTTCGGCTATGAGCTGACCACGGAGCAATGGCGTGCCATCTGCGAAGTGAAAGCGGTGTACGACGGGCTGCTCTTTACTATTCATTCAGCCGCAGTGAACCTGGCCTACCCATTGGTGAGCCGCATCCGCGAGGAGCTGAATAATGCTGACCGAAAGTTCATGTTCCTTTGCGGCCACGACTCCAACCTCGCCAGCATCAGTTCCGCCCTCAGCTTCTTGCTTCCTGAGACAGAGCGTGCCTTGGAGAAGCACACACCCATCGGCTCGAAACTGGTGTTCGAGAAGTGGAGCGACGGAACAGAAGAGTTCGTCGCCGTGAACCTGGTGTATCAGGCTGTCGACCAGTTACAGGGTCGCACGCTGCTTTCGCTCGAGGTTCCGCCCATGGTGATGCCTGTCACCGTGAAAGGACTCACTGCCAACAGCGATGGTTTGTACCGGTTCTCCGACCTTGACGCCCGCTTTGCCGAAGCGATGGGCGAATACGAGGCCATCGTCGACGAACCCGCTGCTGTCAGGGCTGTCAATCCATCGACTGCTGACCAGTCTGCAGCTATTTATAACCTGCAAGGGCAGCGCATCGATGTGCCACAGTCTGGTATAAACATCATTGGCGGGGAGAAAAAGATTGTGAAATAGTATCTATGTCGTAACAGTTGAAAAATGAAATCTGTATTGCCGTTACTACTGCTGTGCGTAGTGCTCAGGATGAATGCCGCAGAAAGCGCAAAGCCCTGGACATTCTGGTACTGGATGTATGGAGCCGTGACAGAAGCAGGCATCAGAGCCGATCTTCAGGCCATGAAGGACGTCGGTTTAGGTGGTTGCTACCTCATGCCGATACGAGGTACGGCAGAGGCTCCTGCCAATCTGCCAGCATGGGGTGAGGCACCAGCCCAACAGCTGACGTCAAGGTTCTGGGAACTGACAGACTATGCCATGCAGCAGGCAGACTCCCTCGGATTGGAACTGGGCATACACATCTGCGATGGCTTTGCCCTGGCAGGCGGCCCATGGATCAGCCCGGAGGAATCGATGCAGCAGGTGGTTTGGACAGACACGATTGTCCAGGTGAAGACCAAGGAGACGCCCATGCCCGCTCCTGCCTTAGGACCAGGTGGCTACTATGAGGATATTGCCGTCTTTGCCTGCCCCGTATGGGGTACCGCCTGCCCCCCCCACCCCATTGTCAGCGGCACCATCCCACGTGATGAAAACGGCACTTTCCGCTCCAAGGAACCCGGCTACATACAATATGACTATGCTGAGCCTCAGACCATTCGCAGCATAGAGATCATACCGAGCGGTAATAATGTACAGTCCCAACGCCTGATGGTGCAAGCCAGCGACGACGGTGAGAACTACCGGGACATACGCCGGCTGCTCCCTCCGCGCCAGGGTTGGCAAAACACCGATCAGGACTATACCTACGCACTGCCCGAAACCACTGCCCGTCATTTCCGCTTTGTATGGACGCCCGAAGGCACAGAGCCAGGGGCAGAGGATCTTGACGCAGCCAAATGGAGCCCAGTGCTGAAGGTGAAAGACATCAGGCTCAGCACTGAACCCTGTATCGACCAGTACGAAAGCAAAAACGGCAGTGTATGGCGCATCGCTGCTCCCTACGAATCGGTATCAGACAATTGTCCCATGATGCTTACGGCAAGCACGACGCTGCCTCCAGGCCGATGGCGCATCATACGCTTCGGCCATGTCTCTACAGGACACACCAACGCCACGGCGGGTGGCGGCAAGGGTCTGGAGTGTGACAAGTTCTCAGCAACTGCTGTGAAACGGCAGATAGACAACTGGTTCGGCGCTTTCATGCAACGGCCGCATCACCACGTGGTGAAGTACATGCATGTTGACTCCTGGGAGTGCGGCTCGCAGAACTGGAGCAGGAATTTTGCCGAGGAGTTCAGAAAACGTCGCGGCTACGACCTGCTACCCTTCATGCCCGTCTATGCAGGCATCCCCATTGACGGTATGGCCGAGGCCAAGGCCATAGGAGTGAACAGTGAACAGGTGCTGCGCGATGTCCGCCAGACCATCAACGACCTCATCAACGACGTGTTCTTTGCTACAGTCGCCCGGAAGGCTCATGAATACGGTGTGCAGCTATCGTCGGAGAGCGTGGCACCGACAATGGTCTCCGACGGAATGGAGCATTACAAATATGTGGATGTACCGATGGGTGAATACTGGCTGAACTCCCCCACCCACGACAAACCCAACGACATGCTCGACGCCATCAGCGGTGCCCACGTCTACGGCAAGGACGTTGTACAGGCAGAGGGATTTACCGAGGTACGCGGCGTATGGGACGAGACACCCGCCAGCATCAAGCCCCTGCTCGACCGCAACTTCGCCTTGGGCATGAACCGACTCTTCTTCCATGTCTTCACCCACAACCCTTATATGGACAGGAAGCCCGGAATGACGCTTGATGGCATCGGTCTCTTCTTCCAGCGCGACCAGACGTGGTTTCCAGAAGCCAAGGCACTTGTGGACTACGTGACACGCTGCCAGTCATGGCTGCAACGGGGCAGGCCTGTGGCAGACATAGCCGTCTATACAGGTGACGAGATGCCCCGACGTGCATGGACGCCTGACAAGATTGTGCCCATGCTGCCCGGACTGTTCGGTGCAGAGCGCGTGGCCTCAGAACAGCAGCGAATGGCCAATCAGGGAGTACCCATGGAGGAATCACCCGTCGGCGTAAGACATTCAGCCGGTATTCTCGACCTCAAGGACTGGATCAACCCGCTCCACGGATACCAGTATGACTCCATGAACAAAGACGCACTTCTGCATCAGCCTTTCAACTATAAGGTGCTTGTGGTGCCCGAAGGGTGTCTTGTCTCTGATGAAGTCCGTAACCATATCAGTGCGTTGCGCCAACAAGGTGTCATGATCATTGAAAAGCCCTATGCTGCCTCTATCCTCGAAGGGGTTAAGCCCGATGTGGTGCTGCCTGAGGGCATAGCCTATACTCACAGGGCTACAGATTCTGAAGACATCTATTTCCTGTCGAATCAGACTGACAAGAACATCAGTTTCCAACCTCTGTTCCGTGCAGACTGTCAGCAGCCTGTACTCTATCGTCCCTTGGACGACAAGACCATTCCCTATGACAAAGGAACGATCAGCATGCATCCCCATGAAGGTCTATTCGTGGTTTTTAACCGGCAGGAGGCTCCTTATCCCATGCCGGTGACTTCATGTCTGCATCAGCGGCGCCCTGGCAACAAATTGTCCTGGAGCCAGACCAGCGGCTGGGACATGACCTTCAAGGAAAGCGGGCTCACTCTTCACACAGATACGCTCTTTGACTGGAGCCGCCACGCCGATGATGCCATCCGCTATTTCAGCGGGCATGTCCGCTATGCCACCTCTTTCAGATATAAAGGCAATACCTCCGTAAAACTCAGCCTTGGCGAAGTACACGACCTGGCACACGTATGGGTGAATGGCATCGACTGCGGCATCGTCTGGACACATCCCTACGAGGTGGATATCACCCAGGCACTGCGCAAAGGCAAGAACCGGCTTGAGATAGAGGTGGTCAACACCTGGCACAATGCCCTGCGTGGACTTGACCAGGGCAAAGCACCCTATAAGGGCATCTGGACAAATGCCAAGTACCGCACAAAAGGCAACGGACTGCTACCTGCAGGACTACTGTCATCGCCGAGACTATTGATAGCAGAATAAACCTATATATATATGAAACATACCATACACATGAACATGATACGCACCGCATTAGCATTGGTGATTGGCTGCCTGCCACTGGGTGTCAGCGCTAAAGTCACGCTGCCACGGTTCTTCAGCGACAACATGGTGCTGCAGCAGCAATCGGAATGCAACATCTGGGGAAAGGCTGACAAAGGGAGAACCGTTGTCGTCATTACCTCGTGGGATAAACAGTCTTACTCGGCAACAGTAGACCAGGAGGGATATTTCTCTGTGAAAGTCAAGACCCCCAAGGCCGGAGGCCCCTATGACATATCGTTCGCGACAGCACCATCACAACCCTCCTCGCGTCAGGCATCAGGACTTGGCCTGGACTGTGTGTTACACAATGTACTCATAGGTGAGGTATGGATATGCTCAGGACAGTCGAACATGGAAATGCAGATGAAGGGGTTCAAACAGCAGCCCGTCGAAGGAACGACAGAAGAACTGCTACACTGCAAGGACTCCAGCCTGCGTCTGTTCACGGTGAAGCGTCACGCATCGCTGGTACCTGAATGGGATGTCACAGGCGAATGGTCTGAGGCTTTTCCGGCCAGTGTGCGTGACTTCTCGGCTACTGCCTACTATTTCGGAAAGGCATTGCGCTCAACGCTTGATGTACCCGTCGGACTGATTGTCACTTCCTGGGGTGGTTCGGCTTGCGAGGCATGGATGCACCCTGATTGGCTGAGGGCTTTCCCCAAGGTGCAACAGACCATCACGGAGACTGACGTGCAGAAACTCCAGCAGCGTTGTCCCACAGCCCTTTATAACGGACAGCTGAAACCGCTCATCGGCTTTACCCTGCGAGGTGCCATCTGGTATCAGGGTGAGGACAATGTGCCCCGCTATGACTATTATGCCCCACTGCTGAAGGCCATGGTGGAAGGTTGGCGGGCTGATTGGGGACAAGGCGCTTTCCCGTTCTACTATTGTCAGATTGCCCCCTACGACTACTCACTGATTGACCGGAAAGACAGCCAGTATCTGCGCGAGCAACAGCAAAAGGCCGAATCAATGATCAGCAATGCCCGCATGGCGGTGCTGATGGACGCGGGCCTGGAATATGGCATCCATCCACGCAAGAAACGCCAGGCTGGAGAACGGCTCGCCATCCTCGCTCTCGCCAATACTTACGGCGTAAAGGGACTACCCGACTTTGCTACCTATAGCGGCGTGGAGTTCCAGGGTGACACAGCTGTCATTGCCTTCGACCGTTCGAAAGAGTGGGTGTACTTTGAGCATGGTCCTCACAGCCAGAACTTCGAGATAGCCGGTGAAGACCGCGTATTCCATCCCGCGGATGCATGGGTCAGCCGTAACCGTGTCTACATAAAAAGCAACGAGGTGAGACACCCCGTTGCTGTGCGCTATGCCTTTAAGGACTGGGTAGAGGGCGATCTCATGCACGATGGCCTGCCTGTCAGTTCTTTCCGGACGGACAATTGGTGAGAAACACGCTATTGACCCATTTCCCACCAGTCGAAATTAAACAGCTTGGGTCCCTTGCGGCCTCTGAAGACCAAGTACAGGTCGCGAGGCTCACCTGACAAGCCGGCTGCCGACGGCAGGAATTCGGCAGAGAGCGTCTGCCAGTTCTCCCAACCACCTGTGGCAGGCACCTCCAGACGGGCAAGCAGCTGTCCCCTGATGCTGTCGGTATGCACTTCTATCCGTCCTCCGCGCAGTCCCGAAGCCACACGGGCTGTGAACTTACGGGGAGCCGTACTTCCAAGGTCCACGTTCTGCAGTTTGATGTAGTCGCCGTTATGGATGTCGCAGACATAGACACTCACCTGATTGTTCTGCTCAGTCTTCACTCCCGACGAGAAGGCCATCGTCTCGGCCTCCACACGGCGACAGGGGTTGAACGTAGCCAAAGGTTTCACACCCTCGTCGGTAGGAAGAATGGTGGGGAAAGTACCGTCTGGGTTATAGGTAAACTCCTCAACGGCCACACTACGGCCGAAACCGCCGCCTTTGGGCAGCTTGCCCGAATGATAGAAGAAATAGGAATGTCCCTTGAATTCTGCAATGCCTGCATGGTTGGTGAACGACTTTGTATCCGACAACGGCATGATCTCACCGGCATACGTCCACGGCCCTGTGGGCGACGGTGCCCAGCTGTAGCTGATGTGCTCAGGTACACCACCGGCAGCATAGACCAGATAATAGAGATTGGTTTTCTTGGGAATACGCCTCAGTTTCCTCTCTTTCGGTGCCTTCGGCTGGGGAGCCTTCATCAGCCACGGGCCTTCCACATAAGAATCCTTATACTGCTTGCCTTTCTCGCGTTCGTTCATCTTTGGCGATCCGAAGCTCTCCTCGGTCATAGGCAGCTGGCCCAGTTCTCCTTCGTATGAAATCATATCGGGGTTCAGCTTCAGGTAATAAACCTGCGGATTACCCCACATGAGCCATGCCTGTCCATCGTCATCAATCATCACCGTAGGATCGATATGATCCCATGAACCGTTCTCGAACAGTGGTTTGCCAATGGCATCATGGAAGGGGCCTGTCGGCGTGTCGCCCACAGCCACACCGATGGCCATGCCACGGGACAGCTTTGAATGGGCACAGATGTACCAATAGAACTTCCCGTTACGTTCTATGCACTGGCTGGCCCAGGCACGGTCATCTGCCCACGAGAAGTCCTCGAGCGCCAAAGGTGAGCCGTGATCGGTCCAGTTCACCATGTCCTGCGTGGAATAGATGCGCCACTCCTGCATCCAGAAGAAGTCGGCACCATCCTCGTCATGACCCGTATAGACATACATCGTGCCATCGTGTACCATCGGTGCTGGGTCGCTGGTAAACCACGTCTGCACAAAAGGATTCTGTGCACCGGCCGTCAGAGCCAGTGCTGAAAAAAGAAGGGTAAACAAAGATTTCTTCATCACTCTGAGGTTTTTGTTGATTTTGCCTGCAAAATTATGGAGAAACCTTTATTTTCCCTTTCCCTATTGTTTCATTGTTTATTGAAAAGGTAGCACACGCTACCTTTCTATTAATATACGGGCATCAACTGCCACTACACTGTTACCATCGGCCAGCAGGGGGTTGATGTCCATCTCCTTGATTTCTGTTGCAAAGCGAAGCAATGTGGAGAGTCTGACAATGATCTCGGCATATTTCTGCTCGTTGATACCTTGCTGCCCACGCGTCCCTTTCAGTATCTTGTAGCCGCGAAGGGAGTGTATCATGGAGTAGGCCTCGGCATAGCTCAATGGTGCCAGGCCGCTCGACACGTCCTTCAGCACCTCAACAAAGATGCCACCCAGGCCACAAAGCACCACATGACCGAAACGCTGCTCGTACTTCGCCCCGATAAACAGTTCCGTACCTTTCAGCATCTTCTGCACCATGACTGACGTAGCACCCTCTATCTTCATCATGCGGTCGAACTCCAGCCCCAAGTGTTCAGGCGTGCGGATGTTCAGTGCCACACCGCCTACATCGCTCTTATGGACAGGACCCACCACTTTGGCCACCACGGGGAATCCCACCTTCTGGGCAAAAGCAGCCAGTGCTTCCTTGTCAGTACTTACCATCTCGGGGACAAGCGGTATACCGGCACACTGCAGTATCTCCCTTACGGTGTCGGGGGCGAGGTATCCGCTGTCGATTCCTTCAAATTTCAGACGGTTGGTTTCACGGTAAATCACCTCACGTATCTTCGGCACGTCCACACCATACAGCTCCAGTTCGGGCGGGGCTGGCTGTGGCGTACGCATGATCTGGCTCAGTGCAGTGGCCAGGGTCACTTCGTCGCTGAAGTTCACATGGCCCTTGGCTAGGAACTCTGCCACCTCCGGTCCTGCCGTGTGAAGGCTGGGCAGGATGGGAAAGATGGGCTTGCTGCACTCCCGGATCTTCTTGTCCAGCACGTCATAGGCTTCATAGAGCTGCGTCAGGCCAGGCGTGCCGTAGATGACAGCTATTGCATCGATGTTATCAAACTTCTTCTCACAGAAGTCAATGGCCGTACCTAACTGTAGTGCAGTGCCCGTAGCCAGGATGTCAATGGGGTTGGCAACGGCAGAGCCCGGGAAGAGTTGTGATTTCAGTTCCTCTGTTGCTGGTCCATCCAACTTGGGAACGTTCATTCCGCCTTTTGAAAGGGCATCGGTCAGCATCACACCAGGACCACCGGCATGTGTGACAATAGCAAAATTCCTACCTTTCAGCGCAGGAAGGGTAAAGATACAGCCCACGGTAGTCAGCTCTTCACGGCTGAAGCAGCGCACAATGCCTGCCTTACGGAACAGAGCCTCCACGGCAGAATCGCTCGAGGCAATGGCTCCTGTATGACTGCTGGCCGCACGACTGCCACTCTCACTGCTGCCAGCCTTAATGGCGGCTATGCGGCAGCCTTTGCGAATCAGACTTCCTGCATGGAAAAGCAACTTGTCGGGATTCGCCACATTTTCTATATATAGCAACTTCACCTTTGAGTCGGTATCAGCATTGAAGTGCTCGTCCATGTATTGCAGCACATCCTCTATACCTATCTGCTTGCCGTTACCAACTGACCATACGCTGTTGAACTGCAAGCCCTTGCTCACGGCACTCTCCAGGATGAACACTGCTGTAGCTCCGCTGCCACTGATGAAATCGGCACCCAGCGGATTAAGTTTCGGTATAGGAAGGGTGAACACAGAGTGATGATGATGGTTCAGCAGTCCGATGCAGTTGGGACCAATCAAGGCAGCACCATATTTCTCGCAGGTGTCCAGGATGCGCTGTTCCAGCTTAGCACCTGCCTCTGTCTCCTCACCAAATCCTGCAGAGATGATCACAAAGGCACGCACCTCCTTCTCGCCGGCCAGCAGTTCCACGTAGTCAGGACAGAACTTTGCTGCCACTACCAGTACAGCCAGATCCGTAGGCGGCAGGTCGCAGGCATCGTGGATAGCCTTGATGCCCTGAACCTCGTCTTCCTTGGGGTTGACAATACGCAGCTCACCTTTGTAGCCGCCGTTCAGCAGGTTTCTCACTATGGCACCGCCTGGCTTGTGAACATTATTCGAACCGCCAATCACGACGATGCTCTCTGGATTCAATAGTTGTCGATTAATCATAGGAATCTGTTGTTTTCGGTTATTAGTCCACTATCTGGGCACAAAATTACGAAAAAAGCTTGTAAAGAACAACGGATTTTGGAGAATTAACGCAATTCGGCCTAAAATAAAGGTAAAACGGGGAAAAATGAGGAAGTACGAAAATGAGGGTAACGCAAAATTGGGAGGATTGGTGAAGGAGTTAGGTTTCTTATTCGTAACCCTAAAATGGTCTCGCGAATGGGTTTAATCTCCTTAATTGATAACGCAAATCAGGGCAGAACACAGCACCTTTCACCGTCCGATTCTTATTCCGCAAACTGCTACATTTTGCATAGCGATGGATAACACAAAAGACAGTAGTTTTGCAGCCAAAAATTAAAAAAGGAGTAAGAAACATGAGAAGTACTTTCAACATTCTGTTCTACGTGAACAAGAGTAAGGTGAAGAACGGTGTGGTGCCTGTGATGGGACGTGTGACGATTAACGGCACCCAGAGCCAGTTCAGTTGTAAGAAGTCCATCCCGCTTGACATGTGGGACGTGAAGGGCAACTGTGCCAAGGGACGAAGCAAGGAAGCCTTGCAGATTAACCGCGAGTTGGATAACATCAAGGCGCAGATCATCAAGCATTATCAGCACCTGTCAGACCGCGAGGCTTTTGTGACGGCTGAAATGGTGCGTAACTCCTATCAGGGCTTTGGCAGCGAGTACGAGACGCTGTTGAGTGCTTTCGACAAGGACATTGCCAATCAGAAAAAGCGTGTGGGAAAGGACAGGGTTGCCAGCACCTTATGGGCAATGGAGCGCTCACGAAAGGATGTGGCTGAGTTTATCCAATCTCATTACCGTCGCACGGACATATCGATGCTGGAACTGACGCCTGAGTTCATCAAGGACTTTTCCGCTTATCTCAGCACAGAACGAGGACTGGCCAATGCCACTATCTGGCAACGCTGCATGTGGCTAAAGGGTGTCGTACTGAGGGCACACTATAACGGCAAGATTCCCCGTAACCCATTCGCACAATTCCATATCAGCCCCAACTGCAAGGAAAGGGAGTTCTTAACTGAGGATGAGCTGAAAGCCGTTGTGACGCATGAGTTTGAGGACGATAATCTTGCCTTCGTTCGCGACATCTTCGTCTTTGTCTGCTTTACAGCCCTTTCGTTTATTGACGTAAAGGAACTGACTACGGACAACATCGTGGACATCAATGGCGACAAATGGATTACCGGCCATCGTCACAAGACGGGCATCCCGTACCAAGTGAAGCTGATGGACGTGCCCTTGCAGATTATCGACCGCTACAAACACCTACAGGAAGACAAACTGGTGTTCGGCAAGATGAACTACTGGTCGATGTGCAAAAAGCTGAAGAAGGTGATGGAAGCCTGTGGAATAGAGAAATCCATAAGTTTTCACTGTGGACGCCACTCATTCGCTACATTGGCGCTTTCAAAGGGAATGCCCATTGAGAGCGTAAGCCGAGTATTGGGACACACGAACATAGTCACGACACAGATATACGCGAAGATAACAAGCCAGAAACTCAACAATGACCTGACGATGCTGGGTGATAAACTCAATGCATCCTTCAAGGACATTAAGACGATATAATGGATGGGACTCAAAAAAACTCAAAGCAGAAAGACGAATGATTAGCGATAGTCTGTCATTCGCCTTTCTGCGTTATTATTCATGCTGCGGACGTGTGAGTGCTTTCTCTTTTTCCCTCTTGTTAACGTGCCGGATGATAGCATGATTCCAAGACCTTTTCCAGATCGCTTTCACGATATAATACTTTCCCACCTAATAGAATATAAGGTAGCACGCCATTATTGCGATATTCTTGTAGTGTCCTTCGACTGACTTTCAGAATTTCAGCTACCTCCCTATCAGTAAGGAATCTTTCACCATCAAGTAAAGGACGGTAATTACCCGTGACATCCTTGTACAATGCCAGCACCTCCTTCATGCTCTCCAACACTCGTTTCACGCCAGCATTATGTGGCATTATCAGTTCGTTCATATACCACCTCCCTTCCGTTTATGACTTTCGTACGAATGAGTATCTTTCTTTCTGACCTCTACAAGTGGGATGACGCGTTCTACATCTTCTGGCTTATAGTAAGTCTTATGCTCGATTTGAGAGTATGCTAACGTTCCGTTTTGACGGAGCGTCTGCAACGTTCTTGGGCTGATGTTCAGTATCTGGCACACGTCCTGATTGTCGAGCCACTCGCCAAGTCGTTTGTCTGTTCCTCTACCAGCCATTGCCTTCATTTGTGTGACGAAGCTGTTGAAACTCGTCAGCAGTTCCTCGTAGGTACTGCGATCTATTGATATAACCTCCATAGTCAAACTTAGTTTTTGTGAATTTGCGGGCAAAGGTACATCAAAACAAACAAACGATACTGCGCTGAAAAATAGTTCTTGGTTTTTAACACAGATATGGAAATCCTTGTGCTACAAGCCTACTGTCCGATGAGCTTGCTCAACCTTGGTGTGCGGCAACTCCCATTGCGGCATTGAGGCCATAACGGGGTAGTAGGCTACCCCTATTGTGGCATCAATCCGCATGGGTGGGATTAGGCTACCACAATTGTGGCACTCCCTGCAAGCAGGGGTATTAGGCTACCCCCTCTAGCGGTATTGAAATAACAATTAAGACACATGATCTTGTTAAATCTACCAAAAAGTGCAACTAATCTGTATGTTTTCAGGATAAAAATGTGTAATTTTGCAAAAAATGCAGCTCACATGAACGTTTTTTGCTAAATTATTCTTATCTTTGCATCGTGGCGGAAGGACCGTCGCAGTCGTGACTTAGGAAGCGTTTAGCTTTTTCCAAACCGAGAACTTCGACAACTCTCATGAAAAATTGGAAAAGTAAAGACGTTCTTCCCTTTGTGATGATAGTATAGGTATAATCCTTACTACATACATTGGGTGTGAGCTGTTTTACTAATCTTTTTTCAGGCAGTCGAAGGCCTCTCGGTAGATTAGCTGACAGGCTCACACTTCTTTTTGTTGTGGCTTTCTACTAAAACTATAAAAGGTCATTGGGTCTGTGATGATGAATATGTATGTCACATTGTACAAAATTTGATTTCTCATATACGAATGAGGAGGCTATTGTGAAAGCATTTCGGAAGATGAACATCAAGTGTTCCACCGATATGGTATGCGATTTTTCGTCAGACTTTGGAAAACAAATATTAGGAAGACTCGGTTATTTAGGTCGCAAGCAATATCGAGCAATTGTTGGGGAGATAGAAGGAGGGCATATTTTTGTTTGCAGGGTTGAACAAGATAAATACGAGCTCTTTGTTGAACATCATCAAGACTATAATCCCGATAAAGACAAGGTTATAGCAAATCAATTCAGAAACGCCTATATTGAGGTGGCTGTTGATAAAGTCTTGCGTAAACTCGTTTTGAATGCTACGAGGTATGAAGTCAACAAGCAGCCTAATGGTATGATAGTTAACTTTGGCCCCAACTTGGAATATACACTTTCTCTCCTTTCAGAGAATGACCAAATTGTAGAGGACGTAAAAGGAGTGAAGGGTGACTTTTGTACTAAATTGACGGAAGATATTGAAGACGTACTGTCTCAGCCAACGTCAGAACTGAAAACAGAATGGAAGCAAGAAGTCGAAATGCAAGTTGACGATGAAGTTATTCAAGTGTTAAGTCTTAGTTTTTGAGCTCAATGTATATACCAATCAATAACATATGCCACTCTCGCATAAATGGCCCAGGTAATCGTTTGGTAATCTGGATACAGGGTTGCAAGTTCAATTGTAAGGGATGCTTCAATCCTGAGACGCATCCTTATACGAAAGAGCATTTGGTAGATGTTGTTGACTTGGTGAAAATGATTAACGAGGATACAAGTATAGAAGGTATCACTATTTCTGGAGGTGAACCTTTAGATTATCCTAATCAGATATATTCTTTATTGACAGGAATAGATAATCGGCTTACCACGATACTCTATTCTGGTTTTCATTATGAAGATGTCGTTTCTAATGAGGATTTAATGAAAGCTATAAAACTCGCAGATTTGTCAATAATAGGACGCTATGACTCGACATTACCTCATCCTTTTTTAGGAAAGAGATTTTTCCTGACTTCTGATAGGATAGATTTGAATTATTTCATGCCGAAACAAATTATAGAGTATGTTATAAACAAAGAAACGATTACTAAAACGGGAATTTTTAAAACAAATAATACTAACAATTAAAGAACAAATGGTTATGAACAATCAAAAATTTTTATCTAGAGGTTGGTGGCTATTTGCGGCCATCATGTATTTCCCTTTTATTGTGTTCTTTTATATGGGGAAAAAAATGAATAGCCAGTTTTGGAAGATATGCAGTGGAGTATTCGTGGTTATTTGTGCAATAATCTTGGCTCTTTACAATTCTTTTGAAAAGGAAATTTGGTTTCAATGCTTTGCAGTGTGCTATTGGATTATTGGTATTGTTCTAACTCTCGTTGCTTGGAATAAATTCCAGAAAGCTTTCTTATCTTAATGGTATAATAAAATTTATGAGCCAAATGAGTAATCAAGGTTTTTTCAAGAAATGGTGGTGGCTAATATGTGCTATACTCTATATGCCATTTGTTGTTTTTCTCTATATTGGGAGGAAAGCGAATAATCGTTTGTGGATTATATTCGGCACAATTTACTTATTATTGTTTGCTGTTATTATAGCCCTAAACAATCTGTATAAAAATGAAAGTTGGTGTGAAAGTCTTGCTGTAGTTTACTGTTTTATTGGCATTGTTCATTCTTATTTGTCATGGAGCAAATATAGAGAAGAATTTCTACAACAGGAAGATAATGAGATAGACGCCAATAATGTTGTTGCTGGATACCAGAATAACAGCCCCATAAAGAATCATATCAAAATTGTTCCATTCCTCAAATATGACATTGCAGAGTTACAGCGTGCAAACGTGAACAAAACCGTCGTAAACATTCCAGATGGTGCCATCGGCTTTCTAGGAGTAATCGCAAAAATGTGTTACTACTTTTTGTTCCTTATTTTCATCGGTCTTGGCCTCGCTTTTTTACCTAATGGCGGAGAAGACAGCGTATTTTCTCTAGTTATTATTTTTGTCACAATTCTGTTGTTCTTCTTTGGTATAAAATACAGAAAATACAAACCGGAAAAATCCTTCTGGAAGTACCGTAAGACAAATGAACAGATGAAAAAACGGTATACAATTGTAAGTGTTGCAACAATCTTGTTTTTTGTTGCCTGTTTTTTCTTTGTTGGGTTTGATTGGCGAATAATTGTAGGTATTGTAGGTGCTGCTTATGGACTTTATTATACGAGCAAATCATATGAAGTGCATGGAGATGTGGACTTTTCTGTTAACAACGAAGTGTCGGAATTGTTAGGTTTTGATATAGATGAAAAAATACAAGCCTCATACCAAGATGACGACTCAAATCGGATATTATTGATGACTAATAGAAAGATCTATTATGTCTATGAAAGGAAAAAGCAGAGAAACTTGGTTGTAAAAAAACTGGAAGAATTGTCAAAATTGGGTACTTATAGAGAGTTCTTCAGTCAAGACGCTTTTTGTTTATATTTGGTCTTTTCAGACAAAACAAAAATGGCTGTGCAGATGAATTTGGGCGATAAACTCACAAGCAATCCTGATTTGTTTTTTAAAAAGTTCTTGATGACACTGGATGATTATTTATTAGGTAGAAATTTAGAGAGAACTGTTTCACGTCGAAGAATATCTGTTGGTAGTGAGAAAAAAGAAGAAGTCACAGAGGCGACGCCTAAGGGTCGTTCGATTGACATTAGCTCAACAGTTATCAATATGATGAAGGATGCAGTTCCCGTATCTGAAAATAGAAAAATAGAACTATAAATCATATTTATTACTTTGTTATGAGTCAATCTTTTAATAAAAATCTCACTGATTACATTAAGGCCCGCTATGCGGTTTTAGTAATAGAATCATTTGAAGAAGAAAGAGTGCTGAGAGAACTTCAAGGTATCGCTCAAAGCATTAATCACGAGTTGTATATATGGAACTCCACAGATGGTGTTACATTAGCAAACGGCAGCAGTGCTAGTCAGGACAAAACTCTTGACTTCACTGCCGCATTGAAGTTCTGCGAAAATCGAGCTAAAGAACAGGGCAGCAGAAACATATTCGTGTTCTGTGATGCTGACGGCTATTTGAATAGTAAAGCTCCAGCAGTAAATCGAAGGCGACTCAGGGATTTTGCTATTAATATCAGGAAGAAGGGCTATGTCAGCAATTGCATTATTATTGCTCCAACCTTCGAGATAACAACTGACTTGCAAAAAGAAATAACATTAATAGACTTCCCACTTCCTTCGAGAGAAGAGGTAAAGGAGATAATATCGTCCTTCCTCAACAATTATAAGGGAATGGATGGTGTCACAATTGATGTTAATAGTGATCTGCTTGAAAAGTTTGTGGACGCGTCTATTGGCTTAACGAAACTTGAAATTGATAATAGCTTCGCAAGGGCTTTGGTTTCCAACAGACGGATAGATGCTTCTGACCTAAAGGGTATTCTCTCTGAAAAGAAACAGATTATCAGAAAGACTGGTATTCTGGAGTATATTGACAGTCAGTTGAATCTGAATGATGTAGGTGGTCTACAGACATTAAAGAAGTGGCTGGAGTTGCGTAGCCATTGCTTTGGTGATGAAGCTCTGAAATTTGGCGTAAAGCCGCCAAAGGGTGTTTTATTGACTGGTATTCCTGGTTGCGGAAAGTCATTAACAGCAAAGTGTGTGGCTACTGCATGGAATATGCCTTTGTTGAGATTGGATATGGGTAAAATTTTCCAAGGCATCGTTGGCTCTTCTGAATCGAATATGCGTTTGGCGTTGAAGACAGCTGAGGCGATATCTCCGTCAATTTTATGGATTGATGAGATTGAAAAAGGATTGTCTGGTGCTTCTGGCGGAGGCGGTGATGGTGGTACTTCAACCCGTGTGTTTGGAAACTTACTGACGTGGATGCAGGAAAAAACGGCTCCTGTCTTTGTGTTTGCAACAGCGAATAACATCAATGGACTGCCTCCAGAACTATTGCGCAAGGGTAGATTTGATGAGATATTTTTCGTGGACTTCCCAACAGCAGAAGAACGCAAGAAGATTTTGAGTATCCATATTTCCAAATTAGGACGTGACGTAAGCAAGTTTGATTTAGACAAATTGGCATCTCTGAGTGGTGAACAGTCGTTTGGCAAAGATGTCGCTTTGGCTGGTGCAGAACTTGAAGCGTGGGTAGCTGATTCTCTGATTCAGTCCTTCTCGCGGAAGATAGACGGTGATGGCAATGCCGACTTGTCAATGAAAGACTTTGAAAAAACGATTACCCATGTAGTTCCGATGGGCCAAATGCGTAAAGATGAGTTTACGAAAATCCGTGCATGGGCTAACGAGAATGCTGTTAGTGCATCGCTAAGTCAGACTGCCCAAAGTGGATCATTGCAGAATGAAGAGTTTATAGGTGGTAGGAAGTTGGATTTCTAATTATTGTGTCTATATGGAAGATAAAGCATTGATACAAAACTTTAAAGCCTTTTGTAATGAGGTTTACAAATTTCCGCCAGAAGAAAGAGAGAAGATTTTCAAATTGGTAGACAACATGTCTGGCATATCTTCTATCAATAATACTGATGAGGCTTTAAAAGAATTGTGTAAGCAAGCCTATAATATCTTATGTGATCATGATTTGTGGCGGGTTTTCCTACGCATATTAAAGAATGCGAAGAAGTATGGTGATTTTAGATTAATCGTAACGGATGGGCATTACTTCTACAAGTAAGCTCATAGATGTTTCTTCAATTTAATTGTATGTGAAGTAAAAGATGAGGTGGACTATCTTATTGCTGCTTTTCTTTGTTATCACGAGTTGTCTGGGTCAGACAATTCGTGATAACTCCAATATGCTTGTTGGCAAAATTGAAACCAATGGTATTGTCAGAGACCGTAATAATATGATGATTGGGAAGTTTGAGTCGGATGGTGATATTAGGAACAAGAACAACATGTTGGCAGGGAAGATAGAAAAGAATGGTACCATCAGGGATCGAAACAATATGACTATTGGTAAGGTCGAATCGGGTGGAACGGTCAGAGACAAGAACAATATGTTGGTGGGGAAAGTAAAATCAGATGGAGCTGTCGTTGATTGCAACAATATGACTATTGGTTATGCTAAGGGCGTACCCGTCGCTTATGCTGCCGTCTTTTTCTTCTTTAATATGTTTGAGAAATAAGATGGCAGATACAGATAAGCTCTGGATGGACAGTTATGGCTTTATCTATTCGGCTGACGGGAAACGGATGCTGAAAGGAGCCAATGTGGAGGGGGCTTACTGGATTCCAGAAGGTGTGGAGGAGATAGAGCCAGGAGCATTAATCGGCTGCAAGATAGGGACACTGCATGTGCCTTGGACTGCCCATGTGCATGAGCATGACCAGCTGGTGTTTAGTGAAAATGAGGAAGAGAACGAAGAACTGATGCCAGCGGTCTATTTCTGGACGAAGAATTATGCTAATCGAGATGAAGAAACGTGGGCCTTTGAGGATGATGGTGAGTATCGTGTCGATGATCATGGAGTGGCTTACAGCCTTGATGGACACCGATTACTATTTTCTCGTTTCTCGTTCACGGATGAAGTGTACGCCGTACCTGATGGTGTAGTGACTATCTGCTCAATGGCATTTGCAATGTGTCGCCAGTTTGTGAACCTCAATATACCAAGGTCAGTACGCTTGATAGGTGACTTCGTGTTTGGCCCAGGTGGTGGGAAGATAGTGATAAGAGACAATTAATCGTTAAAAGAATGAGAAATATAATTTTTGGTTTATTAGAAAATGCTCTTGAAGAGTTTTATGCTAAAGAGCAACGTAATCTTGAGCTTGATGTTCATGAGATTGCTCATGCACATCGATTAGCCATTTATTTCGAGGAGCTTATTCGAAGATATGATAGAACTCACGAAGATAAGCTTTTTGAGCAATACTATGTGGATGTTGAGTTTAATCGTACAGAGGGTGGTAATCCCAAAGAGGTTTATTATCTTAATGAGTTGCATAAAAAACGTAGTGATATACTGATGCATAGGAAAGGAATAGGGCAAGGTGTAGAAAACTTATTAGTAATCGAACTAAAGAAAGAACATAGTACAGATAAAGAAGAAGAAGATATTCGTGCAATTACGAGAATGGTTGGTCCTAAAGAAGACGGTGATCCTGATGCGGCAATTCGTGATACACTTCTGGGGATTTTTTTAAAGATTGGCCGAACATGTTATTTCGGTTCCAAGTATTGGTATGAGGGCGATAGGGTAATATCGGAAATGTTTCACAGAAATATGACTGAACGATAGGAGTAGTGAAGGTATTCTAAAACTCCGTCAAAATAAAAATGAATATCCATTTGGAGGATTCAAAAGAAATGATTACCTTTGCACCCGATGATGAGTCATAAAACGGCTGGTGGCTCTTCATCGGGTGCTCATTGATAGCAATTTATAGCAGAATATGGAATTGAGTACGGTCTCCAAATCGTAACCCGCTTTTTCCTCAATTCCCCAGACTGCCTTTATTTAAAGAAATCCTGCAAATTCTTACAAAGTTACGAAAAAACGAGAGAAATGCAAAAGAAAAGCTGTTTTTCTTTTCATTTCCGAGCGCCAAGTAACTTCGGCGAAGCCAAAGTTACGAAAAGTCGAAAGGGGCGGCTATAATGCAGGGATAAAAAATCATAAAATATTTTGTATTGTTCTCACTTATGCCTATCTTTGCAAAAACAGTTGTTTATGAAGACATTACAAACTCTCCTGCTGGCACTCTTCGCCCTGACGGCTGGTGCCCAGACAAATAATCCCCAGCTCATCAAGTAACATTGCTATGCCGACTATAAGCTGATGTACAAGCAACCCGAGGGTGGCGCGCTCATCTATCCCTACATTACACCTGGCAGCCGTCAGTATGCCCGTGTGCTCTGGGACTGGGACTCGTGGCTGTCGGACGTTGCCTTGCGCCAGATTCTGACTGACATCGGAACGGAAAACGACCGTCAGGAGGCGCTGGCGTATGAACAGGGCTGCGTGCTGAACTACTTAGCCTACACCTCGACGGATGACGGCTATATGCCCATGGTGGTCGATGCGGAGAGCGACCCTGCCAAGATGAAGCCCAAGGACATCTATTCCACCAACATGCACAAGCCAGTGATTGCCCAGCATGCCGCATTCATCACCATGCAAAACGGCAATGATGCCTCGTGGCTCCGCGAGGGTTTCCCGCGCATGCAGGCCTTTATCCGCAACTATCAGGAGCATCACCGCCATGCTGCCACGGGACTCTTCTACTGGCAGGATGACCTGGCTATCGGTGTCGACAACGACCCATCGACCTTCTTCCGTCCCAAAGGCAGTTCGGCCAGCATCTACCTGAACTGTCTGATGTACAAGGAACTACAGGCAATGGCCTGGCTCGCTCGACAGCTGAACCTCAGCAACGAGGCTGATGCCTACGACCACGACGCACAAGTTCTATGCGACGCTATAAGACAACACTGCTGGGATGAGAAGGACGGCATGTACTATTCCGTCGACCTCAACCTGCTGCCCTATACCGGTGAGCCGCAGATCATCTTCGGCAAGCCGTTCGTGCTCCACAAAGGGGCACCACGCGACTATCCCTGCCTCATCCAGCGCATTGGTTGCTGGTCGGGTTTCATGACGCTGTGGGCAGGTATCGCCACACCCGAACAGGCCCGCCGCATGGTTCGCGAGAACCTGACTGACGAGCGCACCTTCTGGGCACCCTACGGCGTGCGAACCCTCTCGCGCTTGGAAAAGATGTATAACCTGCGTGCCACCAACAATCCCAGCAACTGGCAGGGACCCATCTGGGGCATCTCCAACTATATGGTGTTCCGGGGACTGGCCGACTACGGTTTCAAGGAGGAAGCCCGCCAACTGGCCGACAGGACCGTTGCCCTCTTCGGCGACGACCTGCGCAACGAGGGCGCCCTCCACGAGTATTACAACCCCGAGACTGGCGCCCCCATTATGAATAAAGGTTTCCAAAACTGGAACTACCTCGTGCTCAACATGCTTGCCTGGTTAGAACGTCGCCCCGTCGTCCGCGAGTTCTAATAAGGCTTCTGCCGCTATGCGTCGTTCCCGTCATGTCATCAATCTTTTCATCTTACAACTATTTTTTTCCCGTTTATGATATATAGTCCGTGTTGGGGGTTGGTCACTTGTCGGCCTTGTAAGTCGCAGAGATAATGATCGTTTTTATTATTTTGCGTAGCGACGATGCCGGTTGTCTCCTCATCCGTGCGACTATAGATGCCGATATTGCTAATGGTGATGTCAGTCGTAGCGGAGGGACGGGTGAAGGTAATCTGGTATTCTCCCCAGCCATCAGCGATCATATAGTATTCCGTTTTTTATTTGAACGTTACCTTGAACACCACGGGCTCGGATAGCGCAAGGCGAATGCAATCGAGCTCACTCAGATTGCTGAGCCGCAGCCTGTTCTTGCAATTTTATTGCAAAGTTACGAAAAATGTAACAAAACCCGCAATAATTATGTTGCATTGTCGTAAGCAAATGTTGCTATACCGTCGTTTTGTTATATTTGTACCTTATGCACGTAACAAAGGAAAAATATGTATTTTGCCGAAATTCTCAATAGAAAGCTTATCCGAATAGCCCGTTCATCAGGTTTACGGCATCAGCCTTCTTTTCCATCACCACGTCGGCATATATCTCCGTCGTGTGGATGTTGGTATGGGTTGAAACGCTATTAGCGAGAATCTGGAATTGAGAACGGTTGCCAAATCGTAAGCCAGAAAACTATGCAGAATATTGCCATATCAAGAGGAAAGGCCACTCTTTTTCTTAATTTATGTTCATGATTTATAGTATCCTCGATATTTTTGATTAAATTTGCGAACGGAACGCCGGATGATGGGCATTACTAAAAACGATATGGCAAAGAAAAATGAAATAATTGTCAAGGATGTCAGTATCAAGACGATGAACGTTAATGGTGTTGACTATATCTGTATCACAGACATAGCCAAACAGAAAAATGACATAGACCCCAATGGCGTCATCGGAAACTGGATGCGCAATCGTAACACTGTTGAATTTCTTGGAATATGGGAAACCCTGCACAACCCCAATTTTAATCCCGTCGAATTCGAGGGGTTTAGAAAAGAGGCAGGTTTGAATGCTGCAGGTTTCTCATAAAAACGAATTCGCATGAAAAATTTCGCAAAAAGTACACAAAAGGGACGGTTCTTTTTGTGTACTTTTCTTGGCGGTTTGCAGATTTTTCCTTATCTTTGCACCATCAATTGAAATATTATGCCAAGAAAAGCAAGAGAAAAGAGTGGTACGGGCATCTACCATGTTATGCTCAGGGGTATCAATCATCAAGATATCTTTGAGGAGCGGTCTGATTATTGGAAGTTCCTGAAGCTGCTCCGACTTCAGTCTCATCCAGAAGACAAGCAGGGGCATCCGCTACCGCCGCATTGCATTGTATATGCCTATTGCCTGATGACGAATCATGTCCACCTGCTGCTTCGCGAACTCGACGAGGGGCTGATGCCACCCGTCAAGAGCATTTCCATTGCCTATGCGCAGTATTTCAATCTGAAATATAAACGTTCGGGCCATCTTTTCCAAGACCGTTTCAAGAGCGAACCGGTAAACGATATGGGCTATTTCATTACTCTGGTGAGGTATATCCATCAGAATCCGATAGCTGCCGGCATTGCTTCTTCGGTAGACGGTTATACATGGAGCAGCTGGTGCGAATATGACGATTCAATGCCCTGCGCATTACCTGTCTGTACTACTCAGCACGTGTTTGGAAGAATCTCAAAGGAAGACCTGACCGCCCTGGTCAACGAGCCTCTCCCGAAGGCGCTCAACATCCTCGACTTCGGTAACGAGACCGCCGTAAGAGTTACCGATGAAAAGGTGCGTGAATATCTTCACACAATCTGCAACAATGACAATCTTACCGAGATTCAGCATTACGCAAAAGACCATCGCAACAACATCATCCGCATGGCGAAGGATTATGGAGCCAGTATCCGTCAAGTCAGCAGATTGACTGGTGTCAGCGAGGGTATCATCAGGAAAATATGAAAAAGTACACAAAAAGAACCGTCCCTTTTGTGTGTGGTGTTTTGACAAATTGTCAAATCGCTATCCCGAAAAAACCGTCGTTTTGGGGGGGAAGTGTAGTTTTGCGGCATTAATCATTGCAACCCGGCCAGATCAATTAATTGAGAAAAAACTGAAAATAAAATTCTATATTATATGTCATCAAATCATCAACTTCACAGAAGAGCCCAAAGCCATAGTCTGTTTATGGGAATCATCATTGCCGTATTTGCAGTGGCGACCATTGTCTCGTCATGTAGGAACGACGGAGAACTATCATCATCAGAACAGAAAGAGATGCTTTATTACAACAATGCCATTAGCAATGCTCAGGACAGCGGACTATATGAAAAGATGCAGAAACTTTGCAAGGAATTCTATGAAGTCTCTAAAAAAGGACATTCTGATCTTTTTCGTGCACACGCCGTCTCGTATTATGGTCAGGAGTCGTTGCTGTTTGGTAATCCAGATGAAGGAATGAAATTGCTTGACGAGGCATTGCAGATAGCATCGAAAACCAGCGACGATACGTTGATGATGGAGATATACAATGGATTGGGGCTATATCATCAGGTAAAAGACGGAAACTATTACGCAGCCAGCGAGTATTATCTTAAGTCGCTTGAGTATGCGCGGCGATGTGATAAACGGAATCTTCTTGCCGTGCTATGCAATCTGGGTGCTTCCTATGGAGGTGCTAATGATACCACAGGATTGAAATATATCCGGGAGGCTTACGAGATAGCAAAGGAGACAGGCAACCCCAATGACATAATGTATGCATCGATGCGTATGGCCGATCAGATGAAAATGAGGGGTAATAAGGAAGAAACGCTTAAATGGCAGCAGATATGGATGGAGAATCTTCCTGAGGCGCGACGCATGGTATTTGAGAACGTGATAAAGGCTGAGAACTCCTTTCTTCAGAATAATTTTACGGAGGCACTCCGATATATCGACATTGCCATAGTGGCTGCCGACACCACAAAGAACTTGCAAACCGTGGAGAAAACGAATATTATTATCGAGAAAGCAAAAATACTTTACGAACTGGGAAGGTACGAGGAGTCTATCAAATGGTTAGATAAAGATTCGGTGATGGCTAGCATGGCCAATAACAAGATACGGCGTACGTCAAGATTATTGTATGCCATGAATTACGAAAAGCTGGGCAACCATGTCAAGGCTTTGGAAAACCAAAAGAAATATATAGAATATATTGAAGAGGAAACCAAAGTTGACCGCATCAACATCCTGAAGGCAAAGGAAGTGGCACTCGATGTGACGCAGAAAGATGAGGAGATAGCGCAGCAAAAGGAACATGCACGCATGTTGAATTGGCTGCTTTGGGGCGCTGCGGCTTTCATTGCCCTCCTCGTGGCCCTGTGTTTCTATATATATATCATATATAGGCGTCAGCACAAACTGATGGAAGTTGTCGTGGACCGTGGTCAACCCGAAATAGTAATCGAGGAGCAGATGGGAATGCAGGTAGACAACAAACATATTGAACTCTTCCGCCAAATCAAGGAGGAGGTTGAAGATAAGAAAATGTTCCTCGATGTAAATCTCTCGCGTGAATCTCTGGCTGGACATCTCGGCACCAACCGCACCTATATCTCAGAGGCCATTTCACAGATGGCAGGCATGAGCTTCCCACAATATATCAGCAGCCTGCGTGTTGCTGAAGCTGAACGCCGATTGCACGATTTGAGCGTTGACGTCTCGAACCTCACGGACTTTGGCCGTACGTTAGGCTTCACCAGTCTATCCGCCTTCCAGGCTGCCTTCAAGCGCCAGACGGGCATGACGCTCTCCGCCTATCGTGAAATAGCAAGAAAGTAGACCCATCCTAACGATAACGTTAACGATAACCCCAACATAAGTCTTCTCACGCCGAGTGAAAGGAGTACACAGAGAAATAATTATTAAAAACTCCGTCCACTCCTATACTCTGTGTGAGGAGTCTTAACTACCGCAAATCCTCCCTTTTGAGCAATATTTTTGTACGATTTTTGAAGATTTTTGTCTTCATCTTTGTGCCTCTGTATTTCATTTAAGCGTCGCAAAAAAGCAAAAACGAGGGTTCTCGGATGATGGTTTGGCAAATTGTCAAATCACTATCTGGTAGTTTGCAGAGGGAAATACCGAAACCATTACCTTTGCAACCGCGTAGAGTTCGTGGCAGCACCCATTGGCAGGTATTCGCCACTACACAAAAAAGGGACGGTTCTCTTTGTGTATCTCTTTGTGTATTAGAAAATTCAAATTCGACGCAAACGTTTACACAGCTAAAATTGTGTCAATCATTTGATTTTCCTTTGAAGTTCATGTACTTTCAGTAATTTTGCACCCGCGCAAGCATAAATGGCATATAAGAACATAATTATTTATTCAACTAATGAAGCATTATTTATTACTCCAGTTCGGGATAAGATATTCTAAAACAACATCAGTTGTTTTGTATTTTCAATGCAATATCCCTTCGGTGGCTGCGGCTTGTTGTCGAAGAAACAGTATGTAGCGAGTGCTGCAATCATACTCACAAATTAGGATAAACTGTAAACAAAAATTATAATTAAAAAAAAAGCAATGAAAAGACTATTAATTTATCTTGGGTTGCTGGCGACACTGCTGGCAATGCCTTATCATGCAAAGGCAGACGATTCCGGTCCAGAAGCACTTAAATTGATTACCAATGCCAAGAACAACTGGGCAGTCATTGACCATGTGTATGACAGTACAACAGGATACTACTCTTGGACTATCACAAAAGAAGAAGTCGAGGCAGCCATGAGTGAATTCGAGACAGCTAATAGGATTGAGTACAAGTTACATCTCGGTGATTCTTACTACGGTCTTCCCAGTGGAAGTAGAAATCCAGGGTGGTCATCATGGTCAGTAAACATGGGAACTGATGGTAATACTTACAAAAACGCTTATTTCGACTATAACAGTCAAATCTTGAGTTATAAGATTCAGGCAAAGTATGATGGCTACTGGCATGTCCGTGTAATACCGACGATGGAGACCATAGAACCCCATGATTATTATTGGGTAAGCCCGCAGGTAACTAACAACCAGAAGTTGCCTTACTTCAAGCTTGTTCCGTCTCGCAACCGCTGGCGCGACGGAGGTGACGGACAAATAAGTTCTAAATACTATACTTTCACCATACAAGATGAATTCATAAAGCGATTCAATGGCAGCGATATGTCTGGCGGTACTCCGATACAATGGTACATCGTGCGAGACGATGGGAAGGTGTTCTACCGTCCAGAGACGGGGCTGCCGGTAGATTATACCCCCAACTCACACGGAACTCTTGACTCTCATATAAGTTTCAAGAACTACTGGGGGGAAGAAGGCTACATGACAACAGATGCCAACCGCTCTGGTTCGTTCTCTTTCAGTAAGGGCTCTGCTAAAGCATACACATTCAACCTTAATGCAGAAAAAGGAAACGTCTTCTTCAACTATACAACAGCAAGCGGCGCTACTGACATTGACTATTATCTCATAGGAAACTTCACAAGTGCTAAAGGTGAAGTTGACATACCCATTGGGGACACGTCGCATCCGATGACTAAATGGTACTATAGGGGTAATGAGGTATCACAATCAGCCCTTGACAATGCAGACAGTATCGTATATAAGGTAAATGTTGCGAAACCCGCCGAAGGCTGGGGAGATCTTTATATAGACATCAATCCAAGCGGAAACACTGATTGGAATCAGGTTATACGCCCTCTTATAAGTCTCGGCAACAACCTTGACGGACGTGCTCTTCACGGCGGTCTGGTAGTAAACAATTCAGACCAGTCGCTCAACCCGGAGACGAGTGACGACTACCTTGGTTACACTTTCAGCTTCAATGCTACGACTTTCACTTATCGGCTGGAGTTCCACACGTCGCTCTACCTCGTTGGACCAGGCGTGTCGGCCACCGAGGGGCAGCAAGGCTCGTGGAACCTCACCGCAGCCACCGACCCTCGTATCCGCCTTACAGCTACTCAGGAAAAAGACCACTACCGCAATCGTGTGTACTTCACTCAGGGACAACCGTTCCGTTTCATAAAGAACACCGACGAGAGCACAAATCCCAACTATGCGTACACATGGTACGAGAACGACAACAAGCCCAAGTGGGTGCAAGTTACCACCAATGAAGAAGATTACTACCCCGGCAGCGAGACACAGTTCCGCAACTGTATGCAGTATGAGAACGGCTCAGGCACGGCGCCAACGGTCGGGGACCAAAGTATGACCTTCGACCTGCCCACTGGCTGGTACTACGTGAACTTCTATCCCAATGCTGCCACACCTTATTATACTATAGAGCACAGCATGGAACTGCGCGACTTCAAGGATGTGTACTATGGCACAAAGGGGACAGGCGAGGTGCGCAATGTGAAGGGACGCAACGACTACAACTTCCTACGCGTGTGGAGCGACCACATTGCGTGGAACAAGCCCGACAACATCGACGTGTTTGTAGTCAGTGCGTTCAACCACGATGCCGAAACGCACGTCACAACGGCAACACTGACAAAGCTCGACGTCAACTATATACCTGCCAAAACTGGTGTTATACTGGGCTGCAAGCTCAGCAAGGACAACCTTACCTCCGGCCTGGTATATGACAACGCGGCAACGTTGGCTTACGACAAAGGGGAAAACGTGAATTACTACAACACGCTCACTGCCGAGCTGACTCCATACTCTGCTCCCTCGACATCTTATGATGGAACGAGCAAACTCATACCGCTCTACAAAGAGACATCGCTGAAGCGCTTCAGCGACGAAACTGGTATCGGCACGGGTGATGGCTATGCTAACTACCTGTTCGGTTTCTACCGATGCAAGAAGTATAAGCAGAACTACTCTGGCAACGACAACGACTTCGATATGGGTTTCTGGCTCACTACCGGTAACGGAACGACATACGCTAACAGCGCGTTCCTGCACCTGACGAAAGCACAGGCTGAAGACCTCGGTGTCGGCACAGCCTACGAAACGTCTGCTCCTGCAGCTTCTGCACCAGCGTTCATGCTGCTGTTCGACGAAAGCGATGACAATGTCATAACCGGTATTTCGGATATAACTACCGCCAAAGGCAACAGTGTTGCATCCCAAGGCTGGTACACCCTGCA
>JAEEGJ010004083.1_pt1 | contig 51329 bp, 37 predicted proteins | sample 8958761 | NCBI WGS metagenome assembly JAEEGJ01 (sample SAMN16246546, study PRJNA631951) | gut metagenome | biome: gut microbiome; feature: rumen; material: RS-attached | host: Bos | place: Iran: Karaj | collected 2018-10
AAACACGAACATACGGTCATAATCGCCCGCATTCTGCAACTGAACACGACGGCGCAGTGAACCTACATAGTGCCCAAGATGAAGTTTTCCGGTGGGGCGGTCACCGGTCAGAATTACTTTTCCCATTGATTCTAATTTGTCTTATATTTTAAATTTGGGCGCAAAGGTAGCTATTTTTTTTGAGACAAAAGAACAAAAGAAACATAAAAAAACAGGTTGTTATGTTCTTATGTCTAAAAAAAAGTGTATCTTTGCATCAATTTTGAATAATTAAAAGAAATATGTTTAGTAAAGACACTTATATCAGGCGCCGCCAAGAGTTAAAGAAACTCGTGGGCAAGGGTGTGATTATCCTCTTTGGAAACAACGAATCGCCAGCCAACTACCCCGCCAACTCTTATGCGCCAATGAGACAGGACTCGTCGTTCCTTTATTATTTTGGACAGCATCGTGACGGACTGGTGGGCGTCATTGATATCGACAATGATGAAGAGTGGCTCTTTGGTGACGATATCGACGTAGAAGATATCGTGTGGATGGGCTATACCCCATCGGTAGCTGACCTCGCAGCTGAGGTAGGTATCAGCAAAACTGCCCCCATGAAGGCCTTAGCGGAAATGATCAATAACCAATGGTCATTGCTCAATAAGCACTTCCTGCCCCCTTACCGCTTCGATACAAAAATCCAGATAATGGATCTATTGGGCATTCACCCAAACGAACAGAAGGAAAAGGCATCACTCGCTCTGATCCAGGCAGTTGTGAAGATGCGTTCAACCAAAGAAGCACAGGAGATAGAAGCTATCGAACGAGCTTGTGATGTAGGCTATGCCATGCATACCACCGCCCAGTTGCTTATTCGTCCCGGTGTTACCGAACGCTTCATTGGTGGACAGGTTGATGGCATAGCCCGTAGTCTGGCTCAGGGTGTCAGCTTCGCCACCATCTTCTCCCAGCATGGCGAGATTATGCATGGCAATCCCTCTGATGCCAAACTCGAAGCAGGACGGCTGGCCCTCTGCGATGCTGGCTGTGAACTTGATGACTATTGCTCCGACAACACTCGTACTATGCCCGTCAACGGCAAGTTCTCGCAGCGCCAGCTGGAGATCTACTCCATTGTTGAAGCCTGCCACGACTACGTGCTCGAAGTAGCCAAACCAGGTGTGAAATATATGGATGTGCACTTTGCTGTCTGCCGTCTAATGACTGAGCGTCTGAAAGAACTCGGACTGATGAAGGGTGATACCGACGCAGCCGTTGCCGCTGGTGCACACGCCATGTTCCTGCCTCACGGACTGGGACACATGATGGGTATGGACGTTCACGACATGGAAGGATTGGGACAGATCTATGTAGGTTTCGACGAGGATACACGTCCGAATCTCGAACAATTTGGTACGAACTGTCTGCGTATGGGCCGCAAGCTCGAAGAAGGTTTCGTGCTTACCGACGAACCTGGCATCTACTTCATCCCTACCCTCATCGACGATTGGAAGGCCAGCGGACATTGCAAGGAGTTCATTAATTTCGACAAGCTTGAGACTTACAAGGACTTTGGCGGTATCCGCATTGAGGACGATATCCTCATCACAAAGGACGGCTGCCGTTTCCTCGGTACGAAACGCATTCCCTACCATCCACAGGAACTCGAAGCCTTTATGGCGACAAACAACTAGACAATTCTAATTTCAAACAACAATAATCATTATGAGAAAAGTTCTAACTATCGCACTCATGGCAATGATTGCCGTCAGTGCTTCGGCTGCCAAAAAGAAGGCGCCAGCAAAAGACGCGAACAAACCCGTCTTCACAATCATCAAGGAGAATCCCATCACAAGTGTAAAAGACCAGAACCGCTCGGGTACCTGCTGGGATTACTCTACCCTCTCATTCTTCGAGGCGGAGATTCTGAAAGCCACAGGCAAGACATACGACCTCTGCGAGAGTTTCGTAGCCAACAAGACTTATCTGGAACGTGCCATCCAAGTGGTTCGCTATCATGGCGACTGCCAGTTTGCACAGGGTGGTTCCTCTGAGGATGTACTTCAGACCCTGAAGACCCACGGTATCTGTCCTGAGGAAGCCATGCCTTTCCCAGGCTCACTCTACGGCGACTCACTCAACAACTTCAACGAGTTCTTTGGCGTGCTGGAGCCTTACGTGGCTGCTATTGCCAAAAGCGATGCAAAGAAAATCAGCAACGCATGGAAGAACGGTATGCAGGGCATCCTCGACGCTTACCTCGGCAAGTGTCCTGAGAAGTTCACATACGAAGGCAAAGAGTACACACCGAAGAGTTTTGCTGCCAGCCTTGGTATTAACCTCAACGACTACGTGAGCATCACCAGCTTCACCCATCACCCCTTCTACACAGCCTTTGCAGTAGAGGTGCAGGACAACTGGCGCTTCCCGCTGAGCTATAACCTGCCTATGGACGAGATGATGCAGATCATCGACAATGCTATCAATCAGGGTTATACCATTGCCTGGGGTGGTGACGTGTCAGAGGATGGTTTCACCCGCAAGGGTCTGGCCTATGCCATCGACAGTAAGGCAACTCAGAGCCTACAGGGCAGCGATATGGCCAAATGGCTGAAGATGACCGCCAGCAAGAAGCGCGATGTTATCGACTCTCTGGGTTGCACTGTGCCTGAGATCGTTGCTACACAGGAGCTGCGCCAGGAGCGTTTCGACAACTGGGAACTTACCGACGACCATGGTATGCTCATCTATGGTGTAGCCAAGGATCAGAACGGCAAAGAGTATTATATGGTAAAGAATTCATGGGGCGAGAGCGGTGATTATAAGGGCACCTGGTATATGACCAAGACTTTCATCGCTGCCAACACGATGGATTTCCTTATCAATAAGAACGCTATCCCCGCAGAAATTCGCAAAAAACTCGGAATTTAAGAGTATTTATCATCCTTTTTAGGTAAAAAACGGCATAATCTGTTAATTTTTCAGCAGATTATGCCGTTATTTCATTTTTTATGCTTACCTTTGGGCGCTATATTGCCTTATTGGGCTTTATAGCCACCGAAGCGATAAGAATAAAAAATAATATATAAATGCATTTCAAATGGAATTACGAACCACCTACATCAGAACGACAGACGGCAGCTAAGGAGCTGGGAGAGAAGATCGGCATGAGTCCGATCCTCGCAGACCTGCTCATTCAGCGCGGTATCAAGACGGAGAGTGCAGCCAAGCGCTTCTTCCGTCCGATGCTAAACGAACTGATTGACCCGTTCCTGATGAACGACATGGACGTGGCAGTCGACAGGCTGAACGATGCTATGGGGCGCAAAGAGCGTATCATGGTGTATGGCGACTATGATGTCGACGGATGTACGGCGGTAGCTTTGGTGTACAAGTTCTTACTGCAGTTCTACTCTAACATTGAGTACTATATTCCCGATCGTTATGAAGAGGGTTATGGTATCAGCAAAAAGGGATTGGACTATGCAGCTGAACATGATATCAAACTTATTATTGTGCTGGATTGCGGCATTAAGGCAATCGATGAAATCGCCTATGCGAAGAGCCTGGGCATCGATTTCATTATCTGTGATCACCACGTGCCTGATGATGAATTGCCCAATGCAGTGGCTATTCTGAATCCTAAGCGTGAAGACTCTACCTACCCCTTCAAGCATCTCTGCGGATGCGGTGTAGGCTTCAAGTTTATGCAGGCTTTTGCCAAGAACAACGGCATTCCCTTCTCGCGACTCATTCCCCTACTCGATTTTTGTGCGGTCAGCATTGCCGCCGATATCGTACCCATCATGGGTGAGAACCGCATCCTTGCCTTCCACGGACTGAAACAGTTGAACACCAATCCTTCAGTAGGCCTGAAATCCATCATTGAGATCTGCGGACTGACAGGCCGCGAGATTACAATGAGCGATATCGTGTTCAAGATCGGACCGCGCATCAACGCCTCTGGGCGTATGCAGAATGGCACTGAGGCTGTCGACCTGTTGGTAGAGCGCGATTTCAACAAGGCTTTGGCTGAAGCCAATCTGATCAATGAATACAACGAGCAGCGCAAGGATGTCGACAAGCAGATGACAGAGGAGGCCAATCAGATCGTGGCTGAGCTCGAAAGTCAGAAACACCACTCCAGCATCGTACTCTACGATGAGAACTGGAAGAAGGGTGTCATCGGCATTGTTGCCTCTCGACTGACGGAACTCTATTATCGTCCGACGGTGGTGCTCACCAAGCACAACGGTCTGGCTACGGGTTCTGCCCGCAGTGTAGCAGGCTATGACCTCTATGATGCCATCAAGAGCTGTCGCGACCTGCTCGAGAACTTCGGTGGTCACACTTATGCCGTTGGTCTCTCGATGAAGATTGAAAATATCCCCGAGTTCCGTCGCCGTTTCCAGAAATATGTCACTGAGCATATCCTGCCCGAGCAGACGGAAGCAACGCTCGACATCAATGCCGTCATCGATTTCAAGGATGTTACGAAGAAGTTGCACAACGACCTGAAGAAGTTTGCGCCCCACGGTCCTGACAATCCAAAGCCACTCTTCTGCACCCGTAATGTCTACGATTACGGTACCTCAAAGGTGGTGGGACGCCAGCAGGAGCATATCAAACTCGAGCTCGTTGACTCCAAGTCAAGCAATGTCCTCAATGGCATCGCTTTCGGACAGAGTGCGTCTGCGCGATACATCAAGTCAAAACGCTCGTTTGATATCGTCTACACCATCGAAGACAATATCTACAAGCGCAGCGAGGTACAGCTGCAGATTGAGGATATCCAGCCGTCAGAGCCTTCCGAAACAGAATGACATACTATCAGGACATCCTCCGCCAATACTGGGGCTATGATGATTTCCGTGGTATTCAGCGCGAGATCATCGAGTCAATAGGTAGCGGTCACGACACATTGGGACTGATGCCTACAGGAGGTGGAAAATCCATCACGTTTCAAGTGCCTGCCCTGTCAAAGGAAGGCACTTGTATAGTGATTACTCCCCTCATCGCCCTGATGAAGGATCAGGTAGAGAACCTCCGCCGCCGTGGCATCCGTGCTGCAGCTATTTATTCGGGACTCACCCGCGAAGAGATTGTCATCACCCTCGAGAATTGCATCTTCGGTGCCGTGAAGATCCTCTACGTGTCTCCCGAGCGCCTCTCTTCTGAACTGTTCCAGACAAAACTCCGCCACATGCACGTCAGTTTCATCACTGTCGACGAGGCACACTGCATCTCACAGTGGGGTTATGACTTCCGCCCCTCTTACCTTGAGATTGCGAAGATACGCAAGTTTCTCCCTGGTATACCCGTGCTCGCACTCACGGCCACAGCAACACCTCAGGTCGTAGATGATATCTGCGATAAGTTATCGAGGAATGTGGAATGTGGAATGCGGAATGAAAATAGTCATATTCCATTTAATGTCTTCCGCATGAGCTTCGAGCGGAGGAACCTTGCTTATGTCGTTCGTCAGACCACAGATAAGCGCGAGCAACTCATTCACATCCTCAATAATGTCAAGGGAACAGCCATCGTCTACACCCGTAGCCGCCGCCGCACCAAGGAGTTTGCCGAACTGCTCAACGAGGCAGGCATCTCTGCCACCTTCTATCATGCGGGGCTCGACACTGCCACAAAAGATGAGCGCCAGATAGCCTGGCAGAACGACAAGACCCGTGTGATGGTAGCGACAAATGCTTTTGGAATGGGTATCGACAAGCCCGATGTGCGGGTGGTTATCCATGTCGATTGTCCTGATAGTGTCGAGGCCTACTTTCAGGAGGCTGGACGTGCAGGGCGCGACGGACAGAAAGCCTATGCAGTGTTGCTATATAATGATGCCGACCACCGCAAACTCGAAAAGCGAATCTCCGACACTTTCCCTGAGAAAGATTTCATCCGTGAGGTCTACGAGCACCTCGCTTATTTTTATCAGATAGGTGTTGGCTCTGGCTATAATCACACCTTCGAGTTTAACATAGATAAGTTCTGTCACGCCTTCCGTCATTTCCCTATTCAGGTCGACTCTGCCCTCAAGATTCTCAACCGTGCAGGTTATATCGAATACACGGAGGAACAGGACAATCAAGCACGCGTCATGTTTACCGTAAGCCGCAACGAGCTCTACCGTCTGGAGAACAATACTGACAATGAAGAGCGTGTCATTACGGCCCTGTTACGCAACTATGGTGGACTCTTCACCGATTATAATTATATCGACGAATCATTCATTGCCCAACAATGCGGCCTGCAGTCCCAACAGGTTTACCTGATACTGAAGAATCTTAGTCAGCGCCATATCCTCCACTTCATTCCACAGAAGAAGACGCCCTATATCCGTTATGCTCAAAGGCGCGAGGATAAAGAGCATATCCAGCTCATGCCCGTCATCTATGAGGAGCGAAAGGCGCAGTTTGCTGAGCGCATCCACGCCATGATTGCCTATGCCACCAACGATAGCGTCTGCCGCAGTCGTCAGTTGCTCCGCTATTTTGGGGAAGACAACGACCACGACTGCCGCCAGTGTGATGTCTGTCTCAGTCACCGTCCAGAAGGCATGGTGTCCGAACCCCGCCTCAACGAGGCCATGGAGAAGATTCTGGATCTGCTCGACGACGGCAAGCCCCACCCTATTACAGACTTACGCGACATTCAGTTGCCTTCCGACGAACTGAATGCCGCGATCGATTATCTTTTTCAGGAAGAGTACATCCGTCAGGATGACGGTCTCCTCACCCGTCTATAAACTTCAAAACTATAAACTCCTAAAAATCCAATTTCAGCTGACGCTCATCCTCCATGTCACGCTCATGGCAGTAGCTCGAGCCATCAAAACAGTGTGTACATAGCTTGCACTTCGGCATGCCGATAGCCTCCACCAAATCCTCCAGCTTGGCAAACTTCAGCGATGTCAACCCCAGTCGTTTGGCAATTTCATCTACCATCCGCTTGTATTCAGGCGAATCTGTCTGCGCATATTTTTCCAGATTTTTCTTGTCATCGCCCTCAAAGTCCTTGATGATGCGACGAGTAATCAGCTCCATGTCGCTTTTTGATGAAGTGAAGCCAATGAACGGACAGCCATAGACCAGTGGTGGACATGAGATACGACAGTGTACCTCCTTGGCACCATACTCAAAGAAAGTCTTCACATTATCCTTCAGCTGTGTACCGCGCACGATTGAGTCATCGCAGAATACCACGCGCTGATCTTTCAGCAGCGCAGGGTTCGGAATCAGTTTCATCTTGGCCACCAGTGCACGACGCTCCTGATTGCCAGGTGTAAACGAGCGAGGCCATGTCGGTGTGTATTTCAGGACAGCACGCTTATAGGGGACACCCTTGCCATCAGCATAGCCCAGTGCCATTCCTACACCTGAGTCAGGCACACCACAGACGCAATCCACTTCTGTATCATCCTTCGCACCCATCATCTCGCCGTTACGCTCGCGTACAGCCTCAACGTTGATTCCATTATAGTCTGAAGCGGGGAATCCATAGTAAACCCAGAGGAACGAACAAATCTGCTCGCGCTTCAGTGGTTCCTGTAGCACCTCCATCGAGTCGGCAGTCAGAAAGACTATCTCACCAGGCCCCAGATCCCGCACACGATGGTATTCCAGATTAGGGAAACTTGTCGACTCACTCGAAACGGCGTAGGCACCATCCTTTTTCCCAATCACAATGGGTGTACGGCCCAAGAAGTCACGAGCTGCAATCAGCCCTTTCTCTGTCATGATCAGCATCGAGCAAGAGCCATTTATCTTGCTATAAACCAGATTGATACCTTCTACAAAGGTGCGACCCATATTAATGAGTAATGCTACGAGCTCAGTCTGGTTGATGGTGTTGGCAGAGAGCTCACTGAAGTGCATTCTGCGCTCTAATAGCTCATCAGCAATCTCTCTGAGGTTGTTGATTTTTGCCACCGTCACCACAGCGTAGCGCCCAAGGTGGGAATTCACGATGATAGGCTGCGGATCTGTATCGCTGATGACGCCGATACCCTGATTGCCCGAAAACGAGTCAAGCTCGTCCTCGAACTTCGAGCGGAAATAATCTCGCTCCAGATTGTGAATCTTCCTGCTGAAGCCAGTCTCCTTGTCAAACATGACCATACCGGCTCGCTTCGTACCTAAATGCGAATTGTAATCAGTGCCATAGAACAGGTCGTTCACACAGCTTTTCGTGGCGATGGTTCCAAAGAATCCTCCCATAAGTTGTTTTGTTATCCTTTTATTTTAAATGAATTGCGGAGGTGCGCTACGCACCCCCGCAATCCTATTGTTTATACGTCTTGGTTCTCAGGACGCAGCTTGCGCACGGTCTCGCCAGCGCGCCACATCTCCTGGTTGCGCATGGCCTCGAGCTCTTTCTCCAGACCTGCACGGTAGTCGGGCTTCGAGTTGGCATCGATGGTGATCTGAGCCTCGTTACCAGTCTGGACAGAGTAGTAAAGCCACTCCATAACAGGCTTGATGGCATCGTGGAAACGGGGGGCCCAGTCGAGAGCACCGCGCTGAGCGGTAGTCGAACAATTGGCGTACATCCAGTCCATACCCTTTGCACCGAAGAGCGGGCCAAGGCTCTGTGTCAGCTCCTCAACAGTCTCGTTGAAGGCCTCAGAGGGAGAGTGTCCGTGCTCGCGAAGCACCTCATACTGTGCCAGCAGCAGACCCTGAATAGCACCCATCAGACTTCCGCGCTCACCAGTCAAGTCACTGGTAGCCTCGCGCTGGAAGGTAGTCTCAAACATGTAGCCTGCACCGATACCGATACCAAAGGCCAGAGTCTTATCCTTAGCCTTGCCAGTAGCATCCTGATAAATGGCATAAGAGCAGTTCAGACCACGACCCTCGCAGAACATGGTGCGGAGGCTGGTACCAGAACCCTTAGGAGCCACCATAATCACATCGACATCCTTTGGAGGAATAACACCTGTGCGATCGCTCCAGTTGATGGCAAAGCCATGGCTGTAGTACAGCGTCTTACCAGGCTTCAGATATTTCTTAATAGTGGGCCACTGCTGAATCTGACCAGCATCGCTCAGAAGCATACAGAGGATGGTACCCTTCTCAGCGGCCTCCTCGATAGAGAACAGAGTCTCACCAGGAACCCATCCGTCAGCCACAGCCTTGTCGTAGGTCTTACCCTGACGCTGGCCAACAATCACATTGAAACCATTGTCACGCAGGTTGCAAGCCTGTCCAGGACCCTGTACACCATAACCGATCACGGCGATGGTCTCATTCTTCAATACTTCACGTGCTTTCTCCAAAGAGAATTCCTTGCTGGTGACTACAGTTTCCATCACGCCACCAAAATTCATTTCTGCCATTTTAATTTTAAATGTTTAATGTTAATATTTTCCCTTGCGTACCATGCCAGCCCTTCACGAGAGCCGGACGTTTGGTGATTACCACCGTCTTCTGGTCAGTCCACTTAGCGCTTACTCGAAACGCCAACGAGGGGTTAACTTAGAAATCGGTTGCAAAGGTACAAATAAGTGAGTAAAAAACCAAATAATATTTGAGTTTTTTCGAGCATGGGTACCTTCGACCGTAGGTCAAAATCACAATTTTGAGCGATATAGCCCGATTTTTAACCTAAAAACATGATCTTGCTCCTACACGTTTCGATTTCCTCGCCCGTAGCGGCATCCGTCTTACAGATACGTACACAATACTCGTTCTCACCCGTCTGCTCGCGATAGAAGCTCAGCCTGTCACCCTGATGCGCCTCAGCCACGTAGGCAATCTCGAAGCGCTTAATCTGGTGCTCACGATACCAGTCGATATCCCAGAGGTCCAGCACGTGCTCAATATACTTCACAGAATTGATATGGCCATTGATGTCCACATCATTATAATAGGTGTCGATAGTGCGCACCAGTTCCGCACCGTCACCCATCTTCACGCGCCCACCCTTGTCGATGGGGCACTCCTTGTCTTTCTCAATCCAGTTGTCGATAGCCCTGTTGTCGATGGCGAAGATATCCGTCGGCTGACGGGTCTCCGTGTCGATCATCGCCCAAATCGAGCGGCCATAGCCATACACCCTACCCTCTTTATCGACCACACGGAAGTTACGACTCGTGAAGTAGCGCATCGCACTCTCCACCCAAGTCTCCACGTTAAACTTCGTGTACATCTTAGGCATCTCCTCCATCTCGATGGCCAGTCGTGAGAGCACCCAACTGCGCTGGATGGTCATCAGGTAGCGCATGCCGAAACCGCGATCCGTAGAGTGAAAATCAGCTGCATTCAGCATGTGGTTCCCCAAGTGTCCCATAAAGAGCCGCTGAGAGAAATCACAGTGAAACGGCTCTGCCATAAACTCGTATATTCCTACCTTATCCATACTATCTTCATAAACAATCCTAAAACTGGGTGCAAAATTAGTAATTTTTCTAGGATTATTTGTATATTTGTAGCCAGATTATTCAACATAAGGACAAATTTAGTATGAGAAAATCAATAAGCATAGGCTTTTTTGCCGCATGGATGGCACTTTGTGTCATATCGCGTGGTAAATGGAAAGCCTTAGGCTGCGGATTGCCGGGAAGCGAGATAGGTTTCGGTCTTCTTGTAGTCCTTCGTGCCATCGGCATTGACGACATACTCTATGAAACCTCGCTTTTTCCATTGACTCACCAGATTGGTGGCTTTTTCCACCTGATCTGGCGATGTCCCCTTGTTACGGACTTTCAACAGGTCGTCTATTGAAAAGGCATCATTCAACTGCTCCAGCAGATTCGCTGGGCCCTTGTGCACTTTGGGGCTTGCAATGTCACCGAATGCCTCTGCTGCCATCTCGCCAAACACCCTCATCTTCACCCACATATCGTACTCAAAAGTCCAGCGCATAAAGTCTGCGATGCTCTGATTCCACTTACGATTATTCATCACGTAGAGCAGACAGGCCTTACGGAAAGCCGACTCCACACTACGGAGCCCCAGAGCCTTGTAAGCATTGCTTTCCATCACACTATGACGATCTATCACGAGGAAGATCAGTTCTTTTGCCAGATCCCTTGCTTGTTTGCAATCAACGATTTGTCCATGGGCCTTCTCCAGACGTTCTATGTAAGGCTGGAGCTTGGCAAAGTATTTCTCATCATAGTTACCAAACATTGGCAAATCGTATGGATCATCATTGACAATGGTACTGAAACTGACACGTGATAAGGTGCCGTTCTCGATCTGCCCATTGAAAAAGCCTTTTGCACTATTTTCTGTTGCAGAAAACGAGATGTTAGCACGAAGGATGGTATCTGCGCGCACCGCTTCATTACCGGCTCGCTCCTGTCCGTATTCATCGGTGTCATAATTACGGCGCAAGATTTGTGTCACCTTCGTCTTCTTGCCTCCAGCCAGATCGTAGAACATATCCACCTCATCCAAGATCATCCACAGTGCCTTGTCACCGGCCCTCTCTGCATAATCCGACAGTTTCACAAAAGCCGCTGCCGTCGTATCAGATTTTACACACTGATAAAAAAGGCCCTCAGGACGTTCAGGCTTATCCTTATTGGATCCAAGGCGTTCACATTCATCTATCCATTGACGTTCCCTCTCGCGATTCACGGAATCCCTTTCCTTCAAGGGACCCACAATGGCCTTCAGCGGTTCCTTGATACACGACTTTCCTGATGAACTGGCAGCCACGAACCCGTTGATTTGAGTGGCTTCAATAATTCGTTTGTCGTAGTACCTCAACTTCAGGCCTCCCGTGTAGGTAGCGAAGGAGGTAAACGAGTGGTTTGCAATGGCAGGATGATAAATCATCGGCGCTTTCGAAACCACGATATCCAGAGGCTTCGGCAGCACGGGCGGCATCTGGGGCTGAAGATGCAGGCCATTACTGCTCTGCCCTTTGTCAGTACGGATCTGTTCGCCAGCCTGCCAGATAGCCTGCTTCAGCTCCTTACTCATCGTCATCGACTTTGAATAGGTGCAGGCATTCTCGATGGTCTCATCCACGCGCTTACGATCCTCACCGAAGTCGGGCATGATCTGACGGATCCATGCAGACTCTCCATTACAGATAGCACGCAGATGGCACGCCATGTGGTAGATGAAGCAGTTGCGCTCGCCGTGCACAGGACTGCCGTTCATCACCTTGGTCAGTTCGTCGATAATCATGGAATAAGGTATGCCCTTATACTCCATAGGGTACTCCTGAGCCATCAATCCATTTTTAGGTTCATGCGAACACATGGAAAGATTATCCAGATTCGGCATGGATGCAGAATGGCGCTGACGCCCGTCGATGTCGAGCCCTCGATCAGTGTATGCCTTTCGGCGGAGCGCCAGCTCCTCTTCAGGGAGTTGCGCATACCAGTCGTCTGATGTGTACAACTGCGAGGCAGCATCAGTGATGTAGATGGCACGCTCTGGCGAGATGCAGTTTGTGTCGAATTCCACGCCGAGGGCTTCTGTGTAGGCTCGCTGCGCCTCTTCGATGGTCATGCCCATAGGGATACGGATGTCGAGGTGGAGCTTACCCGAAGCCGATCGCTCTGCATGGAGCAGATGTCCCTGCCACTGTCCGCCCTCCATATTATTAAGAAGGTACGCGCGATGGAGAGCAGGTTCCACCTGTTCCACAATGTCGATATCGACACTGGTCTGGAAAGTAAAGGCTTCTGGAATAATCGACGCCTGATTGCGACGATTATCCTTGAACCTGAAATAGTGAGGACAGCGGATAGGAAGGTTCTGCTTCAGTTCGCGGCGCTGAGACACATCCTCCGTCTGGCGAATCAAGCCGACCAGCTGGGTCAGCTGTCCATTTCTTGTCAGCTCGAAATACTTGTCGAGTGACGTTTCGTACACATAGCCCTTGCTCTGTGGAGCATTCAGGGCTGCATTGATTGAGATTGTTGTTTTTGTCATTATATAATAATTTTGATTAATAATCCGTTTTCGCTTTCTCTTACGATTTTCACTACTGCAAAGGTAATAAAAAAAATCGAGATTCCCGCGAAGCCCCTTGGAGAGTGCCTTTAGAGCCATCTATAACGGGTGATTTAAGGTCAAAACAAGGTAAATCCAAACCGCAAAGCGCGATTTGGAAAAATTTGGAAAGACTTGGAAATTATTGTCGCTCTATCAGCCCCTTGAACTCCTGATAAATCTCCTTGCACATCATGTAGTGATGAGCCTCATTCTGCATGTGCCTCCCGTCGCCTCCCCAGCGTTCCCACGAGGCTGTAGGCTTCATAATCATGTAATCGCCGTTCTTTCTCACAGAGTCTTTCTTCTTGCCAGGAACCAGGCTGCACACAAGATTGTCAAACTGCGAATTAATGTTTGTGTAGAGAACGCCGCCATCGCTCATCACCCGCATCACATGAGCCCAAGTCCAAGTGTTTGGATTCTGCCTGATTCTGATATCCACCTCCGCCAGTATTTGCCTTAGCAGCGCGATGCTCTCTTCATCGCGATACTTAGGCTTCAGCAACACCTTGAGAGCCTGTTCATTCAGCTGGGCCACTTGGCTGCCCTCCGGTCTCAGCCTGCTGATGTATGACTCAGAAGCCTCAGCCATTCCCTCATGGCGGGCCCAGTCGGTGATGAGCGAGATGTATGGTCGGCGCTTGGCCTCAGTAGCATTCGCCTTCAGCCCCGTTGTCACCACGAAGTCAACGGGAATAGCTGGGAGTAACTGTTTCTCTTCCATAGGTACAGACATCCTGTTAATCCTCGTGCAGCTGATTCAGCCGATCCACTATCTCCTGCTCCATCTCAAAACCGTCATTGGTCTCGAAAGTAATCACGAGATTCCTTGAGCAGAACATCGCTTCATAGATCTGATGCTGATAATGCAACTGCTGATACACCTCCTCGGCACTACCTTCGGCATGGAAACAGAATCCCGTACTGAGATTACTGTCCACCTTCAAATGACGCTGAGTGCCGAAGAAATAGAGGCACACTTCGAATTCTGTCTTCTCTTCGCCAGATTCCTTGCTCTTGGGGAAATCCATCTCTACGCCAAGACTGACCAGCTGATCCCACAGATGGCCAGCCTCAACGGGATTCAGCTGTTCGAAGTCAAACTTTACAAGTTCAGCAAACTTATAAAGGGTAATCCGCATGTTATCCTCACGGCAAACTACTCGGCAGTCTTCAAGAATACTGTCGCCCACCAAGCTACCCTGAGGCATCTGGTTGCCCTGAGCGATTACTGGGTAGCTGGCAGTATAGGGCAACATGGTGCTGCCTGGCTCTGGTTCTTCCCACATCATCAGCGTGGCCACATGTCGGCCTGTCTTTCCTCCTGCATATATAATATGGTAAGGAGGGTCAAGTTTTAAGAGTTTACTTTCCATAATGCCTGCAAAGGTAATGCAATTCGTGCAAAATACCAAATTTACATCCTCCATTTTTATATTTTTACATCCCAGATGACAGATGACAGTTGACAGTTTCACTTTTCGATTCTGCCAGCTGCTGAAGAAATAAGGATTTTTACTTTAAAAATATTATATATCTAACTAATAATCAATAATATACAATTAACATATTATTCAATTTCCATCCGAAGCGCATTTTCGGCATCGCTAACTGTCAACTGTCATCTGTCAGATTTGAGAGTCCATGATACCAGTCACAGATGCCTCTCTCTCAAAAAAACAACGCTATTTCTCAGAATTAAGAGCCACTTCTTGTCGAATAAGCGGCACTTAATTATCAATTTCAGGCTATGCGGCATGCATTTGACGCTATTTTTAGTTAATATTTCTTAACAATCAATTATCTATATATAAAAAACAGGCATTTCTTCGTATCTTTGCACCGATATAGAGTAGATTTTATCAACCAACTAAAATGTATATGAAAAGGATGACAACTTTTGCAGCCATCGGCCTTTTAGTATTGGCCAGCTGCTCGAAATCAAAAGATTTGTATGACCCTAATATCAGCAGCGGTGATAAACCCGAGCCTGAAATTAAGGTAGAGGCTAACACGTTTGACTTTTCCACGACTCAATCCGTAAATCTTGCCGTTGATTACTCTGCTTGTAATGCAGGTGCCGTATGGTTCAGCATTTATGCCGATTATCCGTTATCGGATGACCCTGACCCGGTATTGAAAAATGACCTACAGCCTGTATTTGAGGCTTTCACAAACACTTCCGGTATTTTCAATGAGACCATTACGCTTCCTGCCTACGCAAAGCATCTCTATGTATACACAGGAAACTTCTTCGTGAATGATCAGCTGCTGGAGTGCGACGTACTGAGTGGTTCTGCCAAAGTGACAGCCCAATCCTCAGCCGCGGCTACCCGTGGATTCATTGCCAAGACTCGCGGCGAAGACGGCACCCAGACTAACAGTCTTGAGACGCTTTATCAATTGAGCTACATCGTAGACTGGAAAACTGGTAACAAGACTGATACAAAAATCTACAAGGACTGGTATACCCCCCTCGGAACGTGGGATGCTAATTCAGGAAGACCCTCATACCTGATGACAAGCAGTGACGAGAGTTATTCGAAAATGGCATTCACAGAGGCTGAGATGAAAAGTATTAAGCAGACCATCGGTAATGTGTTGAAGAATAAGTCAACTTGCCCCATGAAGTACAGGCAAGCGTATGACCTTGCATTGACTGAGGCAAGCGAAGTGGCTGTTACCGTGGTTGGAGGCAATACCTGCTGGAACAGCACGATGGGTTACTATTATTACGCTGAGGGGCAGACTCCGAAAAATCCTGAGGATCTGAACATCATCATGCTGTTTCCCAATACACAGGACGGACTGTCATCATTCCTTAAGGGCAAAGGAAATAATTACTACGGCAACATTGCCCTCAACCCTGGCGATATGGTTCAGTTGATGTACTATCCTAACATTGCCAGTGGTGACGACTCTGGTGCTACTAAGATATTCCCCAAAGGAACGAGAATCGGATTTATCCTGAAATCAAATGGCTGGGGTATGCAGAAGACTGTAGGCGACAAAAAGTACTATAACAGTTACCTTGGTGAACGGAAAGATGCTCCTACTGTTTCACGTCAGTATAATGCATGGGCGGCGAGTACGGATGGCCTGTCGTTTAGCACTGACGACTCTCAGCAGAACAAAGCAGATAATGGAACCTATGCAAAACCTAACCCAGAAGGTCAGGCTCGTACAGCAAAGTTTGCCTATGAGAACGCACAAGGAAAACAGTATGCCATTGTGTCGTTTGAGGATGCCTGCAACGATGATGACTTTGATGATTTCATCCTGGCATTAAAGCCTGTAGGCGTGTTTGAAAATCTTCCCACACCAGATGAGCAAGAGAGCAAGACGACTGGTGTCTATGCTTTTGAGGACCTGTGGCCTGCTAAGGGTGATTACGACATGAACGATGCCGTAGTAGACTTTGAACAAGTATTGACCTGGAAGACGCCTGATGTAAAAACAACAGAACCAAAGATCTATAAGGAGGCAGTGAAGCTGACCACCTATCAGAACTACGTAACACTCAAGAGCGGCCTCGCAGTGACTATTGATAATAAGGAGGCTCCTACCAGTGTCAAGATGAAAACCATCAAGGGGTCTGATGTAAAAGAAGTAAACTTTGAGAAGGACGGCAATACCTATCTCCTGACCAATGATATCACAGGAACCCTTCTTACGCAGTTTATCATTGAGTTCGAATATAGTGATGGCATTACGGAAAGTCAAAAAAGCACTGTCAAGCCATTCATTTATAGAAATAAGGATGGCGGCCGCTGGGAAGTTCATATCCCATTTGAAGCACCAACCAGCAAGATGATTACATCTTTATTTGGCACTAAGGATGACAAATCTGTTCCAAACGAGAATAAATTCTATGTCAGTGATTCAAACTATCCCTTCGCATTCTTCCTTAGTGGCACAACGATCGAACCGTTTAAGAATACCATCCTGCTGAGAGACAACGAGACGAAGCCTATTGATGAACTTTATCCCAAGTTCCGCGAATGGTCTACTTCAAAGGGCTCGAAAAATTCGGATTGGTACAAGTAAAGATTCAATTCCTGCTTATAATAAATCCCCGCTGGTTGGCGGGGATTTTTGTTTGTTATTGTTCTTGTTCGCGCTGTTCGAGGAACTCGCTGACTTGCTCCTGCATGCCTCGGGTGACGGCGATGCGGCCTGAGCGGGTGTACTGGAGTACACAGCCGAAGGTGTCGAGGGCACGGAAGAGGGAGATGATGTCCTCGGTGACGCCGTGCTTCATCACGATGGTATAGGTGGGGTTCACCTCAATAATCTGGGCATCGAAACGGCGGATGGTGCGCGAGATCTCTGAGTTCTCCAAAACCATCGGCGTAGCTAGCTTGTAAAGACCCGACTCACGGATAAACAGCTGATCGTCAGTGAAATAGTTGGCCTTGATGACATCAATCTTCTTTTCTATCTGACGGGCAATCTTGATAATCTGGTCTTCGTCGCTCCAGGCAGTAATGGTGTACTTATGCACACCAGGGATGCTGGAGGCCGACACGTTCAGACTCTCGATGTTCACCTGACGACGCGTAAATACGGCCGTCACCTGATTCAGAATACCCGCCACGTTCTCTGAATACACCAACAATGTATATAGTTTCTTCTTCTTATTATCTTCCATCACTTTTCACTTCTATATCTCCAACTTCATATCATTCACATTCATGCCTGGAGGGGTCATCGGCAGCACATTGTCTTCTTCCTTGATCTGACACTCGAGGATGAACGGGCCATCTGTGGTAAGCATGCGCTTGACAGCAGCAGCCAGATCCTGACGGTCTGCGACGGCCTCGTAAGCAATGCCATAGCCCTTCGCAATAAGCGAGTAGTCGGGATTCATCATCTTCGTGAACGACTTACGGCGCAGCCAGAACATATCCTGCCACTGACGCACATTGCCAAGATAGTGGTTGTTCATCACAATCATCTTCACTGGGCTCTTCTGTTCCATGATGGTGCCGAGTTCCTCGATACACATCTGGAAGCCACCGTCGCCCATGAAGCAGCAGACCGTACGCTCGGGAGCAGCAAACGTAGCTCCGATGGCTGCAGGCATGCCGTAGCCCATCGTTCCCAAACCACCGCTGGTACAAATACTACGATGGTGGTGGTACTTGAAATAACGGGTAGCGAAAAGCTGGTTCTGACCCACATCGGTAACAAGAATCGTATCATCTGGACTCAGTTCGGCCACGACATTCACGACCTCTCCCATCAACAACGGTCCATTCTTCGGATGGATAGCAGGCTCAATCACCTTCTGGCGCTCTTTCTTGTCGAGTTCTCTGAAAGAGTCGCGCCAGCCTTGATGACTATTCTCTTTCAACAAAGCGGTGATGGCTGGCAATGATTCTTTGCAGTCGGCCACCACAGCCACATCGGTCTTCACGTTCTTGTCTATCTCACTGCGGTCGATATCGAGATGGATGACTTTTGCCTGTTTGGCGTAAGTCTTCAGATTACCCGTCACACGGTCGCTGAAACGCATGCCGATAGCGATGAGTACATCACACTCCTGTTCTTTCTGATTCACAGCGTAGTTGCCGTGCATACCAAGCATACCGACATTCAGCGGATGGTTAGATGGCAGCGCTGAAAGACCAAGCATCGTACGCCCTGCAGGGATATCGGCCTTCTCGAGGAAAGCTCTTAACTCCTTCTGCGCATTGCCGAGTTCGACACCCTGCCCCACGAGGGCCAACGGTTTCTTGGCGTTATTGATCAGTTCGGCAGCCTCACGGACAGCCTTCTCGTCGAGCTTCGGATAAGGGACATAGGATCGCACGTAGTTCACCTTCATCGGCTCCCAGTCGATTTCCTCTACCTGGGCATTCTTAGCAAAGTCGAGCACCACAGGACCAGGGCGACCTGTACGTGCGATGTAGAAAGCACGGCTCACGGCCCAGGCAACATCCTCGGCATGACGAATCTGATACGACCACTTCGAGATAGGCTGGGCCACACCCACGAGGTCTACCTCCTGAAAGGCATCAGTACCCAGGGCAGAGATGGGCACCTGACCTGCAATCACCACAATCGGCGTGGAGTCGAGCATGGCATCGGCAATACCCGTCAGGGTATTAGTCACTCCGGGACCACTGGTCACCAAGGCCACACCGACCTTGCCAGAGACGCGGGCATAGCCCTCTGCGGCATGGGTAGCACCTTGTTCGTGACGCACCAGAATATGGTCGAAACATTTCTTCTCACCTCGTGTATAGTCGAAGAGCGCATCATAAACGGGCATGATGCTGCCGCCTGGGTATCCGAAGATGGTCTTCACGCCTTCGGCCTGCAGCGCCCTCATCAGCGCCTTCGATCCTGTAATTCTATCTCTCATTCTCATTTATATTTATTGGCACGGATTTCACGGATTTTCACGGCTTTTTATTCCATACACAGATTAAAGCAGTGTTAATCCGTGGAATCCGTGCCTTAAATTAATCAATCAATCTGATACCACCTTTGTCGGCAGAGGATACGCTCTGGGCATAAGCACGGAGCGCCTTGCTGACCACGCGGTTACGCTTCAGCGGCTGTTGCGGTCTGGCTGCCAGTTCCTCATCGCTCAACTTCACGCTAATCGAGCGTGAAGGGATGTCGATGATGATGATATCTCCATCCTTGATCTTACCGATATTACCGCCATTAGCAGCCTCAGGTGAGATATGGCCGATACTCAAGCCACTCGTACCTCCCGAGAAGCGTCCGTCGGTAATCAGCGCACACTCCTTACCCAGGTGCATACTCTTGATATATGATGTGGGATAGAGCATCTCCTGCATACCAGGGCCACCCTTCGGACCCTCGTGGGTAATCACCACGCAGTCGCCACTCTTCACCTTGCCACCAAGGATGCCCTCGCAAGCATCTTCCTGAGAGTCGAAGACGACGGCAGGACCTTCGAAGTGCCACAGACTCTCATCAACACCAGCGGTCTTTACGACACAACCGTCTTGAGCGATGTTGCCAAAGAGCACAGCGAGTCCGCCATCCTTCGTATAGGCATGATCGAGGTCGCGGATGCAACCATTGGCGCGATCAGTATCGAGTGTGCCCCACTCTTCCGACTGGGAACCCATCTTCGTAGAGAAGCGGTTGCCTGGAGCGGAATAATATATTTTTTGTGGAATGTCGAATGTGGAATGTGGAGTGAGATTACCTTGTTCCGCATTCTTCGTAATATCATATTTCTCCATCGCCTCTGCCAGCGTCATACCATCGACACGGATAGCAGAGCCGTCAATGAGGCCACCTTTATTCAATTCGTTAAGAATGCCGAGAATACCGCCAGCACGTCCGCACTCCTGAACAGAATATTTCTGGGTGTTCGGAGCGAGCTTACACAGACAGGGCACACGGCGCGAAAGCTCGTCGATATCCTTCATCGTGAAGTCTGTACCAGCCTCCTGGGCTACGGCCAACAGATGGAGCACAGTATTGGTGCTGCCACCCATGGCAATATCAAGAGCCATTGCATTCATAAAGGCCTTGCGGGTGGCGATGCTACGAGGCAGTACGCTTTCATCGCCGTCTTGGTAATAGGCGAAGGCATTCTTCACCACCTGACGGGCTGCCGCCTTGAAGAGTTCCACACGGTTGGTATGGGTAGCAAGGATGGTACCGTTGCCAGGCAGCGAGAGGCCGATTGCCTCGGTGAGTGAGTTCATCGAGTTGGCCGTAAACATTCCTGAGCAAGATCCACAACCAGGACAAGCGCAATGCTCAATCTCCAGCATCTCTTCATCAGTAACAGAAGGATCGGCACCCTTCACCATCGCCGTGATCAAGTCGGCATTCTCGCCACGCCACTTGCCAGCTTCCATCGGACCGCCCGAGCAGAACACCGTAGGGATGTTCAGGCGCATCGAGGCCATCAGCATACCAGGTGTGACCTTGTCGCAGTTGGAGATACAGATCATGGCATCGGCCTTATGAGCGTTCACCATATACTCCACGCTGTCGGCGATAATGTCGCGCGAGGGCAATGAATAGAGCATACCGTCATGCCCCATGGCGATACCATCGTCGATGGCAATCGTATTGAATTCGGCTGCGAAACAGCCCATCTTTTCAATTTCAGCTTTCACAATCTGACCAATCTCATGAAGATGGGTATGACCAGGTACGAACTGTGTGAAAGAGTTCACAATGGCAATAATAGGTTTACCAAACTGTTCCTGTTTCATACCTGTGGCCACCCAAAGGGCACGGGCGCCAGCCATTCTACGACCTTCGGTGCAGACTGCACTTCTCAACTGATGCTTCATATCATAAAGTATTTAAATTTCGAAATTTAGCTGCAAAATTACACTAAATTCGTCAAATAGCCAACTATTTCGAAATATTTTCGTAAATTTGCAGCAAAATAGTCACTAAAACAACATTTATCATGAGAACGAAACTATTATCACTGGCATGCCTGATGGCTGTCACAGCATTGGCGCAGAATCGCCAGGAGACCACACTCACCGAGGGATGGCTCTTCTCGCAAGATCAGCAGACATGGCAGAACGTCTGTGTGCCACACGACTGGGCTATTGCAGGCCCCTTCGACAAGAAATGGGACTTGCAGAAGGTACGTATCGAACAGAACGGCGAGAAAGAGGCTACCGAGAAGAGCGGACGCTCAGGGGCATTGCCCTGGATCGGCGAGGGGCACTACAAGCGGAATATCCAAATTCCGGCAGGCTGTAAGCACGCAGAACTCATGTTCGACGGTGCGATGGCCGAGCCTACTGTCTATCTGAACGGTCAGAAGGCTGGATATTGGGCCTATGGCTACAATACTTTCCGCATAGACATCACTCCATTGATGAAGGCGGGCGACAATCTGCTGGAGGTACACCTGAAGAATGTCGAGGAGAGCAGTCGCTGGTATCCAGGGGCAGGCATCTACCGCCCTGTGAAACTCATCATCACGGGCGACGACAGGATAGATCCATGGAAGACCTTTATCCGCACGACACGACTCAGCTCCAGTCAAGCTGTAGTAGACGTGACTGTTGGCACAGGCAGTCCGTTGGATGCCCATCAGGGCTTTGAGATCGAGGTGCGCGATGCAAAAGGCAAACTCGTAGGTCATGAGCATTGTTCTGAAATCAGCAATTCGGGTGAGGCCAATCTGTCGTTCACTATCCAGGAACCTCATCCCTGGTCGCCCGAGACACCTTATTTATATACGGCACACATCAAATACATGCAGAATGGCCAATTGCTCGACGAGGTCAAGCAGAAGTTCGGCATCCGCACCGTGAAAGTATCGAAGGAAGGTGGTTTTCAGCTGAACGGTATCACAAGAAAGATTAAGGGTGTCTGCCTGCACCACGATTTAGGTCCCCTTGGTGCTGCCGTGAACAAGGCTGCCTTGATCCGACAAATCAAGACGATGAAAGACATGGGCTGCGATGCCATCCGTACGTCGCACAACATGCCGAGCCAGATGCAGATGGATATCTGCGACTCACTGGGCATGATGGTGATGGCCGAGAGTTTTGACATGTGGCTCTATCCGAAGTGCAAGAACGGCTATGCCCGCTTCTTCGAGGACTGGTGGAAGAAAGACATCGAGAACCTCATACTCGCCAACCGCAACCATCCGAGTATCATCATGTGGTCGATAGGCAATGAGATTCCTGAGCAAGGCAGCGCCCAAGGCAAGGAGATTTCCGAGAACCTTCAGAACGCCTGCCATTCCCTCGACCCCACCCGTCCTGTGACACAAGGCCTCGACCATGCAGAGGCTTCCATCAAGAGTGGTGTAGCTACAACGATGGATGTCCCAGGCTTCAACTACCGCGTCCATAAATATCAGAACAGTATTGGACAACTGCCACAGGGTTTCCTTCTTGGTTCAGAGACAGCCTCGACAGTGAGCTCACGCGGTGTGTATAAATTCCCTGTAGAGGTAACTGATAATTCGCAGTATGCATCTTGGGCTCCAAGCTATGACCCGCAGGCTATCCTGAAGGCCGACGGCCAATGTTCTAGCTACGACCTGGAATACTGCTCTTGGAGTAACCTGCCAGATGACGACTGGGTGTGGCAGGATGACAAGGACTGGGTGATCGGCGAGTTTGTGTGGACGGGCTACGACTATCTGGGAGAGCCGACGCCCTACGACGAATATTGGCCTTCGCGCAGCAGTTACTTTGGTATCTGCGACCTTGCAGGACTGCCGAAAGACCGCTACTGGCTCTATCGCTCACGCTGGAATAAGGATGAGCACACCATCCACCTCCTACCCCATTGGACTTGGGGACTCTCCAAGAAAGATAAGGGGAACCGCATCGGCAAAATGACGCCCGTCTATTGCTATACCGACTATCCTACGGGCGAGCTCTTCGTCAACGGTAAGAGCCAGGGTAAGATTTCCAAGAATCCTGCAGAAAGACTCGACCGCTACCGCCTGCGCTGGAACAACGTGAAATACGAGCCAGGTGAAATCAAAGTGGTGGTTTACGATGCCCAAGGTAATAAGGCTGGAGAACAGACGGTGAAGACAGCTGGAAAACCAGCAGCTCTGAAACTTGAGGCTTGGACTCAGAACTCCCCACTCCTCAAACCCAACGGCGACGACCTTGCCTTCATCACCGTATCGCTGACAGATGCCGATGGAACGCTGATTCCGCAAGCAGATGACCAGCTGACATTTGAAGTGACTGGAGCTGGTTCGTTTGAGGCCGTCTGCAATGGTGATGCCACCAGTCTGGAGTCATTCAAAGCCCCAACCATGAAACTTTTCAATGGTCAACTCGTGGTAGTTGTTCGCAGTTCAAAGGAAGCTGGCACATTGACCCTGAAAGTGACGGATGAAAAACTGAAGCTATCGAAATCTATAGATATAGCAGTTCAATAAAAAATTAATCCCCGCCAGTCAGCGGGGATTAGTTTTATCTATTTCATTTCCTCAATAATCTTAGCACCTTCTTTCAGAGCCTCCATATTGAGGGGGATGAGTCCGTGATGACGCTCTGGCAAGGTCTTCTTCAGAGCTTTCTCAACACCCTTGTCGCTAACGACGGGAGCCACCTTCAGCAGACCACCGAGGACAATCATGTTGAACACCTTACCATTCTTCATCTCAGCTGCCTTGTCCATCGCATTGATCTCATAGATGGTGATGTCCTTACGGGTGGGCTTGTTGATGATACCAAAACCATCGTAGATGAGAATGCCACCAGGTTTGATCTTCGGCTCGAACTTCTCGAGTGAAGGCTGGTTCAGAACCACAGCGATGTCGTACTTGCTGAGGATAGGCGAAGAGATGCGCTCGTCGCTGACAATCACCGTCACGTTGGCAGTACCACCACGCTGCTCAGGACCATAGGCAGGCATCCATGTCACCTCCTTATCCTCCATCAGTCCACTATAGGCCAGAATCTTACCCATCGAGAGCACGCCCTGACCTCCGAAACCTGAAATAATTATCTCTTTCTTCATCTTTTCTTAATTCTAAATTCTTAACTCTTAATTAAAGATTCGTAGTATCTTTCAGGTCTCCCTTTGGATAGAAGGGGAACATATTCTCCTTCATCCACTCGTTAGCCTTGGCAGGTGTAAGTTTCCAACCGCTGTTACAGGTTGACACAAACTCTACGAGCGAGCTTCCCTTACCAGCCATCGAAGCCTCGAAAGCCTTGCGCAGTGCCTTCTTCGCCTTGTTGATGGAAGCAACACTCTCGACACTCTGACGAGTAACATAGCAGGTGCCCTCCAGACCAGCTGCGATATCGGCCATCTTCAGAGGATAACCGTGTATCTCAGGATCACGGCCATAAGGACAAGTAGAGGTCTTCTGACCAATCAGTGTCGTAGGTGCCATCTGACCACCCGTCATGCCATAGATGGCATTATTGACGAAGATAATCACGATGTTCTCACCACGGTTCAGGGCGTGAATGGTCTCGCAGGTACCGATACATGCCAAGTCGCCATCACCCTGATAGGTGAACACGAGGCGATCGGGCCAGCAGCGCTTGATACCTGTAGCCAATGCGGGAGCACGACCATGGGCAGCCTCCTGCCAGTCAATATCTATATAATTGTACGCGAAGACAGCACAACCTACAGGCGATACACCAACGGCCTTGTCTTCCATACCCATCTCCTCGATGACTTCGGCAATGAGCTTATGCACCACTCCATGACTACAGCCTGGGCAGTAGTGCATATTGTTGTCGTTCATCAGCGTCGGCTTCTTGCAGACGATGTTCTCTGGTTGAACTATTTGATTTCTATCCATATTCTATTCTTTTTAAGACAGAAGAACAAAAGTACATATTTTATTGCGCAGTCTTTATGTTCTTATGTTCTTTTGTCTAAAAATATTATTTCATTATTTTGTCTTTAAGAGCTTCTACAATCTCCTCGGGATCGGGCACGATACCTCCTAAGCGGCCGAACTGCTCTACGGGCACAGCTCCATTCACAGCGAGGCGAACATCCTGTACCATCTGTCCGGCATTAATCTCTGCTACGAGGATACCCTTCACCTTCTTAGATAACTCTGCAATCTGCTTCTCTGGGAAGGGGAACAGTGTGATAGGACGGAACAAGCCGACCTTGATACCCTGCTCACGGGCAATTTCAACACTTTTCTCAGCAATACGGGCAGCCGAGCCAAAGGCTACGATGGCATACTCTGCATCGTCCATCTGCTGCTGCTCAAAGCGCACCTCATTCTCCTGAATCTTAGCATACTTCTCCTGGAGGGCGATGTTGCGCTGCTCCATGATCTCAGGCTTCAGCTCCAAAGAGGTAATCACCACGCGCTCACGGTTCTTTGGCTTACCAGTAGATGCCCAAGGACACTGCTTGATGACCTCCTCGTCTGTACGACGGGGTTTGAACGGCGGCAGCACCACCTTTTCCATCATCTGACCAATGACACCATCAGAGAGAATCATAGCGGGGTTGCGATACTTGAAGGCCAACTCAAAGGCGAGATCAACGAAATCGGCCATCTCCTGAACAGAAGAAGGAGCCAGCACGATCACCTTATAGTCGCCATTACCACCACCACGGGTAGCCTGGAAATAGTCACCTTGTGAAGGCTGAATCGTACCCAGACCAGGACCTCCACGCTGCACATTCACGAACACACCCGGAACCTCAGCACCAGCCATGTAAGTAATACCTTCCTGCATCAGTGCGATACCAGGAGAACTCGAAGAGGTCATAGCGCGCTTACCAGCTCCGGCAGCACCATAGACCATGTAGATACTAGCCAGCTCACTCTCAGCCTGAACCACCTGCATACCAGTGGTTTCCCAAGGCTTCAACTCAGCCAGTGTCTCGATTACTTCACTCTGCGGAGTAATAGGATAGCCGAAATAGCCGTCGCATCCGCAACGAATAGCAGCGTGGGCAATAGCCTCGTTGCCTTTCATCAACACAACTTCTCTTTCTTCTGCCATAATTATTCCTCCACTTTTTTACGATACACGGTGATACAACCATCTGGGCAGACGATGCCGCACGAAGCACAGCCTACACAGGCCTCTTCGTTGACAGCCTCCACGTAGGGGTAGCCGTGCAGATTAACTTTGTTGGCCAGGGCGATGACCTTCTGAGGGCAGGCGATGATGCACAGCTGACATCCCTTACACCTCTCGGTATTCACCTCTATGGCGCCTTTCATTTTTGCCATATACCTTATATATATAATGATTATTTTCGAAAATCGGGTGCAAAGGTAACAATAAGATAGGAAATAGCCAAATTATATTCTCAATTTTTTGTATCTTTGCACCATCAAGGTTACAAAAATAGCAAGAAATGGCTAAACGCGCTATCATAATAGGTGCCTCATCAGGCATCGGAAGAGAAGTTGCCAAACTTCTCATGAAGGAAGGCTGGACCATCGGTGTGGCAGCCAGAAGAATCGACAAACTCCAAGAGCTCAACGCTGCAGCAGTAGAACAGATTGATGTCACAAAAGACGACGCCACCACTCGCCTTCAGTCACTCATCAATTGTCTGGGAGGCATGGACCTCTTCTTCTACGCCTCTGGCATTGGCAAACAGAACCGTGAGCTTCAGGAAGATATCGAACTCGCTACTTTGTATACCAACGGTCTAGGCTTCACCAGAATGATTGGTGAGGCCTATCGCTACTTTGCCAACAAAGGCAGCGGACACATCGCAGCCATCACCTCGATTGCTGGCACCAAAGGCCTCGGCCCTGCCCCGAGCTACTCTGCCACCAAAGCCATGCAGAATGTCTATCTGCAGGCGCTGGAACAACAAGCCAACGCCCGAGGACTGAACATCAAGTTCACAGATATCCGTCCAGGCTTCGTAGACACAGCCCTCCTTCATGGCGACTTCCACTACCCCATGCTGCTCCAACCAGAGCCCGTAGCCAAGGAAATCCTCTACGCCATCAACCACCAGCACCACATCCGCATCATCGACTGGAAATACCGTCTCCTCACAGCCCTCTGGCGCCGCATCCCCCGCTCCCTCTGGCGCCACTTCAGGCTATGATGATTAATAAAGGAAAATCCCTGAATCTTAGCTGATTCAGGGATTATACATATCTTTGCAGTAAAAAGCCATGATATCATCGAGCATACGCTTGGCCTCAACAGCGGGGCTGTCGGGGTCGAGTTCGATAGCCTGAATATAGCAGTTTATGGCTTCATGCCATTTCGACTCTTTCCGAAAGGCGTTACCTTGTTCGTACCACTCTTGTGCAGTCATCTTTTACTTTTGCAACGGACTACAGGACTTAAGGACTTTATTATTTATAGTACTCTTTCTTACCTGCTGCCAATGTATTCTTCATCAGCGAACAGATGGTCATCGGCCCTACTCCACCAGGAACTGGGGTGATGAATGAGCACTTTGGAGCCACCTCGTCGAACTTCACATCACCATTCAGACGGAAGCCACTCTTACGGGTGGCATCAGGCACACGGGTGGTACCGACATCGACGATGACAGCACCCTCCTTCACCATATCGGCAGTCACGAAATCAGGCTGTCCGATGGCAGCGATGATGATATCAGCTGCGCGACACTCCTCTTTCAAAGTCTTTGAGCGCGAATGACATACAGTAACTGTTGCATCACCATACTGCTTCTGCATCATGAGCTGAGCCATAGGCTTGCCAACGATATTAGAACGTCCAAGAATCACACACTTCTTACCACTGGTCTCGATATTGTAGCGCTTCAGCAATGTGATGATTCCCAGAGGTGTAGCCGAGATAAAGCAAGGCAGACCAATAGCCATGCGACCTACGTTGATGGGATGGAATCCATCTACATCCTTACGATAGTCGATAGCCTCGATGATCTTCTGCTCGTCGATATGCTTTGGCAATGGAAGCTGAACGATAAAACCATCGACATCACCATTACGATTCAGGGTATCGACACAGTTGAGGAGCTCTTCCTCAGTGACATCCTCCTCGAAACGGATGAGTGTACTCTTAAAGCCACATGCCTCGCACGCGAGTACCTTATTCTTCACATAGGTCTCAGAACCACCATCATGGCCCACAAGTACTGCTGCCAGATGGGGCTGCTTGCCACCCTTCGAAACAATCTCTTTTACCTCTTCAGCAATCTCAGCCTTAATAGCTGCTGCTGTTGCTTTTCCGTCTATCAGTTGCATCCTTATCTTTTTACCTTTTTACTTTTTTACCTTTTTACTCTTTCATCCACTGCCACTCGTCTTTAACCTTCTCTATATCGAGATTCATCAGAGCGTCTACATCCGTAGCTTTCATGCCGATATAGACAGCGACCTCCTTCAACGTCTCTACCTCTTTATTGGAAATATTGGCATCCGACTTAACGATCAGTGCCAGCATCGACAACATCTGATAGCGGAGATCCTCACTGAGGGAACTGGCAATCTGACTGCCACAGTCGCCTATCAGTTGCAGGAACGCCATCGGCTTTTTAGCCTCAAGCTCATCGTGCTTGGCAATCAGCTTCTTGACCACATCCATACCTTCCACCTTGGCTTCCTCACCAAAGGTGTCATGCAGGAATTTTCCCAGGAAGTCATATTCCTCTGGCTCCACCTTACCATCGGCAATGACGATATAGGAAGCCATCGTCAGCATAGAGAACAGGAAACTGTTACGAAGATTCTCACGTACAGGGCTGTTGACATTGAACGTCTGACGGAACTCATCCGTAATAACCACGTTCTCTGCAGAGAGCTTCACCTCCTGCTCCTGCTTCTGCTGGCCTGCCACATGCTCTGTCAATTCCTTCATCGGGCCTTCCTCGAAGAGTCCCTTCAGATTGTTGATCCATTTACCAAATGCCATAATCTTAATGTTTTGAGTTGAGTGTTTAAAGTTGATATCTAAAACTTCGGCATGCCGCCGCCCTTCATGGCCTTCATGGCATTGGCCATCTGAGCCATCTTCGAAGAGCCCATACCAGTCACCATGCGCATCACCTTTCGAGTCTGGTCGAACTGCTTCATCAGACGGTTCACATCCTCGAGCTTTGTACCACTACCGGCAGCAATACGCTTACGACGGCTCTGGTTGATGATATCAGGATTAGCACGCTCCTTCGGTGTCATCGAGTTGATGATGGCCTCGATACCCTTGAAGGCATCGTCATCGATATCGAGATCCTTAATCTGCTTGCCCACGCCTGGAATCATCGCTGCCAGATCCTTGATGTTACCCATCTTCTTGATCTGCTGAATCTGACCCATGAAGTCGTCGAAGTCGAACTTGTTCTTGCGAATCTTCTTCTCCAGTCGCTTGGCTTCCTCCTCATCGAACTGCTGCTGAGCACGCTCCACGAGACTGACGATATCACCCATACCGAGGATACGGTCGGCCATACGCTCAGGATGGAACACGTCGATGGCCTCCATCTTCTCACCAGTACCGACAAACTTGATGGGCTTTGTCACAACCGTACGGATAGAGAGGGCGGCACCACCACGGGTATCACCGTCGAGCTTCGTCAGAACCACGCCGTCGAAGTCAAGACGATCATTGAATTCCTTTGCCGTATTGACAGCATCCTGACCAGTCATCGAGTCGACTACGAAAAGGGTCTCATTGGGATGAATGGCATTCTTCAGGGTCTCTATCTCCTGCATCATCTCCTCGTCAACAGCCAAGCGACCTGCGGTATCGATGATGACCACATCGTTGGCCTTTGCCTTGGCCTCCTGAATAGCGTGGTTGGCAATCTCCACAACATTCTTATTGTCAGGCTCTGAATAGACGGGCACACCAACACTCTCACCAACGACATGCAACTGCTGGATAGCAGCAGGACGATAAACGTCACAAGCCACAAGCAACGGCTTCTTGTGGTTACGAGTCTTGAGCAGATTGGCGAGCTTACCACTGAACGTGGTCTTACCAGAACCCTGCAGACCTGACATCAGGATAATGGCAGGAGCACCAGGACGACCCTCTATTTTCAGTTCGGCAGCCTTACCACCCATGAGCTCAGCCAACTCATCGTGAACAATCTTCACCATCAGCTGACCAGGTTTGACAGCAGTGAGCACATTCATACCCAGTGCCTTCTGCTTCACGGTGTCAGTAAACTGCTTGGCTACCTTATAGTTCACATCGGCATCCAACAGGGCACGACGTACATCCTTGAGGGTCTCTGCAACGTTGATCTCGGTGATTTTCCCCTCACCTTTCAGTATCTTAAACGATCTCTCTAACCTATCTGATAAATTCTCAAACATATTCTATCTTTTCTTTTTGACATAAGAACATAAGTACAAAAATCTTGGCGCAGCCCTTATGTCCTTTTGTTCTTCTGTCTAAAAAATACTTTTATTCAACAATTATGCCCTGCTCCTCACACAGTTTCAGACTCATCTCCTTCAGCTTGAACTTCTGGATCTTACCAGAACCTGTCAATGGGAACTGATCGATGAAGAACACGTACTTCGGGATCTTGTAACGGGCAATCTTACCACGACAGAACAGCTGTACATCCTCAGGTGTCATCGTTACACCCTCCTCCAGAATGATGAAAGCACCAACGGCCTCACCATATTTCTTCGAAGGTACGGCAGCCACCTGCACATCGCGGATGCCAGGCATGTGATAGAGGAACTCCTCGATCTCACGAGGATAGATGTTCTCACCACCACGGATAATCATATCCTTGATACGGCCTGTAATCTTGTAGAAACCCTGTTCGTCCTTCACACCCAAGTCGCCCGAATGCAGATAACCGTTCTTGTCGATCACCTCAGCCGTAGCCGTGGGGTTCTTGTAATAGCCCTTCATCACGTTGAAGCCCTTGCAGCACATCTCACCCTGCACACCAACGGGGCACTCCTCGCCAGTCTCTGGGTCGAGCACCTTCACGTCGACAAACGGATAGTCACGTCCTACGGTGGTGCAGCGCTGTTCGAAGGTGTCGTTCAAGCACGTCTGTGTCATACCAGGCGACGACTCTGTCAGGCCGTAGACGCTGGTGATGGTCATATACATCTTCTCAGAAACCTGCTTCATCAACTCCACAGGACAAAGCGAACCTGCCATGATTCCTGTGCGGAGGCTGGTCAGGTCGAACATATTGAACATGGGGTGATTGAGTTCTGCGATAAACATCGTAGGCACGCCATAGACAGCCGTACAACGCTCCTTGTGGATAGACGCCAGGACCACCAGCGGGTCGAACTTTTCGACCATCACCTCAGTACATCCATGCGTCAGACAGTTCATCGTGGCAAGCACGACGCCAAAGCAATGGAACAAGGGCACGCAGACACAGAGCTTGTCATCCTGTGTGAAGCCCATATTCTCGCCTGTGAAGAAGCCGTCGTTGGCAATACCGAAGTGCGTCAGCATCACACCCTTGGGGAAGCCCGTCGTACCAGAGGTGTACTGCATGTTGCAGACATCGTAGCACGTCACCTGACTCTTCATCTCCTGCAGAGTCTCGTCCTCCACGTTCTGTCCCAACAGAAGCAATTCGGCAGTGTTGAACATACCACGATATTTCTCCATACCGATGAACACCACGTTCTTCATATAAGGGAAACGCTCGCTGTTCAGATGACCGCGCTCGCAGTTCCTCAGTTCGGGCAGCATCGTATAGGTCATGTCCACATAGTTACAGTCCCATGTACCATCGGTGATACACAGGGTATGCATGTCGGAGTCCTTACAGAGATACTCCAGCTCGTTCTGCTTGTAGTTGGTGTTCACCGTCACCAGCACGGCACCGATTTTGGCGGTGGCGTAGAGGAAGGTCAACCAGTCGGGCACGTTTGTAGCCCAGATACCTACGTTAGAGCCTTTCTTCACACCAATGGCAATCAAGCCCTTGGCGAGGTTGTCTACACGCTCATTGAACTTACTCCAAGTAAAGCGGAGGTCACGGTCACTGTAGACGATGTATTCTTTGTCTGGGGTTGTCTCAGCCCAATGTTCTAGCCACTGTCCGAGTGTGCGTTCATGAAGCGTATAACCCTCCGATCCTGTTTCAGCAGGATAAGTTCTATCAGGCAACGGTCTGCCTGCCATGTCTAATCTCACGTTACTCATACAGCCTTTCTGTTCTTATGTTCTTAAGTCTGAAAATCAGAATGGAATATAGATGAGAGCGAGAATCTTGGCAGACTTCCCAGGAGCGCCATGCAGATGATGCTTCACGATCGAGTCGTAATAGATCGAGTCGCCTTCTTTGAGTGAATACTTCTCCTTACCGTATTCCACTTCTACTTCACCCTCCATAACATAGATGAACTCCTCACCCTCGTGGGCTGAGAGTTTGTATTCGGGTGTCGTCTCAGGATTGATGTCGATGATGAACGGCTCCATGTGACGTCCAGCTTTCTGCTGAGCCAACGGATGATATTCCATGTGCTTACGGGCATCAGTAGCACCGTTTGAGAAACTGATACTGCTCTCGCGCTCACGATCCTCAGCACGTGTGACAACAGGACCCAGAGCATCACTGTCGTCCATGAAGGTGCCCAGTCGCACACCCAGTGCTCGGGCTATCTTGATCAGCGGACCTAAAGAAGGTAGGTTCTGGTCATTTTCAATACTGTTGATCTGCTCAACTGACAGACCTGTGCTCTCAGCGACTTCCTCGATAGAGAGGTTTTTGGTTTCTCTGAGTCCCTTGATTTTGGAACCCACTAAAGTGTTAGTGTTGGACATAATTCTTTTAACTTGATATCGATATTTACTTTTTAGGGCGCAAAATTACAATAAAAAAACGAAACTCACAAACTTTCTCTTGAATTTTTAATCTATAAGATAAAAAGAACAAAAGAACATATTTTTATTCCATCTCTTCCTTTGAACTTTTGTTCTTCTGTCTAAACGAATATTCACAGCCACAATACTGTTGGTTGTAAAAGTTAAATTCTTTCAGCAATTGGTTTCGACGATCCTGCAGCCCGCCCTTGCGCCAGTTCTGAGCCCAGAATGCCGTACCCTCTACGGCCTGCTCTGCCTGATGGCCTGCCCGTTCTATCTGTTCCAGACTCTTCCATCGGCTCGATGCCAGTGTCGTTGCGAACCACCTGATGCCCAATTCCCTCGCTTTCTGGGCTGTCTTTGTCAGCCGAAGTGTGAAGCATTGTTCACAGCGCCGCCCACGTTCTGGCTCTCCCTCCAGACCACAGACACCACCAAGCCACGACTGATGGTCATAGTCGCCATCGATCCACGTCAATCCAAGACGCTCCGCATGACGCTTGCTCTCGTTCTTGCGAATCTCATATTCTTCTCGTGGCCATATATTCGGATTGTAATAGAATATAGTTGGTTTAACACCATTGGCGAGCATCCACTCTACAATGGCAGAGGAGCATGGTGCGCAACAAGCATGCAGCAACACCTCTTTGACACCTTCAGGCACTATAATCGCTGGTTTCTTCATTTTCAGACTGCAAAGTTAATCATTTTTTTTAAAAATGAGTGTTAATCTTCTCAAAAATCATGCTTATTCCAATTTATTATCGTATCTTTGTCGAATAAACATTCAAATACTACTAAATACAATAGCGAAATGAATCTGAATCTGACAGCTAACATCAAGATGCCTGAACATGAGTTAAGGCGACAGGTTATTGACCTCTGTAATAAAACGGGCAAGCCCTTGTTGAAACTCTCCACGAAAGATTATGTGGACAACGGACTGGGACACCTCGTAGAACAATTCGACGGACAAGCCGGTCTGGTGAACATCGAAGTATTCAACGAACTGCAGCACACCATCACAGGATGGCCAGGAGGCAAACCCGACGTTGACGACACCACACGTCCGGAGCGCGCCAAGCCCTACCCCAAGCGTGTCGTTGTGTTCTCACCCCACCCTGATGATGATGTCATCTCGATGGGAGGTACCATCCGTCGACTCATGCAACAGAAGCACGATGTGCATGTGGCCTACGAGACTTCTGGCAATATCGCTGTGGGCGACGAGGAAGTGCGTCGATTCATGCACTTCATCAATGGCTTCAACACTATCTTTGCCAATGGTTCCGATCAAGTCATCAAGCACTCCTACCAGACGGTGAAGGCCTTCATCAAGAATAAAAAGGAGGGCGACCTCGACAATCAGCAGATTCTCCGTCTGAAAGGACTGATCCGCAGAGGTGAGGCGCGTCTGGCCTGCGAGTACAACGGCATCGACAGTCATCATATCCACTTCCTCGACCTGCCATTCTATGAGAGCGGCAAGATTGAGAAACTCCCTATGACAGAAAACGACGTGACGCCGATTATCGAACTGCTCTCTGAGATTCAGCCACATCAGATCTATGTGGCTGCCGACCTTGCCGATCCTCATGGTACCCACCGCAAGTGTACTGATGCCGTATTGGCAGCCATCGACGAGGAGAAGAAGGCAGGAGCCGAGTGGCTGAACGATTGTCGCGTTTGGATGTATCGTGGTGCCTGGGCTGAATGGGATGTAGCCGACATTGAGATGTGTGTGCCGATGAGTCCTGAGGAACTCCGTGAGAAGCGAAATGCCATCCTGCGCCATCAGAGTCAGATGGAGAGTGCCCCGTTCTTGGGTAACGACGAGCGCCTGTTCTGGCAGCGTGCCGAGGACCGCAACCGTGAGACGGCAAAGCGCTACGATGCACTCGGACTGGCCTGTTACGAGGCGATGGAAGCTTTTGTGGAATACCATTTTTAAAGGTAAAAAAGTAAAAAAGTAAAAAAGTAAAAAAAATAGATAAGAAATGGAGAATGTGTCAGTTAACAAGGTAATGGGGGTGGTTAAAGTTTTTTTATCTTTTTACCTTTTTACCCTTTTACCTTTAAGCGTTCATGCGGGTGAACCTGCAAATTATGAGGTAGTGCCTCTGCCACAAAGCATTGTAGAACAAAAGGGTGCCCCATTCATCCTTGAAGAGGGGGTTGAGATTCTGGCTTCAGCAGAGTTGCAACGTGAGGCAGAGTTTCTGAAACAGTATATCGAAGAGGTGACGTGGAACAATCTTCCCATCGCCCAGAAGAGAGAGAAAAAAGTGCGTTATATCGAACTGAGTGTCTCTCCCACTGTCAAAGAGAAGGAGGGTTACGTGATGACAGTCAGTCAGAAGGGCGTCACGATCCAGGGAGGCTCTGCTGCTGGTGTGTTCTATGGCATCCAGACCTTGCGAAAGGCTGTGAAAGAAGGGGTTATCATGAATCCTGTCATCATCACAGATGCACCTCGCTTCAGCTATCGTGGCATGCACCTCGACTGCTCGCGCCATTTCTTCTCAGCAGATTTCGTGAAGAAGTATATCGACCTGCTGGCGCTTCACAATATGAACCGTTTCCACTGGCATCTGACGGACGATCAGGGTTGGCGCATCGAAATCAAGCGGTTTCCTGAGCTGACAACCATCGGAGCACAGCGCTCTGGTACGATCCTCGGCACCAACTCCGACCTCGACGACGGTATTCCTCATGGCGGATTCTATACACAGGAAGAAGCCCGAGAGATTGTGAAGTATGCTCAGGAGCGCCATATCACGATCATCCCAGAGATCGACATGCCTGGTCACATGCTGGCTGCACTTGCCTGCTATCCAGAGTTAGGCTGCACTGGCGGACCTTATCAGGTGGGCCACTACTGGGGTGTCTATACCGATGTACTCTGCGTGGGCAATCCAAAGGTCTTCGACTTTGTGGAGGGCGTTCTGACAGAGATCATGGACATCTTCCCATCGGAGGTGATTCATATCGGAGGCGATGAGACGCCTACCGTGAAATGGGAGAATTGTGCGAAGTGTCAGGCACTCGGACTGACCAAGAATCAGTTGCAGGCTTACTTCACTCAGAAAGTGTTCGACTTCCTCACTGCCCACCATCGTCGCGCATTAGGTTGGGACGAGATTCTCGACGGCTGCCCAAAGGATGCGATGATCATGTCGTGGCGAGGTACAGCCCCTGGTGCTAAAGCTGCCCAACTGGGACACGACGTCGTGATGGCACCTACCTCACATGTTTACTTCGATTACCTGCAATCTCAGGAACGTCTGTTCGAACCTTCGCGCTGCGAGGGTTTCATCCCCGTTGAAAAGGTCTACTCGCTCGACCCTGCTCCTGATACGCTCTCGGTAGAAGCCAGAAAGCATATCCTGGGCACTCAGGCCAATATCTGGACGGAGTATCTTTTCACGGAAGGCATGGTGGAATATCAGGCCCTGCCTCGTATGTCGGCACTCTCAGAAGTGCAGTGGACGCTGCCGGAGCGCAAGAACTACGAAGCCTTTAAAGAGCGACTGACACGCCTGACGGCACTCTACGAGCTCTATCACTATCAATATGCCAAGCACCTCTGGCCTGAGCGACAGCTCCCCAGTCGTTGGCAATTCTAAGAAACAAGAAATGATGGTCCGTGGACTTTAATACCTTTGATTAAAGTCCACGGGCTTTCCATATACGATCCTTCGCGGCATTGATCTCCTGGAACTTCTTCTCAGCGGCCCTGCGCACATCCTCACCCAGTGCAGCCACCTTATCAGGATGGTGCTCCAGGGCAAGTTTACGATAGGCTATCTTCACCTCGTCGTCAGAAGCATCAGGGCTGACGCCCAGCACCTTATAGGCATCTTCGAGGGTATTGCCTTCGAGGTGGAGCATCGAGTCGACCTCACTCGCACGGAGTCCCATCCACTGGGCACACTCCTTCAGGGCCGTAATCTCACTCTGGGGCACGTTGCCATCAGCCTTGGCCACCATCACGAGATAGTTCAATAGCTGTAAGCGCTGCGAATAGTCCATCTGCTGATTGATCTGTCCACAACACTCGCGAACTGTCGACTTGAACTGCGTCCACCCCTCACGTTTCTGCTCGTCGAAGAGTCTGTTCAGAATCTCGTTACCCTGCTGCACAGCACCAGAGCCAAAGTTCTGGCGCAACATCTGCCGCACCAGCTCCATCTCTGAGTGCATCGCCTTCCCGTCGGCCTTAATAATATAAGAGGAGAGCACGAGCAGCGAGAACAGGAAGCTGTTACGCTGTCCCTGCTGCTGCCGCTGGCGATAAGCCTGCTGATATGCCTGATTGTAATCCTGATAAGAACGTTGCGAGCCTGAGCCCCATGTACCTGAGTTATCAGGTGTATTCACACCGTCGAGCATCGTATCAAACAATGATCCAACCAAATAGCCTGCCAGAGCTCCCAACGGTCCTCCAGCCATCCATCCGATAAATCCTCCAATCCACTTTCCTGCTGCCATAATTTCTTTTTTATCTGCGAAGGTAATACTTATTTCTTAAAAAACACTCTTTTAATTGCACATGATGCAGAGCATCGTGAGGTCGTCACTCTGAGGGGCATCGCCCACATGCTGCTTCACGCTCTCCGACAAACGGTCCACCATCTGCCTGGCTCCCTCAAAGGGATGGCTGGCTATGATGTCGAGGATCTGGTCATCCCCAAACTGCAACTGCTCACCATCCTCTGCCTCCGACAGTCCGTCAGTATATAATAAGAGAGGTCTGCCCTTGACATTCTCGATTTCCTCGCCCACGAACTCCAGTCCCGGCCACAAGCCGATAGGAGCATTCGCCTCCATGTCCACGAATACGGGGTTTGAGGGAGCGTCGCCCTGCTGGTTGCTCTCCATCATCACAGGTGGATTGTGACCAGCATTACAGTACAAGAGCTTGCCACTCTGCATATCGATTTCTCCGATAAACATGGTACAGAACATGCCGTTCTCATTATTCTCCGACACGGTCTCATTAAGCTGCGTCGCAATATATTCTGGCGGATATCCATCCTTGGCCACCATACGGAACAGATTGACAATCACCGACATAAAGAGTGAGGCTGGTATACCCTTTCCACTGACATCGCCAATACAGAAATAGAGCTTATTGTCCTGAATGAAGAAGTCGTAGAGGTCGCCTCCTACCTCCTTGGCGGGCTTCAGGATGCCGTAGATGTCGAAATGGTCGTGCTGGGGGAAAAGCCTTGGCACCATGCCCATCTGTATTTCCCGTGCGATGCGCAGTTCACTCTCTATACGCTCCTTGGCCGTCGTCGTCTCCTCCAACTGGTCGTAGGCCGTCTTCAGGTTCGTGTTCGCCTCCTGCAGCTGGTCGTTCATGAGTCTCAATCGGCGCGCATTCAGGCTCCTTCGCCAGAGGATGTAAGCGAGGGCCAGGATGATGAGTGCAGCGATGGAGATAGCCGATGTGGTGAAGATCCTGCGAGCCCGTGCGGCCTGTTCCTGCGCTGCCATCTTCGACTCGTATTCGCTGATCTGCAGGTTCTTGTTATGCTTGTCGAGACTATCGTTCTGCAGCCTGACAGCAGCATTCTGCAACTCCACCTCCTTGTTTTTCAGGTTCAGCTGCAGCGCCTCTTCCTCCAGCCGCTTCTGCTCCAGTTCACCAGCCATATTCTCCAACTGCAACGACTGGTTACGCAGTTTCAGTTCCTTCTGTTCGTTCTCCAGGCGACCTACGTCCATCGAGGTAATCATCTCCAGAAGCAGATGCGAATTGCGCGCCTCGTTGACAGAGTCTTTCCATATTATATAATTAGTCAACGACTTTAAGGCCATCTCGTAGTTCTTCTGCTCACGATAGATTTCACGCTCGAGATTGTAGCGCGTCATCGGCGCACGGATGGTGGAGGCTATTCGCAGGGCCTCGTCGAAATGGCGGTCAAGGATACATCTGAAGATATCCACCCTCTGGCCATAGATATCATCCCGTCCATAGGCTTTTTTGACCTTCTCACGCTCTGCATAAAAACGGTTGAAGTCTGTCCTGAAATCGCTGTTCTTGGGATGGTATGCGGCACTATCGGCAGCCGACATACACATCAGGGAGTAGGCATTCAAGCGGTGTAATTCATTCAAATGAGACTCACGGATGGCCTGCTCAGCGTATTGGATGGCACTCTCCATGTGCTTTCGCAAATATGAGATCTTCGCCAGTTCTATCAGACTGGAAGCCGCACTCTCATTGGGCAGGTATTCATGCAGATAGTTGACAGCCTTCTTGAATCCCTTGATGGCCTCCTCATGATTCTGCATTTGCTCATGGGCGTATGCCGACACGTGGAGCCCGTTATAGATACCCCACTTGTTGCCCTGCTTGATGGCATGCTCTTGCATCTCCTTGGCAATCTGCATGGCCCTGCTGCGACGCTGACGATTACTGGAGAAGAGCACTTGGTTAGCCCAGGCACGATAGAACATACGATCGTCGCCAGCCTCCTCTGCAGCCCTTTTCAGACTGTCTGTGACACTGATGAACTCATCGTAATCATAGCCACTATAGAGTTTATACATCCTGGCCTGCAACCGTTTCACCTCGTCGGATGCAGTCTTCTGAGCACTGGCATTCAGCACTGTCAGACACAGCAGCAAAACCATCAGGAGTCTTTTCATTCTGCCTTGATGACTGTCAAAAAGTCTTGTTGAATCACGCCGTTCGTTGCCACGACGCTGTTACCTTGGGTGAAGTCCTGAGAGCCTGAGTAGTCGGTGACCGTCCCTCCAGCCTCCATCACGATCAGACTGCCTGCCATATAATCCCACTGGCCGATATACTGCTCCGCATAGCCGTCGAGCCTGCCTGCTGCCACCTGACAAAGTGCCATCGCTGCAGAACCGCAAGCCCGAATACTACCCACATGGCCATAAAGCCGATCTATCAATCTCTTCATCACAGGCTTATAGGCATCGCTGTTATAAGGAAACTGCAGACAGAGCAGCGCATCCTGCATCTTCTGCGAACTGACGTGAAGCCTTTCACTCCTCACTCCACACTCCTCACTCCTCGTTCCACAAAGCCATGCTCCCCCGCCCTGCCAGGCATAGAAACACTCATCAGCGCAGATCTCATAGACCACCCCAATGAGCACCGTCTTCCCTTGCAAGAGTGCGATACTGACAGCGTAAGGTGCATACTGATGGATGAAGTTCGTCGTCCCATCAAGCGGATCAACCACCCAGAGCAACTCCTCACTCCTCACTCCACACTCCTCACTCCTCGAAACATCACTCCTCACTTCTCTTGCCGTTCCTTCTTCCGTGATGAAGCCTGCCTCAGGCAATAGCTCACGTAAGGCACTGACAATCAGGCGCTCCGACCCTTTATCCACATACGACACATAGTCGTGGGCATGCTTACGCTCCACACTATCGAAGGAGAACTTACGCCGTTCCTCCCTGATATAAGCACCTGCCTGTCGTGCTATCTCGCACACAGCCAACGTATATTTCTCTAAATCCTTTTCTTCCACAACTTATTAGATTAATCCATTTTCAACTGCAAAAGTACAAAAAGCCGAGGACATAACAAAACGAATAACGTTTTATTTCCAAATTAATTGGAAATCCTCCTACCTTTCCGCGAGCCGATAGATATGACCAGAGGTCTTGCGATCAGTCTCGAAGTCGAACTTCTGGTCGCTCAAGGCCCTGCCCAGTTTGGTGAAGGAGGTCTTGGGGTCGTAGTTGGCATAGCGGTTCTTCAGCAGCTCGTGAATCTCCGTCAGCCCCCACCATCTGCCTTCGCCAGCCTTCGGTTTGCTGAAGGTCTCGCCAATCATCTCCACCAGATCGTTCAGTTTCTGATAAGGCTCATTCTCCTTGATCAGCGTCGCAATCTCCTCATTATCAAGCCAGAAACGCTCACCCGTATTAAAGAGATGGAGGGCCTGGGCGAAGAGCTGACAATGCTCGAGATTGTCCTCGAAGTTGATGTTGCCATTTACGCCCACACAGACAAATCGGCGAGAGCCCGTAGGATCCACCAGCGGTTTCTGCTGGTTGGTGGTACCTATAAAAGAGGTATAGCGGCGGAACTGCCTGATGGTCTTGCCGTAAGGCGGGCGGAACTTCACTTCGGCTGACGACAGCAGGTATTTCAGCACGATCTGCTGCGAGGCGGTGGTCTTGTCGAACTCATCGATGTTGATCATCGCAAACATCGTCAGCGCGATGTTCAGGTCGAACTCGTTCTTGAAGTTGATCTTGTCGTTGTAGTAGTCGCGCAGTTCCGGAGGCAGGATAATCTTGCAGAAACGCGTCTTTCCACAACCCTGACGACCAATCAAGAGCGGCGTCAACGCATTGCCAGTCAACTGTTTATCACTCTCGCGCCACTGAGCCACCATGCCGATGAGCCACATCTTCAAGTACTTGGGCCAGTTGGGCTGCGAGGTGGGCACTCGGGCTGCGAGCTCTGAGATATAGTCGTGACCGTTCCACTTCGGCAGCTTGTCGAGCCAGACGTTCACGGGGTCATACTGCTCGATACGGGTAGAGTCGATAAAGCGGTTCACATCTCTGTCCCACGACTTCAGTCCCAGCTCCGTAGCCCTCATCGTCATATCATTGCGCACCTCCTCCGTAAGCGGCTTAAACGTCTGATCATCAGAGTATTTCTCACGATACTCAGCCACACCCGTCATCAGGTTCTTGCGCATCTCGAAGTTCTCGTTGAGGAAGATTTCCGTCTTCATCATCTGCAGCGTATCGTTAGGGATGCTCTGCAGGGGCTTGATCTTGTGCTTCTTCATGTAGTCCTCCTGAAGGGTGACGGCATAGACGGCCTCGAAAGTCTTCTTTAGCAGCAGTTTGTCTGTGTTCAAGGCAGGATGCTCCAGCGTCATCCCCTGTGCGAAGGCCAAGGGTATGCCCTGATTCAGACAACGTGTGGCAATCTCCATCAGCAGCGTCTCCAGACGGTCATCGTCGGGCAGCTCGAAATAATGGCCCAAGGTGGTGTCGATGATGAAGAGCCACTCCAGCCGGTAGGTGCGCTTCACGGTGCGTCCAGGCATCAGTCGGTCACTCTCTCGAGAGATGCTAACAGGCTGAGGCACATCGTGTTTCAGCGTATCGGCATAGAACGGACGGGCATCGGGATTGAAGCTCATCTCTGGGTCGGCACTCACATAGACGGTTCTGTCGAGGCGAGGCTCCAGATACTCGATATCGAAACCAAACTGGTTCATATACGCCCTGCGGGCTGTCTGATAGAGATTCTGGTGAAACTGCTGGATGTCCGCCTCCTTTTGAGGTAGGAGATTCTTTTCGGTTGTCTGGTTGGGGAACAGCTCCCCTCGGCAAACAATCTTCACGCTCTTGCCCGATGCCCCCAGAAAGCACATCAGCGTCTCAGGCATCATCTTCGCCAGATCCCTCACCTCAACGGCTTTCTCGTAAGTCGGCAGATTGTTTACCTCGATGACTATCAAGCCGTTATACCCCAGCACCCTGTGCTCACCCTTGAACTTATCAAACTCCTGCGCAAAGCAAAGTCGCTCCAGTTTGATGCCTCCAGCCCAGTTGGTCAGAATCTGCCCGTCAGGCTGACGTTCCTTCAAGATCAGATTATACATCTCCCTCAGTTCGGTAACAGTATGCTGCCGCCAGCCCTTCTGGATAAACAGCGCGATATCTTCTACAGGATGACGAGTGATCGTCTCATTTTTCCCTTTCTTCTTGATGATTGTTACTTTCATTGCTATTCAATTGTTGATTTTTGAGACTGCAAAGATACTAAATTTTTCGCGCTTTTGCAAATAATTTGCCGTAAAATTTCAAAAACTAATGACATATGACATAATGTTTATCCGAAATTATTGATTATCAATAAATTAGTTTCAAGAAACAAGTTTGACAAATGACATAAAAACGACATAGAAACGACATACTAATGACATAAATAACCTGTATTTGGTTCGCGATAGGCCAAATAAGCGCCCATCAGGGAGGGTAGCTGGCGGAGAATTCCCACGTTGGGAACAAAACATTCCCACGTTGGGAATAAAGTATTCCCACGCTGGGAATGAATAACGAGCCTAAGGATAGCGAATAAGCAGCACTTATCGCCCAATAAGGAACCCTTATTGCAGAATAAGTCCCCCTTATTGCAGCATAAGGGACCCTTATTGACCCTCTTTATGTCATTAGTATGTCATCAGTATGTCGTTTCTATGTCATTAATATGTCGTTTTCATGTCACTTCTATGTCATTTATATGTCATTTCAAAATTTCGCAATCATCTGATAACAAGCCAAATACAACAGCTTTTATGTCATATGTCATTAGTTTTTAAGATTTCAGCCAAAAAAGTTGCAAAAATAACTATTGAACGTCAGGGCAGACGCTCACCCGAATCAGGGGGACAACAACATGTATTCATTAAAATTCTCCCCAATTATTTGGCGCATTGGCAAATAATGCTTATCTTTGCTGCGATGTTTGAATGGTTCCAACACATGAAATACTATATCATCCTGCTCGCTTTGTTCTGCGGTCTGAATGGGCATGCGCAGGATGAGGATGATATCGCCCGTTCGATTAATCTGACGGAGGTGGTGGTGCTGGCTGATGGCATGACCTTCGAGGAATACCTGTTGAAGCAGGTGCTGGCTAATGCCAAACCGCTGAAGGAGCGGATACAGACGCTGAGGTATTCTGTGACGTGCCAGTTGGAGAAGGACATGGACCTGAAGAAGTTTCCTCACCGTCGTACCATCACCTTCGCAGCCCGTCTGGCAGGATATGGACCCATCGTTTCTGCCCTCAGGGAGCATAAGCATTTCGGCATTACGATGGCTGAGGATGTGCTCTTCAACAAGGGAAAGATAACGACCTCGAATGTCAGGATGGTTGAGATGAAGCAGGAGCTTACGCAGAAGCAGATCGACTCGTTTCTGAAACACGACGGCATGATGAGCACTAACGTATATGACAAATTCTATAAGAAGGTGCGCGAGAAGGTGAAGGAACTGCAGAAGAAGCGCAAGAGGGGGGAGGACACGGGCTTGAGATATAGCGGCAGCTATACCGACGGCAAGCGGACTTACTACATCGTGGAGCTCGACAAGATGAAGGTTCACATTGCAGACGGCTGTTGGCAGATTTCACGTATCAGCTATATTGAGGGACAGAACAACATGTACTATGAATGCAAGGAAATCAAGCCTGGCGTGTTCTTGCTGTCTCATGGCAATGCAAAGCTGTTTCTTGACAAAGAAAAATGGCCCAAGGGCTATATCTCGATGATCATGAAATACAGCTATCACTAAAGAAAACGCTCTATTTCGCGACAAACTTCTTTCCGTTGCAGATATAAATGCCCTTCTGAGGCTTGGCTACTCTTTGGCCTTGCAGATTGTAGAGGGTGTCGTCAGCATGAGGACTGACAGTTAACGTCTGTATACCACTGACTAACTCCGACATCGACTCGACGGCACGATCCATCCACGCCTTTCGGCGAGTGAGCCACGAGATGATGCCCTGTGTACGTTCGCTGGCTGTCCTTCGATCCTGATTCCACAACTGATTGTCCAATTCTACTGATGCATCAAAGGCTGGTGCCTCGGCAGATGCAGCATAAGCCTCCAGATAACTGAAAAGCTGATCGAAGATGGTAGGTGACAATTCCTTCCACTTGGCGACATAGGACTTGATAAATGCCTCATCTTCAAACAGATAATTATAGAAATACCAGCCTCCTCTGTGGGCCATACTCCACTCTTCTTCATCGAGGAAAATCATGTCAAAATCCCAAAGCAGGGCAAAAGCGATTTTCGACTGCGCCGTCTGGTCGTACTTCGCCAAATAGTAGTTGGCTCCAGCTGCATCCTTGCTCCCTAAGATGTCGTGCAGCATTATCCAGGTCACGAACGAGTTCACGTCGATATAGTCGCCATAGGTGCCATCCCTCATCGCGTCTTCAGCCTGATGAATCATCGTCGTGAAGTAATCCAGCTGTTCCTCGCTGATCTCCTTGGCATCAGGATATTTGAAGGTATAGTGCATAGAGATCGACTTACGCGTACTCTCCACGTAGACATCCTCGTTCCACCAATAGGCATCGTATTCGAAGATGAAGCCTGACTTATCTACATTCAGACGGCACGACTTGTTTCTTTCGACAGACTCGCAGAGCATATACAGCCCCTTGTATTCGCCATTCAGAATCAGGTTGACATACTGGTAGGAAGGTGTCCACATCATGCCAGCCAGTTCGTTCAACTTAAAGCCAGTCTTCGCGCTGAGACTCTCGTCGAGAATCAGCAGCCAGTCCTTGTCTCCGTATTTCTCATCGTCGCCTCGCAGCAGCAGGTCTGCCTTCTTCTGCAGTTTGATCTTGTAGGGCTTCTTCTTAGCCCATGCCGTAGTGTTTCCCCTGATTTTCAGGGTGATACCGCTCTCGTCTTTCAGATAGTCGCCGCTGTCGAAAAGCAGTTCCTTGCCTTTCGTCATCCTCAGTCGTGCAGGCACCTTCGTGGCATTCCTGATGCCATATCCCATAGCTCCTGCTGGTGGTGAGACGTCCTCGTAAGTCGGCATTTCTCCATCGACAGTCTCAATCTCGATGACTGTCAGACCTGTGTCATACACCTGTTGCAGACTGATGGCATCATCAGCCCTCGCGGCAATTGCTATCCCTACAAACAGGAACAGCAGAACACGTCTGAAAAAAAGCCCTTTTCTCATCACGTGTTATTCGTTCAGAAGCTTTTGGATCTCAGGGAAGACGGTCCAGTCTTCATTGTTATGGGGACAGAGCGTCTGGATGCCCAACGACTGGGCTACTTTGACATTGGTCTCGCTGTCGTCGATGAAAAGGGTCTCTTCTGGCAGGGCGTGCTGACCTTCGAGCATCATCTGGAATATCTCTGGGGCAGGCTTCATCACGCCACACTCATAGCTGAGATAGAGCTTGTCGAAGAAATAGCTCATGGGGCGACCTTGACTATCAAACGCAGGACTATCCGTCCACATGGTCATAAAGGGGTTCGTATTTGAAAGCAGACACACCTGATAGCCTTTTTCCCGCAGACGGAGAATCGTTTCAAGATTCTGCTGGGGCACATAGTCTACATACCCATGCCAAGCCTCAAAGCAGTCCTGCAGCGTGATTTCCTTTCCCGTCAGGCGACACATCTCCTGACGGAACTTCTCTTTCGAGATACGTCCTGACTCCAGATCGGCGAATACACCTTTCTGCTGATAAGCGTCTAAACGCTGGCGGGCATCACGGACTCCAATCTTTTCGAAGCCCTTGATACCTCCTTCGAGACTGAGTGCCAGCACCACGCCCCCAAGGTCGAATGCGATGTTCTTAATCTGTTTCACTTTCAAAAATTTGCTGCAAAAGTACGAATAACTGAGGACATTACAAAACAAAAGTCGCTTTATTTTTTCTCACGAGACCTGTGTCCCATGTGTTTTACGACGTTTTATTCTGCCCATCGAGATAGTGCCTGGCGATATACTCATCAAGGAACTTGCCCCTATTGATCTTTTTGATTGTTCTTTATATAGTCTCCAGGCTTGATGCCAAACTGCTTCTGGAAACATTTCGAGAAATAGGAGGGATTGGAGAACCCAACCATATAGCCGATCTCACTGACTGTGTATTTCCGTTCGAGCAGCAGCTGGGCAGCCTTCTTGAGCCGCACGATCTGAATCATCTCGTTGGGCGTGATGTCTGCCAGCGTCTTGATCTTCGCAAAGAGACCGCTGCGGCTGATGTTCAGCTTGTCTGCCAAGAAGTTCACGTTCAGCTCCGAATTGGAGAAGTTTTCCTCTATAATCCTGTTCATCCTCACGAGGAATTCATTGTCCGTTGCATTCTGGGCTATCTCCGTCACGGGCTCCAGCGGCTGCGTGGAGAATTTCTCCATCAGCTGGCGGCGCAGCTTCAGCATATTACGGATACAGGCCTCGACATACTCCAGTGAGAAGGGTTTTTCGATATAGGTATCGGCACCGACATCCATACCTTCCACCTTGGCATCGTCATCCGTCTTGGCGGTGAGCATAACGAAGGGAATATGGCTCGTCAACGGATTCAGCCGCACGCGCCGGCAGAGTTCGGCACCATCCATACGCGGCATCATCCAGTCGCTGATGATGATATTCACCTCATGTTTCTTCAGCAGGTCGAGAGCCTCGATGCCGTCACTGGCGGTGATGACCTCATACTGATGGCAGAAACTGTCCTTGAGGAAGGCCACCATATCCTCTGAGTCATCGACGATAAGCATGGTGTCTTTCGATGAGCGAGGATATTCGGAGAAACTGGAATACGATGGCTCGGAGGAACGCGGTGGGGCCTGTCCGTCGGAGGTATTCTCGGGCTCCCGCGCCCCCACGCCCTCGTACCCCCGCGCCTCTTCCTGTCTGACGGGCAATACGACAGTAAAGGTAGTGCCCTTCCCCACTTCAGAATCAACTGAGATGGTGCCGTGATGCAGATCGACGATATTCTTCACGATGTTCAGGCCGATACCGGTGCCCGGCTTGTTGTCCATCGCCTGGAAGAACGGCTCGAAGATACGCTGGCGGTCTTCCTCGCGAATGCCGACGCCATTGTCGCTGACCACGATGCGGAAGTGCACCCCGTCAGGCTCCGGCCCGCAACTGAGCCGCACGTCGTCCCTCGTGTATTTATTGGCATTCGTCAACAGGTTGCTGACCACCTTCGTCACGGCTTCCTTGTCGATGATGGCCGTGAAGTGCTCGTCTGGACAGTCCACCGTAAACCGTTTGCCGCCCTGCTCGAAAGTCGGTGCAAAGCGTTCGCTCACACCCTCTATAAGTTCATGGATGTTGTGCGGCGCAAACCGCATCACCAGACTCTGCTGCTCCACCTTGCGGAAGTCGAGCAGTTGGTTCACCAGTTCCAACAGCCGGTGGGCATTGCGGTCGATGACGCGCATGTCGGCCTTACCAGAGATGGCGGTGTCGGCCTTCATGATTTTCTCCAGCGGACCGATAATCAGCGACACCGGCGTACGTATCTCGTGGGCAATCATCGTGAAGAAGTTCAGACGCGCCTCGCGCACCTCCTTCTCCTTCTCCGCATTTAGCCGTTCTATCTCCTGCTGGTGCTGGTGCTCGGCACGCTTCAGGCGGAAGCGCACGTACATCCAGACGGCGACACCTATTAATAATAGGTACAGGATCTTGGCCCACCAGCTCCACCAGAGCGGCGGATGGACCACGATCCGCAGGGCCGCCTCGTTGGCCGACCAGGCACCGTCGTTATTGGTAGCCTTCACACGGAAGACGTACGTGCCTGCAGGCAGGTTGGTATAGGTGGCGCGGTTTTGGTTGCCCACGTAGTTCCAGTCGTGGTCGAAGCCTTCAAGCATATAGGCATACTGGTTCTTCTCCGGCGAGCAGTAGCTCAGCGAAGCAAACGAGAATGTCACCATCTGCCCGTCACTATAGCCAAGCGTCAGCTCCTTCGTCTGCGACAAGTCGAGTGGCAGCCCTTCCGCCGTATGCTCCTCTTGATTCATGATGCTCAGACCGGTGATATAGACCGGTGGCATCACGTGATTGATCTTAATCTGATAGGGTAGGAAACTATTGAAGCCACTGGTGCTGCCAAAGTAGATGCGCCCGTCGCTGGCCTTCAGCCCGGAGTTTGGCTGGAACTGTTCACTGACGATTCCGTCGTGGTGCGTGAAGCGCTGCGTCTGGGGGTGTGTCAGGGTTTCGTCTCCCGCTTTCGTGTTGCCTGCTCCTGGCTCGTATCTGACGATGCCACGCTCTGTCGAGAGCCACAGGGCACCGTTGTCTTCGATGATGCCCATAACGTTGTGACTGGGCACTTCAAGACGGATACGGTCGAAGGCATCCCGTTTAGCGTCGTAACGGCAGAGTCCGCCGACGGTACCTATCCAGAGCCGTCCACTCTCATCCACCAGCGTACAGTTCACTTGATCGTTGGGCAAGGAGTATTTGTCTTCATCGTCATGCAGGTAACGCTTCAGTTGCTTGTCCTTCACGCCATAGCGCCACAGACCGTTGCCTTGGGTGGATACCCATAGTCGGCTGTTCCAGTCCTCGTCAATATCGATGACCATCGCTTCCATCTTACAGATACGCTCGAAACAGTTTTCCGTACGGTTATAAAGATTCAGGCCGTCCATCGTGCCCACCCATGTCCAGCCTCGCATGTCAGTATAGAGCGCATAGCAACTGGGGTTGTCGAGAGATGTTGGATCTTGAGTCTGCGTATATTGTCTCAGGCTGCCGGTCTCTATGTTCAGTACAAACACACCGCTGGTATAGGTTCCCACCCACAGTTCGTCGCCGCTGAAACTGAGGGCATGGGCATTCTGACGGCCCAGCACGCCCTGATGGGGATAATCCAGGAAACGGCCTTCCTTCGGCGAATAGCACATCAGACCGCCATCGTCGCTGGCCACCCAGATACGCCCGTTCTTGTCCTCACAGAAACGGGAGATGACATTACCCGTCAGTCCTGTACCGATAGTGAAGGCCTCGAAACGCTTGCTTACAGGCGAGACATAGTGGACACCACCGTAGAACGTCCCCACCCAGAGGCCGCCTTCCATATCGCTGGTGATGGCATACACAAAGCGGTCGCTGACGCCCCGATTGTCATCCATCAGCCTCTTCCACTCACGGGTCTTCGGGTTGAAACAGATAACCCCGTCGTCACAGCCGATGCAGATTGTATCGTCGTCGCGCTCGAACAAGGCATGGATATGGTTTCCAACCTTCGTGAGCGTCGGTGACAGCACTTGTTCCAGCCTTCCATCAGCATGCATCAGCAGCAGGCCCTCTTCCCAGGTTCCCAGCCAGATGCGCCCGTCATGGGTCTGCAGCATCCGCAGTCCGTTGTAGTCCTGGCTATAAGTCAGTTCTACTGGCTCAAACCGGTCGTGCAGACGGTTCAGCCGCTGTACGAAGGGCTTTCCCCAGTTGGTGGTGGTCCATATCTGATTGGCGTTGTCGATGAACACCTGAGCTGCACCATTGTAGCTCTTGTTCAACTGGTATTGCTTGGCCTGTCCCGTCTTGACGACATAGCGCCATACCCCGTCCTCCATCGTTGCTGCCCAGAGGTTACCCTCCTTGTCGATAGCCAGACTGGTCACCACCGAGTTGATATCCATCGGCAGTTGCTCGAACTGCTGCACCGTCTGCGTCAGGCGGAACACACCTTTCTCTGTACCCACATAGACGGCATCCTCTGTCGTAAGCAGAGCCGACACATACTGGCTGATGCCGAGCTGGGCTATGCGGTAAGGCTGCACCTGTGTGCCGTCATAGCGGCAGAGACCGTTATCAGTACCCAGCCAGATGAAACCGTAGGGATCCTGCACGATGTTGCGCACCGCGTTCGACAATAACCCGTCGTTCATGGTCAGGTTGCGGTAACGATAGTCATCCCTTCCCTCGCAGGGCAAGAGCAACATCATGGCGGTCAGCAGTAACAGGATTCGCTTCATTGCGTGCAAAAATACACAAAAATTCCTGAACTTGCAAGAACTCTGTCTTTTTTCATTCGTTGCCAACCCAGAATTCGTAGGGGAAATCCTCTAATTCGGCCTTTGGCGGCTCTGGGTTTTCATCTGTGGGCATCGGTATCTGGTAGTGCTCCGTGGGCGCGCCCATCACGATCAGGTACAGATGTTTCAGCGTCTTGCCTTTCGGCACCTCGAAACGCTCTGCGTCGATGTCGCTGTAGATCTCCTCGTCGTCGGTGGTGATACCCGTGAGGGCGTGGAGATTGCTTACACCCCTGACGGCAACCTCGACGGGCTTCTGGATATCCACCAGACTGTCGAGGAGGATGGCGTTGAAGCCGTATTCCTCTGGGAACTGCTTCGGACGGTATCCGCTGCCCACCTTCATCGATCGTTCCCCCATGCCATGCAACTCCGTATTAAAGGTGCAGGCATACTTGCGGGTCTCTTTCCGTGCATGCTTGAAGTCGAAGTTCACCAGGTGCTGGTAGCCGCGCAGCATCTCACGGTTGAACTCGTCCTGCGAGAGTCCGTAGAGCCGCTTGTAGGTCATCACGGGGTCCTCGCCTATCCTGCCTTGACGGTAAAGCTCTGCGATTGACTTCCTTCCGTGCAGGTCGCTCCACCA
>JAEEGJ010004086.1_pt1 | contig 51319 bp, 42 predicted proteins | sample 8958761 | NCBI WGS metagenome assembly JAEEGJ01 (sample SAMN16246546, study PRJNA631951) | gut metagenome | biome: gut microbiome; feature: rumen; material: RS-attached | host: Bos | place: Iran: Karaj | collected 2018-10
ACTCATCACAGAAAAACACGCAGCGGTTCTTAAGCTTCCCGTTATTCTCGTCGGCCACAGACAAGATTTCACGGTACATTTGCTGAATGATCAGCGAGATCAGGAAGAAGGTGTTGGGGTTCTCTTCCGGCATGATGATGAAAATGGCACTCTTCTCGTTACAGAACCTCTCAGCATCCAACTCCGTGTCGAAGCACAGAAGCTGTTCCAGTTCCGAGTCGAGAAAGGTGTTCAGCCTTGAAAGCGCGGTACTCATGACCGAGTTCATGGACTGTTCCGGTGAATTGAGGGCTGCGCCTGCAAACCATCGGGCTTTGTGCTCGTCCGGGAGCAGGTCGATCAGGATCTGGAACTGGTTCTTCCCACGGATAGGGGATGGAGCCAGAAGTTCCTGAATGATCTTGAATACGGACACGATATGGCGTTCTTCAGGCTTCCCGAACTCGGCCACCAGCAATATGGTCGCGGTCAGGAGTCCCTCGGCGGCATCGTAGAAGTAAGCGTTCTGTCCAAACGAAGTCGCATCCATCCCGGAAAGGATGATCGTCTTGGAGATAATCTTGGCGTATTTCTCCGCTTTTGCCCGGTAAGTTACGTCATCCTTATGGGAACGTGCGAGATCTATGTACTTGTTCACAAGGTGAAGAAGATTATTCCCGTTGGATCTCGTCGGGTTACGAAGATCGATCACCGAGACGTTGTATCCATAGGTCTTGCAGATGTTTCCATAGTTTCGCATGATGTCGCCCTTGGTATCCGTGGAAAGAAAGCTCATCCCGGATGCCAGAGCGTACTCGATGCACGGATAGAGCCAGAAGGCGGTCTTACCAACACCGGCAGCTCCGAGCATGAGAGCATGGACATCGCCGGTATCCACGATGGCCATGTTCTTCTTGCTGCAACCAACCACCAGTCCCTGCGGTACCGGTTTCTCAGGAATGATGATTGGTGGTCTGCCTTTTTTTCGCCGGTAAAAGTTACGGAGCCTCAGAAATACTGAGACTCCGTGTTCTACCGTTGGCTTCTTTCCTCTGGCGGCCTGATCTCGCCACTTTTTTGGTGTGAAGGGGATAAAGCGATAAGTACGCTTCAACTCCGTCTTTGTGGCCCACCTTGAAGTTCCATGCTGGCCGTCGCCGACTGTCTTACTTTTGATGCCGTTCAGGTTGTAGATGTGACTGACCATAGTGATGATTCCTAGGAAGGACATCATCACAGCCATCACGATGATAAGGATGGGGATCCCGTTTGGCATAGGACTTCACCTTCTTTCTGCCTGAAACTAAGAAGATCCTCATTCCAGTCTTTCAACTTGGGAACAAGGATCTGTACATTGTATCCAGATTTGGTAAGTTTCTGTGAGAGACTTTCGGCAGCCCGTTGTCCCGGGCCATCGTTGTCAAAACAGATGTAAACGGTGTTCAAATTGGGTTTGTCCTGAAGCATCTGCAAAAGCGCTGTTTCCGAGACTGAGCAGGCGGCGATATAGGTATCTTCGTACCACTGATCGGTGTACAAATTGATGTACGACATCATGTCAATCGGAGCCTCGAAAAGGAACACCTGATTTGACTTGCCTCGCCAGTTAAAACTGTACCGACCATCAGATCCAGCCTGATTGGCTCGCCAGCCACAATTCTGTCCGCTGCTTCTCTTGTGTGCATGTCGGGGAGTGCCATATTTGTCGTATCCTACAAACACGACGTTGTGGTAGTCTGCAGCCTCGTAGATCAGGTTGTTCTTCGCAAAGATATCTACGATGTCCGAGCTGAGGCCTCTGGTCTTTTCCAGATATGCCTTCACACGGTTCATGTTCGAGTTCTTTGGCGGAAGATGAAACTCCTTCTCTGTCTTCTTGGGCAGGGAAGTGGTCGCAACGCTTGTAACTCTGGCAATATTGCTCACGGGTCTTCTCTCAAACGTTTGCCCAGCCGTCTCGCCGAGAATCATGAGCATAGCTTCCGGATACTTCAACCCGAAGTACTTCTCGACGAAGCTCACGGTCTTACCACCAGTTTGATCATAGTGATCGAACCAGAGGTTATCGAGGATCGACACTGTCTTTCCTTCGCCTTTCCACATGTACTCCGAGCCAGTCTTCTTCACCTCGTACCCGGATCTTTCAAGTATCTCCACGATACTGGCCTCGTTGGCCTGCCTTTTCTGATCTTCTGTAAACTGAATAAACATCTTTCGTTCCTCTCTTTCTTTTTGGTTGGCGCCCGAATTCGGGCATAAAAAAACCAACCGATTTCTCGATTGGTCATGTGACTCACGGTCTGTTTCGCAAATCGGTCTATCACAAAAAACTTCCTCAATTTATTATATTCTGAAGTTTACAACTATCGAATTCCGAAGTTGTGCAGCTTGTCTGCATCTTTAGAATTTATCCGACTATACTTTTTTCACCGCAGTCCACATTTTATGAGCCACTTCAAGCGTACTCATCACATTTTATGAGCCACTTTAAGTGAGTTCATCACATTTTATGTCTGGAACATCAACAGGAGAAATCAGACTTATCGTATATTTTTCTTTGAAAGGCCATATATATATCCCTCCGTCCAGCCCAGTTCTACCACTGCAATTCAGAGTGCGCAATATAAGTCTTCCATAATCTTTGGCGTACGCGCAGTTTGTATAAGACGTCGCTTTTGATTTATACGCAGTTTCAGTTAGCTCAGAATGTCATGACGGACTACTAAAAAGCGCATCTTTTTAGGAAAAAGTCTTTCAGTAGTATATTCGATACACCTGACAGAACTATCTGGTATGAAACGAAGGGGTTTTGCATATCTCATACAGTATCCTTCATCGGGTGACCGAAATGAGATCTCGACATTTTTTTGTTCCATGCTCTGGCATGATAGAACATTACACAAAAAACTGTCAGAATTCAAATTTAACGTTACACTTCCAAATATGTTCCAAAGAAACAAAGTTCCAAAGCACCACGATCGTGCTTTGGAACCGGTTATCAATGGTCTTCACTCTATCAAAGTTAACTCTCAGGATTTCATAAGAGGATAGAGCAGAAAATTCAGGATATTCCTTTCTATCACAGATCCTTTATTATCAATTCATATCGATTCATTACATAATCCACAACGAGATCTCTTTTGATCTTCATATTTGTCTGGTTAAACGCCTCTATTGCCATCTCGCGGGTAAGCACGGGGATATACTTCTTACATCCCGGGTGCGACTCGATCAATTCCCTGAATAAGCGTATGAGCAAATCACTCCTCACTTCGCCTTCAGGGTATCCTTTTGATATCAAGGCCATATTATGGTCAAAACAGGGGGCCAAAGATATATATTCACCTGTTTCTTGATTTCTTAATAGGCCAAAATTTGCTGTATGTCTGTCCGGATTAAGTACAAGTGCATCCAGGAATACCATCTTGATAAAGTCCGGCAATGCAGCGGGACACAGTTTTTCGAGCTCTGCAAAGATATCCTCGTAGTCCTCATTATCCCCCATAAAAGAAAGAGCCGGTTCAAAGTTGGTCTTTCCTTCGGTAAAATCAAGCGTTCTGACATATCCTTTTCCATCCCATTTATACACAGCACACGGGATATCCAGGATCTTACACAGATTTGAAATATACACCTCGGAAAAGGCTTCATGTTGTGTCGCTTTCTTATAAAGCCACCACTGTCCGTCTGTTATCTTCCAACACTTTTCAAAGCTACCGATATTGGTTAGTTCAGCAGCCAAGGCCTTGGGGTTGTCTGCTACATAATTAAACGATCGTGAGCTTCCTGTCAATGCCAATTTCGCAATGGATTTGGATGCCTTCTTTCTGTAATATTCCTCACCAAAGCAAACCTTATCATACTCCAGGTCACTACCTACAGGCCTTATCCAGTAATTATCCGTGATAGTTGCACCATTAGCACGCACAACGGTAGCGACATCATCACGTTCTTGCATCCTGAGAGCTTTTTTTAGCACACGTGAATTGGGACGATGTGAATCCACTGCTCTGGTCTCGAGCCACATATCGGCATTGCCCACTCTCCTCAGAAACTGAGGGAGCAATCCAGGGTCGAGGACACGTAACTCCTTGTTACTCCAAACGGCAACGAGTGTATCTCCGCTCAATATCTCATAATCCTGCAAACACATAATAATCCACCAACATTTCTTTAGTGCTGTTTTCTGTTTATTTAATCGACTAGTTACGGATATATTATAGCAGAGGTATTGATTCATTTGTCATCAGAATACGTTGTGTTCATCATCATACAATGAATGACCCTATTGCACAAAAATTCAGAATTCTACGTTTTTGTGCAATAGAAATCATCCCATCTTCATTCCGTGGGCCTCTTCTTTCTCTCGGATCTTCTGCCAGATCTTTCTGTCCACCTTCGGCTTGTGCTCCGGATAGTCAGTGAACTGATCCCGAAAGATTCGACCAATATTGTTGAGAAGCCTTGTCACAGTCAGCGTTACATTTCCAGTCTCACATCTGACTCGTGACTTGGTTCTGTTCATTGTTTCTTGGTCTGGGGTCGGGGAGTAGTGCTGCCTCTCTGTTCCTCCAATGTCGATAACCTCTTCTTCACTGTAATCTTCTGTCTCTGCCACATCAATTTCATCCGCTGCACTGATCACAGCATTTCGGATCGTCTTGAATGCGGGGTTCGCAGATAGAGGAAGTCTTGGTGGCATCTCCGTCTTGTAGATGGTCGAAAGTTCCTCCTGTTTCTCGTACCATAGGTCATACAGTTCTTTTATCGCTGGGATCTTAGCAATCTCGTCGACAATGCTGTCCACCAGCTTTCTGTCCTTAGGTTTCAGGTAGGAATACTTCTTCTTTCCCTTGTGTTGCCTGAGTCTGCGGGATAAGTCCAGGATCAAAGCCTGAAGCATGACATTTTCATTTGACCCATCCTTGATCCTTTCAATTATTCTCTCGATCTCATCTCGTCCTCGGGTACGAAGAACATCTCGCCGGTCTGACTTTTCCTTCTCCAAGGCAAACATCTCGTCCTGAAATATAGAATGAGCAAACATGCTCTTGATGTTCTCCACACCATCTTTGGTCAGATACCCCTTGTTCTCCTTGTCATATATGATCAGGTGAACATGGGGGTGATAGGATTCATCGTGAAAAGCACCGTACCACTGAAATGAGCTCGGCTTGATCTTGAATTGTTTTGCTAGTTCGTTTCGATTCGCCCGAAGGATATTCCTCCATCGAGCGCCAGTATCGAAGCCCAGCTTCTCTGCGTCATCTCTCTTAATAGAGATAATGGCCGTCCACATGGTACCCTCGAACGCATTGAGTTCTCTGGAAACCTCTTCCAGATTGACCTCTCTCCCTTCATCAGTGAAGAGACCATGTTTTCCGATCCGTTCAGCACGGGGACGGGTAGCGATGTAATCGGCATAAGTCTTATGGCTATCGTCGATCAGTGCCACGCCTTCACGAGTGCCGATGTACTTTGCATAGCCGCCTCTCTTCGCGCCTTGTTTCATGTACTTGATCTTAACAACCAGTCTCGCCATAACCTCACTTCCTTTAACTAATCATCGTCTGTCATCTTTCTCTGCCACCTAAGAGCATCATTCATTCCGAACTCTCCATTAACTCTTCGAACCTCACGCTCGCACTCTCTTCGAAGATTTGCGTAACGTTCCGGATTAAACTCAATCGATGCAGCAATCAGATTGTTCATGACGGCTACTTCCACCGCCAGTTTGAAAAGCATCCTCGACAAGCGAGATGTATTTTCATTCGAGACGGCTTTCATTGAGGACACGATAGTCGGGGAGAGGTAATCGGTGTTCTTCTCAGCATTCAGATATCCGATGTAATAGAGAATCGCTTTCTCGATAAACTCACTTCTCGAGTTACAGTTATCTTCCCGATAGAGCGATTCCACTTGCTCGGCTGTGCTTCTCTGGTAGTAGATTGAATTTCTGATTCTTTCACTTGCCATGTTTATTGGGCAGAAAATTGATGCACAAAACAAGCCCTGTTTTCAGTGCATTGAAGGTTTTTGATGCCCCTTTTCAAAGAATTCTTTGAAATTGATGCCGTGTAACATTGTTACACAGATGTTGTCAAACGCCCTAATGACGGGCACTGCCCGTCATTGTAAAAGAGCGGATCATAGAAAATGATGCCGCTCCTTTATCCTGCTTAAAATCATCACACTTTCAGGGCAGTTTTCACCCTCATCCAGGGCTTGCCTTGTGCTTCTCTGCCTTAACCTTCCTTTCTCTTCGTATGACTTTCTTCTTTCTCACGGATGAATTCTCTTACAAGAGCCGGTACAACCTTGCCGTAAAGAGAGTCCATCGTCTTCTGAAGTTCGATCTCGATCGTGGTGCTTTTATGACCGAGATAGATCTCAAGAGCATCCACTTTCTCTTTGTCGAACGGTAATTGAACGATAGTATTCGTCATATTGAGGCCTCCTTTCATCTTAGGATTCACTTGGAACAGTGGGTTCAGAAGTTGATTCGTTCGGTTCAGATGAGGTTTCTTCCGATTCGGAGGTCTCCGTCGGCTCCACCTGCACATCTTCATCGAGATAAATCAGCCCTGGAATTTCGAACCAGTGGGTGAACTTTGTCTCCGAGAGAAGCTGCTTCTCCACGCCTCGGTGCGTACCGTTGGCATGGATCACATAGCCGTTTCCAACGTAAACACCAACGTGACCGTCGTGCCAGACACCTAGTCCCGGGGTTTCCGGAATAGTATCGAGTGTTCCTTTTTCTGTGGCTTCCTCATAAAGTTCGTTGGCTCGTTTGTCCTCATAACCGGCCAGTTCATAGACGATCTCACCTGTGGAATGGTCGTACCAGAAGTACGCCTTGATGAGACCGGCGCAGTCTGCGGTACGATGTCCGCACCAGTTCTGTTTGATGAAGGTTTTCTCCTGTCCGACCTCGTCTGGAAACTGCTCCGCCAGCTCATCGAGCTTAACTGCGGAAAGCATTTTTCCATAGGTCGCCCACACGTAACCCCACTGGTCATCGCAGGCTTCCTGGCAAAAAGCAACCAGGTCAACGTTGTTCAGAGACAGCGGATCCGTAAAAATGTGAGGGTTGATCGTTGCTTTTCGAAGCTCCACGATAACCTTCAGATAGTCCTCCAAAGAGATCTGAGTACCGAATACACTGTTCACCATGGCGACCAGTTCTGCATCAGTTTGTCCCGGCGAAAAGCACCCGACCAATTTGACCACAAAGTTCTCATCATACATGTGGTCAACCAATCCCATGACAAAAAGTGTCTGGGCTTCGTCCACTCGATCAGGAAACCCGGCTTCCTGCATCCGCTCGTTCAGTTCACCATACGTTGCATTCAGCTTCGCATAGTATTCTTTCTGCTCATCTGTCAGAGCATTTTCGATATCCTCTTCGTTGATCTCGATGTTTCCTCCAGCAAAAATGCCGATGACTGCAGCCATCGGCATCAGGAGTCCCACCAATACGGAGAGGAAAAAGATCGCTACTTTCTTTATTGTTTTCCTATCACATAGCAGTGCTACTGCGATTTTCTTCAGCGCTGCGCCTACTGTTGCACTCATTCAAAATCACTTCCTTTCATCGCAATTCGGCAATTCTGAAATCTGCCGAATTTCATTCAAATCCCAATTCCTTATCGACCTCCTGCTGTTCCGAAGAGTTCTGCCTTGTATGCCGGTGCTTTTACCTGAAGAAGATATCTTTCGTTACCACACCGGAAGAAACAAGTACCACGCTCCGGGTATTTGATCAGTTCATATTCCGCTGGTTCGATCTGCAGCGCATCCATATATTCTTTGGGGTTAATCTGGCCCGGATGGAACATAAACTGATGCGTCGGGATCGAAAAAAGCGGTTTTGTCATTTCTTTGATGCCCGGAATCAGGAAGTCTTCAATGTTCTGGGAAGCCAGAATCATGCTGGAATCCTTCTTGCGGACACGCTTCATTGCATTTCGGATATACTCGATTGCTGTCTTGTTAGTAAGAAACAGATAGAGTTCATCAATTGATGCGACCGTTCGGCCTTCGCCCAGGAGCTTATTGCTCATGTACGAAAGGATATTGAAAAGCATCACGTCCTTGAGTTTCTTGTTCGTGTCCATCAGGCCTTTTACACCGAAACAAAGGAACTTGTCATCGGAAATGTTACTGTGCCCGTTGAAGTATTTGCTCTCTGCACCGATACACATGGACCGGATCCCGAGCGTAATCTCACGCACAATATCTCTCGTATAAGGAAGATTTTGCTTTGGATCGTAGGTGTTGAGTTCCTCTTCACAGATCTCATAGAAGTCCTGAAGGGTTGGGTAGTCATCCGGATAGAGTTTGCTGAAATCCGTGTTGTCCGAGATATTGAACCGGGAATAGAGCTTTTTAAGCAGGATCTCGATCGTCGCCAGATGTCTTTGCTGGAAATCTTCGTTATATGTATGGAAGAAGTCCTTGAGAAAAGCGATGTGCTGCGAGAGCCTCGTGACTCTGCGAAAAGCATCGGGACTTTCTTTGTCTACTTCTCTTTCTCCTTCCGACCAAGCCTTCGGCTCAAGTGGGTTAATGATGTATTCTCCACTCATGAAATCTATGTAGCAACCACCAAGATTCCTACACAAATCCTCATACTCATGCTCTGGATCCAGGACGATCACACTCTTTCCGGACTCGCGGATATTCACGAGAATGAGTTTCATGAGATAGGACTTACCCTGACCAGAGTTGCCCAAGATCAGGATATTGCTGTTAGTCTTGTCCTCCGCGCGGCGATCAAAGTCTACGATAATGTTGGTTCCGTACTTATCTTTCCCAAGATAGTTTCCGTTGGGATCTGTCTTTCCGCTGAAGTTAAACGGGAAAAGATTCGCCACCGAACTAGCCGGAAGAACTCGTTCATACTGCTCTCCGAACTGATTTGAGCCTGTCGGAATAACCGAAAGAAAACCTTCTTGCTGCCGCAAAAGCAGTTTGTCAACTTCCAAATGGGATCTCTGGAGTTCCATATCCACTTCGGACTGGATTTCTTTCAGATCCTCGATACTGTTTCCTTTAAGCTCGATGAAGACCGAGGTATGCAGAAGCGGCTCCTTGTTTTTACGGAGATTACTGAGCATCTCTACTACATCCTGCAGGTTCTCATTGGCCGTGATCGTCTCGTTGACGTCATTGCTGGTGGACTGCATCGTGTTCTTTCGGGCTGCATCCTGGATGATCTTTCTCTGTTCCATCGGCTCCACAAGTCTATGAAAAGACCGGAGAGTAACCCCGGCCTTGTCTGAGAGTTGTGAAAGAAGAGCCTGTGCATCCGTCGACGGCGGATACCCCTTTACCACCCAAACACCTTTATACGAATTACCGCAAATGTAGTAATCCGACATAAACTTAATGACTCCCGGAAAGATACAATCAAAGAAATCCTTAGTTCGGATTCTTTCTTGCTCCATCGGAGTCAACTCTTTACGTTTTGCCATTTCTATCACTTCCTTTCCTTGTTTTTGGCAAAAGAAAAGACCTCGATTGTTCAAGGTCTTAGGCTATTTCTTATCTCATTCTTGGTCGATTGTATTGCGATATAACTCACCATCAACATAAATTTATTTAGGTGCTTCAAGACCATTTTCTTGAAGGTATTGCTCAAAACCTTCTTTAGTATTTAAACTAAAGGCACGAGAATCACCAACTAAATCAATAGGGTCTATTCCATAAGCGTCAATAAATTCTTTCCTTGATTCAGGATTATCTAAATTTATATTTTCACAACCTTTTAGTGAATGAATGTCTTCTAGTAATTGTTGCTTTTGTTTTTCGTTTGGCTTTAAAGTATTCTTACCTGTTTCACTATCTAACTCAAGCCTAATATTGTTCTCTATACCATATGGGCTATTATATACATATCCATCAAGACAAGAATTGTAAGTTAGACAGGCTGAATAGATGAAAAAATCCATCCAAAAATCATCATCAACATTGATTGGGTCGTTCATTTCTAGAAATCTATTGCCATCATCAACATTAAATGAACCATCCTTCAAAATTTTAAACGTGTTACCAAAATAAAAATCACTGTATATAAATGCTGGGAATCTTTGTTGAAAATATGATGCAGGTATTTCATCAATTCCAAAACGCAGCCCTTCGATTGAAAGAACAGCTCTTACTAACTCTGTGTAAAACGAATGATTTAATCTATCTGCGTATTTACCACCATAATAAGTATCCTTTAAATCTCCAACGTCTTGAAAATAGTTAACATCACTTAATCTAAGTGTATCATCATATACTCCAGTATGACTGTAAACTATATCTCGTAATCGAGATAATATAATGCTATTATCAAAACCATAATTTGTATATATATTACCATCAAACAGAATAGTATGTGCATAGTTACAATATGTATCATAATCAATCCCTAATTCTAATAGTGGATTGGTTTTTTGTTTAGGTTCAGATGCAGTGGTAGTTGTAGTATCACTACTAACTTTACTTGTTGACTCTGTAGACTCGCTTGTTGGTGTTTGTGTTTCATCAGTCATTATATCAGTATAAGAATCACTTATATCTTCAGTACGTGAAACCCCTGAAGAGCTTGACTTTCCTTGCGGTTTCATACAAGAGCAAAGATAAGATACAAATATAATACTTGCACCAATTATTTCGAATTTTCTTCTTTTTCTAATATTCAAGCAGGTGAGTGTCGTCATCATGTGTTATGTTGTCTCTTAACAGTTATCTTTCCCATACGCAAAAAGAATGATTTATAATCCATTTCTTTCAGTCAAATCAAAAAGGACCTTGAAAAAACAGGATTCTTTTTCTTATGAGTTGCATTAATCGTTCATATATATTCGGTTATCAATTCTTCCAAATCATCATGGATGCTGAACTCACACTCATCAAAGAGGTTGTACAAACACCATTTTTGATCACGGATTCGATAGACGACATAATCGTTGTCCATGCAGTCGGCAACGGGGACTAGTCCCTTATCCACGAACGCTTTATCTGCATCCAGCATCTCAGACGAGTAGAGCAGACGAATATTCTCGCTTATAAAGTTGTCCTCTAGTTTGCACGATAAAATTTTATAGATGATATCAGGAAGCGTCGTTCCATACATTTTTGATAATAATTCGGACTTTTCAGTACTTACAAGTGTATTATTCAGTTTTTCCATTATTTCGTTAACCATCATATATTGCACCTCACTATCGAATCAGTTTTTGAAGAGAACTGCATGCGCTAGAACTATTGTGAATTAACTCATGAGCATTCTTAGCAAGCGGCGTTATGTTCTCAACTACATTTGTACCGCCCAAACTAAGTGGTTTTTTATGATGTGCGTCATAAAGATCACCCTTCTTTCGGATAATCTCACCGTTTTTGTTTAGAACATCTTCTTTATACGTAGGCCATTCTCTGCCATTTACTTTTTCCCATTCAGCTATCAGATTTTTCCTGTTAGCCTTGTATTCTCGCCTCATCTCAGCCAGCTTTTCACCAGTAACTTTTTTCATGTCAGATACTTTCAGATCTTTGAGATTTAGCGTATCCCGGCATTCCGAATACTTCTTTAGTTCCTGTTTGTATTCGCTCAACTTTTTCTCAATTACACGATTGATGTCGATTCGTCTGTCTGGATCAAAACGCTTTTCCTTTCCGCTATCGAGGGTCCGCTTATTCTTTTCCATCCGTTTATCAGGATCAAAGCCTTTGCCCTTAGTTTCGCGTAAGCCTGATTTTTTTACATCCATGCGCTTATCAACATCAAGGCCTTTTCCTTTTGCAGAAGCCTTAATATCAGTTGCTGATTTTGTAGTCTCAGAAACTGTTTCCATTGCCTTTTTCATGACTTCTGCTAACACTTCTTTTATAGCCATTTAGCTTAACCCTCCATTCTCTTGCCAATCAGCAAGCGTTTCAATTCTGTTTAATTCGCTTAGAAGATAATAGGTCATAATAGCCTGAATAATATCTCGTCTGGTTTGATCATCCATTTCTTTACCATAAGATGTTTCTAATGTATCAACTGCAACCTTCGTCCACTCAGACTCTTCATTTGTCTCCTGGTATACTTTTTCGACATTCTCCTTTATTTTGGGGAACAAAGCATTCATTACCGGAGCCAATCTAGTCATTCTGGGTTCTTTGGGAGGATTCTCTAAAAGCTGCATAATAGAAACTTGAATTGACGATTCTATCTCTGCCATTCTGAGAATTGGTCGAATATCTGTTAGTATGGTTTCTTTGGCTAGGCGTGTGCCACGACTCAACAACTCTGCGATCCTAATTCGGTCACTGCAATTGATACTTTTTTTGTCTCGGTTTGTACACTGATAAACATATGGTTCATCTATTGAATCATACTTATCAACCTTACAAAGAACCGGCTGAACCCATTCGTTCTGATATATTGCTGCTACTCCACAAGGCAACTTCGCAAGCTCTATGATCTGATTGTCGTCTAAACTTGCAGATTTTCCTACAAGTTCACGATCCATGGCGTCAGGTAATCTCATAATAATCTTGGTATTGGTATTTCTAATAGCCGAAAGATCGAGTAGGCCAGGTGCTTGGTCAGCAATGATAAAGCCCTCACCATATGTTCGCATCTCTGCAATAGCGTTTGCAATCATCTCAACGCTTTTGCCGAGCAAATTGGCACTATCTGTAGACTGTTCAGTCGAAGTGCGTTTAAGAAGATTATGTGCTTCTTCAATCACAGTTATATGACGAAGAGGTGAATTCATTGGTATATCGCTACTCATGCGATACTCTTGTAACTTAAGAACAAGTATTCCCATTATAAGTGACTTAGTCTCACTTGATCCTACTCTGCTTAAGTCAACAATGGTATTTTGATCGAACAGAGTTGACATTTCAATTTCATCATTTACAAAAAGCATACCGTTTATTCCATTTGAAAGTGATTTCAGTCGTGTCAACAGGGACCCTTTGTAAGCACCCTTATTCTCTGCGTCGTACTCACTGGAATCAATGATCTGTTTAACATTTCTAGCCACGTCAGGGAAAGATGGTACCACATCATTTCCGTAAGGATTATAAGACTCTAGCAAATCCCACCCACAGTCTTCGTATGATTTTTCAACAGCAGATTTGAGAACAGCGGGCATTGCTGCATACATGGGCCAACATACATTAAAGATTTCTATTAGTCGATCCATATGCTCAAACACGTGTATATTATCAGGGAAACTGAATGGATTGATTCTGAGCATGGGAGTCAACTTTGGATTTGTTCCTAGTACATTTACTCCTTTAGAGCCGAAAACATTTTTATATTCGCCTTTGGCTGGCTCAATAACTAGAAAACGTATATCCTGTTTTTGCGATCCTTCTAATAATTTATATACTGTGTTACTCTTACCAGATCCAGTACTTCCTGTTACAAAAACATGCGACGCTATTGAATCAAGAGAAAGATTAATAGGTACCTCTTCAGTATGATTCATGTGAAAAACTTTACCAATGCAGAGATTGCGTGTTGATCGATTTGAGTCGTAAGACACGATATTTCTTCCAAATTCAGCACATTTTAATATAGGCAAACCCGAAATCGGATGCGTGGGAAAATTCAGTGAAAAAGCGAGTTCTTTTCCAGACAAGCCCGTAGTCGCAGTCACAATTGCAGGGAAATAATTGATTTCGGAATCAAGGGTAACAATATCCGGATTTAGTGCAAATACAGGATGCCTTAGGTTTCGCATGTATTCACATATTTCACTTGAAGCTAACTTTTCTTCTGGAACATCTCCACGCCAAGTATTGATTGCTGCACAAGATAGATGTGATTCTTCGCCTTGAGTAAGTGCTAAATACGAATGCGCAACACTGTTTGCAGTATTAGTATCTTCAGACATAACGTATGCTGCAAAATCCCACATTCCCAAAGCAGTACTTTTTTCATAACGCTTCATCTGTCCTTCAAGTTCAGTCAGAGCATGTTTGATTGTATAGTTCGTAAATGACTGAGTAATTCCTTCATTCTTTCCAACACTTATTGTTACGTTTGACGACCTTGCAAAGTTTGCTCCGAAATTACCACCAAAATTGACGCTTTTCGTGATTCCACTAGTAGTTGCTGCAGCTTTTGAAACAGCTTTCCCTAGAGTCTGAGCCACTGATTTTCCTACACTATTGGCAGTGCTTGATGATGTAGAGTTTGCAATTGATTTGGTGACAGATTTCGTAACACTCCTTACCACGCCCTTTGCAATAGATCTTGTTTTAGATTCAGATTGAGAATCTCCTGTTGTTGAGGAATCAGAGTGCGATGTAGTATCTGTTTCGTTTGTTCCCCATGATTCAGTCTCGCTTGATGAGGATCCACCAGAATTATTGTACACTCCTACACCAGCCGATTGAGAAGAGTTCTCACCCTCTGTTTCAGAATAAGACTCACTTGATCCTTCAGAATGAGAAGAAGAATCACTATGTGAAGAACTTTCGGAATGAGTATCTGTATGCCCACTCGAATCTGTCGAGGTTGTTGAATCAGAAGTACCATCTGTACTTCCTTCAGAGTCAGTTTCTGTTCTTCCTGTGCCGCTTGTCTGAGTCTGTCCCACGCTGTCAGTATTAGTATTATTCTGCGAATCAGTCACGGTATCAGTATTTGTAACAGCCTGATTTCTCGCATTCTGAACTCCAGCGCTTACACCAGCATTTACACCAAATATCGCCATAGAAGAAGTTGCATTGTTTTCTGTGAAAGTAAAATTCGTTTGCCAAGATGAATACGGAGACAAGCCAGAGTAAAACTCAGACAATAATAACTTTCGTTCTTCTAAATCTTGTACCGGCGAAGCAAGCAAAATGATAGTATATTCTTTCTTTTTCGACTCTGGAACAACTCCATCGAGAACTTTTTCTATTGTCTGACTGATGAATTTTTCGGATTTTTCAGCTGGAATATTCGAAACACTCGCTACTGAGTATGTTTGAGAATTATCTAGGCAAGGAATAGTTCCACGTCCAACATTCGCTTCCCATTCAGAGCCAGGAAAGTTGCCACGTAAAGAGTTTTCTAGTCGTCCAATTAAATCATTGACTTTGGTATTGTCAGTTTCAATGTTTTTACTGGAAACCGCCAAATAAACATTTGTAGTCTCACAAGTTCGGTTAAAAATCAAAGCAATGTTGCATGCTTCATCTGACAGAACATTGTACACATTGACTAACTTCTCTAAGCTATTCTCTTTCTTGTCTGTAACCCATTTGTTCAGGCAAATATATCTAACATTGTAAATTCGATTGAGTCCTTTTTCTTGTTCAACCGGTAGATAGAGATCTTTAATCCGAGGTAAATATGCATTGAAGATTTCGATACCACTGGCAGCCAACAACTTTTCTGTCAGTTCATGGGCAGTTTCATCATCCGGATGCGGCATTTCACTCAAATACGCATCTCGGTTTTCCGCAATTTTAGCAACCTGTTCAGGACTTAATGTCGAAAGCTTAGCGATTCGGTCTGCGGCTTTTGCACCAGTCTTAGCTATATAATTCGTAACAACGCCCATCTCTTCACCTCCAAGAAACAGATGAATGCATTAGCTATCACGCCACAGCATCATTTTGTGAATTTGATTTACATACTGTTCAAGTTTTCTCTGTCGCAACTCTAATTCTTGTATTTTTTCAGTTTCCTCTTTGATTATTTCAGCCTGTGCAGACAAAACCGGGTTTATCTCTATAATGTTGTTCAAGAGTATTTCTGTGAGATTTTGAACCCATCCAGTAAATTTCTCCACATGACTTACGTATATATTCCTGAGATTTCCTTCTTTAGCATTTGCGATTTCAGAATTGTACGATTTTGCAAGTTTATACCTATTGATATTTAGAGGGTCAATTGCAAATAAAGAGAAGAGTTTCATTTCGAATTTATCTTTTTCCAACTTGTCAAAGCTTTCGTCCTCAAATTTGATTGCTTCATACTGGAGAATTAAGTTCTCAAGCTCTTTCTTCCGTGAATCTGTCAAAGCCGACGATCCAGATACCAGAACAACTAAAGCGTCTCTAACATTTTGAGTTTTTAGTTCCCAATAACTCTGTGATTTCTCGGCCAATATACCATGAATCTCATCATTGCTTTTTTTGTATTGTTCCCTAAGATCTCCAAAAAGTTCATCAACCGCTTTCTGTCGAGCAGCTTTTTCTGCATCAGACTGCCGTGCCAGTTTAGCTCTCCATTCAGAATAGTTTCGCGCTATTGATTTGAATGAGGGTTTATTATTTTTCTTTAGCATCATGCTATCAAACAACGCTGCAGTCGATTCTTTTGTTTCTGCTTCGAAGTCATCAACATCAAAGAGTTCATCGAACCGCTGTTTCAGCATCAGTTCTTTAGATTTCAATGTTTCTGAACTTACTGAATAATCAAGTCCTTGGTAAACAAGCCTCATATGTTGGCCATAATCATTTATATACTGTTGCTTCAAGTTTTCCGCGGTTGATTCTAGTGATTCAACAAGTGTTTTTTTATCTTTATCGAGCATCTGGCTTCTATATTGACGACTATTCTCGCGTTCTTTCTTTGCTTCTTCAATCTCCTCTCTAGCAACATTGAATACTTTGCTTAAAAAGAGTTCTGATTGTATACATTTATTGTATGCAGAATAGATTGCAGCAAATGCATTGATCTCTTGTTCAACACAATAGATACCACTATTCGCAAGAATTAAGTCATCACACTCTTCCGACTCCTCAATTGCCTCTTTTTTTAGCTGATCAGGCATTATGTTGTACTTATATAAGCTCTTGTACCTTTTATGAGAAGGATCTGAAAACCTTGGAATTGTATCTTCAAAGATTTCTTCGTAAAACTCATTATCAAATACTCCCTTAGTCTTAGCACCAAGGCCTATAACCGAAGAAACAAAGTAAATGCCACCCGAGTAAAGATTTTTGGGGATGGCCATACTGAGAATTCGTTCTTCAAAAGATTTCGTAAACCCTTCTTGAGGCAGATTAGCTTTGTCAGACTTGTTCACAACAACCATTGTAAATCTGTTATCCAGTTCTTCTAACGAAGCAATATCTTTATACAACTTATCATTGTCCATGCTGTCAAGAGAATTGAGTTCGGACACAAAGATAGGCAATCCATTAGACATGTTTTCCATTGCCTGCTTGAGAACCTTTACATGTTTACTATTTGAGGCACTGTTTGAACCGGGAGTATCAAAGATAACAAAGTCCTGTTTACCTCTTCCATACATTGAAGAATTGAATGGAACCTCTATTTCTATTAAATCCGAAACATTATCATCCAACATTTCCTCTCCAAAATTATTAATCGTCTGCAAAGTTCTGTTGATTGACCGCACAAGATCAACTTCATCAAGAGGTGCAATGACTTCTTCAATACGCTTAATGAGAGGATGGTCAATTAGATCCGAATCAACGCCTTGATTGTTGCCTCGGAATTTAACAGTAACCTCCGTTCCATCATATGTAAATCTAATTCGGCCACGATCAGAATAGTGAGAAGGAGAGATTTTATAGATCCTTGCAGTAACTGGCTCATCGCCACTTGGCAAAATTTCATGTCCGATTAACGCATTGATAAATGAAGACTTGCCAGCACTATAATTGCCAACCACGCAAATCGGAATGTTCTCATTTGTAGCTTCGGAAAACTTAGCAAGTTCCGTTTCAATCTTTCTCTTGTCCCGGACACTTTGAGATATCAATGGATTGATATCTTTGAACAGATCAACTATGTCCGGGAGAATGTCTCTTGCATTCTCTAATGTTTCCGAGTCTCTACACACAGAAACAAAGGAACTATACTTTTCATCTTCGGATATGGATTTTAGAATGATAAACTCATCCTCAGTCCCAGCGAAAAAGATTTCTAACGAACCATCATTAAACTCGTCTATCAATGTATCAAGAATCTCATTTGCTTTAAACGGGAAAAAACTGACCGTTAAATCATCACTGATAAGTTTGCTGTTAGGGTTATTAGCATAATCAATTAGTTTCCATGTAGCCTCACCATTTACAACATCATCATTCCAGTAATGATATTGAATTTGCTTAATATATGGATTACTAGTTATCTTGATCTTAGCCATAATACAATCCTCATCCTTAAATATTTACAAATACTATTATACTATTGGCTCGTTTTTCTGGCATAACAAGAACTGCGATTTAATAAATGTTTACAGAATGCACACATATGAAACCAAATTTATGACAGTACCACTATTGATGACTAACTTATATTTCATCAATGACTTGACAGTTCCTTCTTTGACAATTCAGATTTCATATCCTTCAAAGAATTGCGCTCCATCCACATCTGGCATTCTCTCTCCTGTGTACGAAGCATCGAAGTAAATGGCCAGGAATCGCTTGATGTCTTCTTTGGCCATTCTTTTGACTTCGAAGCCTTGATCCGAGATGACCTTTTCCACTCGATTCGCCAAGCTAAAGACCTGTTCCGGCTTCATGCCTTTGCATCTCACGATAAAGGCAAACTGTCGGGAAGTAGCCATCTCAATCTGAATGCTATCGAGAAATTCCTTATCCTTCTTAAGAAGAGACCGGATCATCGGATTCGATTCTTCTTCGATTCTTTCTGTCAAATAGATTTGGTTGTTGTCGAAGCATTCAGATGAGTCTGTACACGTGATCTCGATGTTCGGAATCGTCGACAGAATGTGCATCAGGTTCCGGATCTTCGTCTCAATCGATGTTTTCGAGAGAACAGAGATGTTGATCGGGTTCACCTGATAGAAAAGGAGTTCGCCACGACTCGTGGCAAGCCCGTACTTAGTAAAAGATTCAATTCCCAGAAGTTCTTGAATAGATTTTCGGGATCTTCTAAAAAGCAGTTTAAGCAGGTTCATTCTGTTACCTCCATTCATATTCTTGCTGCGTCGTAAGGAAATACCTTACCGCATATTTCAAAAAATCCAGGATGGTCGTTTCATCCACGCTAATGGTCAAAAACCCATACACCAGCACTACCACGCAAGGCGCAATCTTGTGCAGGTGGATCAGGCACACTACCGCGATGAGAGCGAGCACAGCCAGGATCACAAAGTTCTTCAGAGACCAGAACCACATCATGGGTCGGGCCTTCAGGTTATCCGGGTAAATGTAATTCATGATTTCGTACCTCCTACCATTCTAGCCAGATTAACAGTCGTGCAAGCCGTATGTACCATACTGGTCACATTCACATGCACAGAGGAATCAAGGCCAAACTGCTGCGCAATCTTTGGCACTTCATTGGCTGCCAGCATGATACCAGTTCCCAGAGCCAAACTGTCTGTCATAGTAAGAAGGCCAAGGAACATGAGCGTTGTCTGCATAAACGCAGTAAAACAAAGTGCAATGACCTGCTTGCACCACTGATTAAATCCGTCAGTGTAGCCTCGAGGAACCGAGAACATGTAGAGGGATCCAATCGCAATCTGGATCAGTAGGATGCCGCCTCGTTTAATGTTCGCAAAAAACAATTTCACGGTGCAGTACCCGAAAGCAATCAGGTACAGGAGCATCAGGAGTCCCTCAATACCAGTACCGATAAAGAACACGGTTTTCAATGTATCCAGTATCAGAGTGCTGTAATCCTTCGAGGCTTGCCCATCGATAAAGGCATTGATCAAGTCTTTTGAAAACGTGTTCTGTAGTGTAATTGAGAATTTATATAGCGCTATAGGCACAGTTCCCAGCATGCTGCAGGCGAAAAAGCCCTTCAGGATGTTCAGGCAACAGGACCGGATATTTGCTCTTCCGTGCTGATATTCAATGGCAACATCGAAAACAGCAACGGCAGTGCCGGTTATAAATAGTGCCCATCCGAAAAGCACAAACAGTCTCACGGCTGCCTGGATCCAACCAAGGTCGAACATCTCAGCGCCATAGTTGTTGATAGATGTGAAGAAATCAGCGATTGCGCCATAGATGGTCTCATAGACCCATCTGAGCATCGTGTCCCAGATAATCTTGGAAACGACCTCGCCGATACCTTCGTATATGTCTGAGAGAAGATCTCCCAGTGCTTCAATAATGTCTTCTAGCCAACCAAACATTGGTCAATCTACCTCCAATCTTTCTTGAATTGAGAAAGGCGGCTTGCGCCATTGCAAACCGCCCATTCTCAGGTCGTTACGCCTCTCTGTCATCCGATGATATTCCAGATGTAGAGAGGAGCAGTCAGAGTAAAGATCAGACAAGCAAACAGGATGCAGGGAGCTGCGAACTCAAACTGTCCGTGCTTCCTATAGTCAAAGTAAGCCGTACCGATCTTCACAAAAAAGAGGATCGCAAGGATCATATCGAGCACAGGGAAGATTACGTTGTTCGTGATCGTCTTCACCTGTCCCTTGGCGGAGTTCCAGGTCGCTTCCACGGCTCCGGCAACATCGCCGTTACCATCCGCGAGGCAAGGAACTGCCATAAGTCCTACGACCAGCACGATCATGAGGATCGTGCAGAGAATTCTGCGGGTATTACCCGACTTAAGGACCTTCATCATAAGTTTCACCTTCCTTCTTTTTATTCGTTGTCCTTTTTCTTCTTGATCACTATGAAAGCGATCACACCACCGAGACAGATGGCGATGAGTCCGGCAAGAACGCTGCCAGTTGAATCACCGGTCTCACCAGTGGACGGGATCCACGGCTTTACCGATACGGTCTGACCTTCGTCGTTCAAATCCGCGTGGGAAACGATCTTGGTCAGTTTCTCAGCTGGCTGTCCATCTTCTCCGGTTGCGACTTCTACCAGATACAGATCCTCGAAAACAACGAGTTTCTCGTACTGCTTCAGTTCGCGTCCGAAGAATGTAAATGTCACTTCAACGGTTCCGTTCGCGGTAGTCGGGAGAAATCTCGCAACACCTACAACAGCCTGAGCCTGCGGTGCGAAAGGTTCGCCCGAAGACCACATGAGCTGACCACGAAGCTCATAGACTTTTCCGGGAATCAGGTTCTCGTAAGACACTGTGTCTGTCAGAGTAATGGAATCACCGGGGAAGAATTCCTTCTTTCCGCCAACTGTCGCCGTGGTACCGATCTTCGGGAAAAGAACCGTCTGTCCTTCATCCTCGATGTCGGCATGAATCGCAATCTCGACATCCTTGTACAGGATCGTCTCGAAAGCAACCACGGTCTTGCCCTGGAGCAGGCTGGAATCAACTGTGAACTCGATTTCAACAAATCCATCAGTCTTTTCAGCTGTGAACTCAGCAGATGCTGTGATCGGCTTACCATCGGCCCCGGCAAGTGCTTTTCCAGTCTCCTTATCCATCAGGGTACCTGTGACAGTGTAGGTCTTGCCAATTGCGAGTCCCTTGTAGGAAACCTTATCGGTCAGAACAGTGTTTTCGCCGATTCTACTAAGATGATCGCCAGTTTCCTTGTCGGTAAGGGTAGTGCCGATTTCCGGAACACGTACCGTCTGGTTCACGTCCTTGATATCGGCATGTACAACGATGGCCACATTGTTGTACTCGAGTGTCTCGAAAGCTACGAGATGTTTTCCAGCCAGATCTGTTGTGTCTACAGTGAACTCAACCTCAATCGTTCCGCTTTTCTCTTCGGGAACGAATGTCGCACTGGCTGTTACCGGATTTCCATCCTTGTCCAGCAGCACTTCACCTGTCTCTTTGATCATGAGGGTTCCATATACGGTGTACTCAAGATTCGGCGTGATGTTCTCGTAGAAGACTGTATCCACGAGGGTAACTGTGCTATTGCCACGAGTCATGTCTCTCATCTCCGGATCCTCAGCCAGATCCTTGTCATAAAGAGTGGTTCGGATATCCGGGATGTTCACGGTCTGATCCACATCATTGATATCGTTGTGGGTAGCTACTGTGATACCGTCATACTTGAGTTCTTCGAAAGCTACCAGTGTTGTGTTCTGGAGCAAGCTGGAATCAAAGGTGAATGTCACATCGACCTGGCCGCTGCTTGTTTCAGGTGTGAACTCTACTGTAGCAGAGATCACGTTACCGTCTGCATCCTTCAGGAAGTCCTCTGTCTTCTTGTTTACGAGCGTTCCTGTCAGCGTGTACTTTTTACCGGGGAGCAGGTTCTCATAAGCGACTGTATCCACCAGCGTGATCTGCTCGCTCTTCGGAGCAACATGTGCTTTCGTATCCTGACCGAGAAGTGTTGTACGGATTCTCGGGAGATATACGGTCTGGTCCACATCGTCGATGTCGTTATGCTCGACTACGAGGACTTCTCCATAATACAGGCTTTCGAAAGCAACCAGCACTGTGTTGTCCGCCAGTTTTCTGTCGAATCTGAAGGTAACGGATACGGTTCCGTTCTTCTCGCTCGGGGTGAACGTCTCACTAGCTGTGATGATCTCACCATTGTCATTCTTCAGCGGTTCGTTGGTGTTCTTATCCATGAGATAGCCGGAAACGGTGTACTCGAGTCCCGGTACAAGGTTCTCATAGGTGATGACATCTGTAAGTTCCACTTCCGGGTAAGCCACAACGTGATCGTTGGTGCTGTTGTCGGTGAGGGTAGTGTGGATGTCCGGAATCTGTACGGTCTGGTCTTCATCTTCGAGATCGAAATGAATACCAACCCACTTCTCACTCTCTTCGTGTCTGACCTTTTCCGCTGCTACGAAAGTCTTCTTTCTTGCAACTTCCGTATTGATCGTGAATTCGACTTCTACAGTTCCTTTCACAGATTCAGGAACGAAAGTAACGGAAGAAGTGATTTCGTTTCCGTTTTCGTCCTTAACAACTTCGCCGGTCTCCTTATCGTAGAGAGTACCGGTCATGACGTAGGGTTCACCGACATGCAGACCGTTATAGGAAACGGTATCCACGAGGGTGATTGTCTCACGAACGATGGTCACATGTTCCTTGGTTTCCGCATCCTTGAGGGATGTGCCGATGATCGGGTTATGGTTCAGGAACTCGCCCTTCACACCCTCGACTACTTTCCACTGAACGTTATCCACGGTGACGTTTCTTGTCTTCGGGGTAAGCTCGAAAGCGTAGTAGTTAGGATCTGTCTCATAGAATTCAGGAGCATCGGTCTCTTTGACCAGATACTTCTTGTCCAGAGGCATCTTCTCGAGAAGATAAATACCATCTCCGTCATCATCTGTCAGCGCTTCGCAGTAAACGGTGTCCTTACTGTCGAACTTGCCGTTCCCATTGACGTCGTTATAGACGCAGAATGTAGCACCGGTAAGTCTTTCGCCAGTTACATCATCGTACTTCTCGATCTTCATGGATCCAGTAGAGGTGATCGGGTTGACCACAGGGTTGTTACTGAAGTCCGCGTGCACGGTTGAAGTGAACGTTGATTCATTGTAAGATCCCTGCACTGTCTGCACATTCTTGCCATCAACTTCCATTGTCGCTTCGATTGCACCATTGGAAGGTGTCCAGGTGATTGTCACTTTACGGACCTTGGAGTCCGCTTTGCAACCGATCTTGATCCACTCTCCATTGAAGAGGATCTCTGTTGCGGGCTTGGTCTCCTTGATGTAGAAGACTTTGGTCTGAGCAGCACTCGATGTTCGCAGTGCCTTGTCGAAAGAGATACCGGAATAGATATAATTTCCGTTGTTGTTCGGGTCCGTCATAGTTCCGATCGCGTTCTTGCATTCCTTATCGGAGTAGACAGTGAACTCTGCACCTCGGGCACTTCTTCCAAGGTTATCAACCTTGAGCTCTGTGATGTCAGCATTCGCATAGACATACGGTGTGTTCTTCCAGGGCTTTCCTGTGAAGTCCGCAGACACATAAGATGTGGTTCCGTCAAAAGAACCGTTCTTTGTCAGTTCCGGTGTAGCACCGGTAAAATCCGTCACTGCGCTGCCATAAAGGTAAGCTGTGATATCTCCATTTGCCGGATTCCAGACAACACGGATCGTTCTGACTGTGCTGTCGAGTGCACAAGTCGCTTTCTGCCAAGTTCCACCAACCTTTACTTCCGTTGCCGGGGTCAGTTCCTTGATGTAGAAAACTGCCGGAGAAGCGGAATCCGATCTTTTTCTGTTCGGCCAAGAGAATCCGGATGCTTCATAGATACCGTCATTGTTCGCATCGGAGAGTGTAACCGAGGCTTTCTGTGTGCAGGCAGCATCGGTATATACTCCAAAAGTTGCGCCTCTTGCAGCATTGCCTTTCTCATCCGTCTTCTGGATCGAGAAGGTTCCGTTTGCGTTGACCTGCTGATAGTTCACGGTCTTGCCGTCCTGATCGGCGGTACCAAAAGAGATGGTGCCGGATGTATTTGAACCAGATCTATTCGCAGATCCACCATTTGTACCAGTTGCCGTCCAAGTCATCTTGCCAGAGGAGCGGTCGATAGATATATTGATGGAGTAGGTTGTACTGTTTGATGCAAAAGAGGCTTTTCTCCACGATCCATCCACATAGACTTCTGTAGCTGGAGATGTCTCTTTGATAGTGTAACTTCTGCTGATCGGTGTTGTGACAATGTTGCCATTTCCGTCTTTATCGTAGTAGAACTTGCCTTCATCTCCGAACTCGGACGAAGAAAGTGAGATGGAATAATGGCCATCATTCTTTGCATCTGTCATAGTTCCAAATTCAGATCCATCCGCTTTATACACTTTAAAAGTTGCACCTCTTGAAGGATAACCAGCATCATCAATCTTTGTAGTTGAAAGAGTCGCATCTGCAGTATACATAGCGCGATCAACATGGAAATTGAACGATGCATACACTTTCGAAGAACTTGCCGTTGCTGAGATCGTAAGCTGATTTCCATTTCCTGGTGTCCAGAGAACTACACCCCAGAGATTATCCGCGTTGTTCTCATCGAGAGTGTAGATAATATCACCACTCTGGCCAACTTCAGCCGAGTTGCCATATACACGTGTCCACTCGAATGTAACAGGCTCGTCCTGGACGGATACAGTAAAATCTGAAGCAGTGGCATTCAAAATCGGTCCGCTGACACTTGTTCGATTCGTGGGAGTGTAATAATCGTACCCATATGCAAAATGTCCTGCTCCGCTTTCAATGCTTGTCTCTCTATAGCGGTGAGTTTGTGCATCTGAAGCAGACTTAAAAACACTGATTCTACCAGTTGTGTTGGCTGCTCTTGATTCTCGATTCTGGTAATTACGGATACGAGAACGAAGTGTGTCGATACATCCCTGAACTGAAGCGTTTCGGGAATAGTACGTATTACCAGTGATCACTTCCCAGATGAGAGCCTGAGTTGCAACATACTTGTGGTAGTTGCTGTTGGCCATGAGCGTTGCGTCGTCTGCATCGTGATCGAAGATCGCTGCCTGAACAGTTCCCCAGCCGTTATTGCCGTTATAGCCGCAAACATAGATCATGCCAACGGCATCACGAACTGACATGTTGTATGTCGAGTTCCAGGTGCTGTTCGAATACATCGTAGCGGTAACGTAGTCCGTGTCGTTAAGATACTTGCCCTTCTCCACACAGTAGACGGGGATCCAGTTTCCATCTTTAACCACAGCCTTGGCATTACAGTTCGAAGTACCTTCCGGGTTTCCGCTGTGATACAGTTCCGCACATTTTGAGTTATGCGTCATGTGAATCGTGCCATCACTAATCGGTGTTCCCCAAGCACTGACTTTTGCATGAGTAACAATAGGTGATATGGCAATTACCGTTGCAATAACGGCGGCCATTGTTCGAATAAAGTTTTTCTTCTTTGTCTTCATGTTATTGTCCTTTCCTTGAAAATGGGCATAAGAAAAGCACTTCCATTCTTGGAAGTGCTCGTCTTTGCCTGCTTATATAGAGAATTGTTTTAGAAGTCCATAAATACTACGGTCGCTCCGCCATAGCCAACCCATTTGCCAGATTCCTGATCATATTGCATCCGTTTGAATCCGACACAATAGATTGAGAAGACCCGTGTGTCTTCCCACCATGCTCGGTGAGCATCTGAATTAAATAATCCGTTGTAGCATGTATCTACATTTACTCCGCCGGATATATTCACTTCTGTTCCCAGATGACCATTCGGCCGCCAGTGATCAAACTTTACAGTTGCCTCTGCCGCTCTTGTTTTCATCTCATCAACGTGATTCGAATCGGTGGGCAATCTCGAAAGCCCAATGCTCTCGCGGTAGTCATTGATTCGTGAAGATAACTCAGACATATCTACGTAGTACCCATAGATTCTCTCCGTCTTTCCACCACCCATATCAATGTCGATGATCTCGTAACCATTCTCTTTGGCCGATTTATCGATGTCGAATGGTGTAGGTTCTGGCGTTGGAGTAGGTGTCGAAGTTGGAGTTGCCGTAGGTTCCGGCGTTGCTGTTGGAACCGAGGTCTCTGTCGGAACTGGCGTCGCAGTTGCTTTTGGAGCTTCTGTCGGAGCCGGATCATTGGCAGGAGCCTTCGTTGGGTTCGTTTCTGTTGGTTTAATCTGTTCTGTTTCCGAAACAGATGGTTCTGTCAAATCAGGCACAACAGTATCACTCGCCGAGGTTGCAACGCTTGACGTCGTTTCCGATGTTGTAGTGGATTCTTCTTTGTTTTCGGTTGTTTCTTCTTGTGTCTCTACTGAATTAGTAGTAGTGATCTCGTTATCGTCTTTCCTAATTTCTGTAACACTCTGATTCTTGCAACCAACGATTCCGAGGACCACAGCTACGATCAGAACAGTAGAGATGAACTTTCTGTTCCTCATACTGTGACCTCCTATAAGACTTCCTAAGAAGTGTTCTTACTTGCAATATAACTGGTTTTTGCGAGGATGTCCATAGGATTTCACAGCAGAGTGATCAGAATCACATCATGAGTCCCATTATTGGGCCAGTGTCCTCAGCCGGGATGTTTTCTTCAGCAGAGAAGGGAAGTCCTTCCTGCTCATCACCTGTAATAGGAACATCTGGCGCTTTTGTCTGCGTCTCCAAAGCCTGTTCTTCCTTCTGCCGCTCTGCAACGCTATCCCTGTACTGCTGAGCAATTGCCAGCGACTGGGTGTATGCATCAAACACGGCATCTTGAATTGCCTGCCTCATTTCAGCAGTTACCGGGTGAGCAACCTCGTAATAGACCTTTTCACCCTTTCTCTCTGCTTCTCTCTGCGGCATCGAAATGAACAGACCGTTTGCGCCTTCAACAATGCTGACACCACGTACCATAAATGATCCTGCGATAGTGATATTGGCAGCAGCTTTCTTTGCTGCACCTTCTTCACTATTCATCCATGTGATTCTTGCTGTTACTCTTGGTGTTTCCACCGGATTATTCTTGTTATTCATTTTTCTTCACCTCTCAATCCAAGAATGTGCTCTGCGATAAACAGAGCTTTCCGAAGCTCTTCGGGATCTCCGCTGGGGACAAATCCCGTAATCATCACATCATGCCGAGGAATCTGAATGTTCACGCGCGGACAGATATGAGCTTTCGAAATCACGAGAGTCTTTCCATCCTGCGAGAGTTCAAAGGCGATAAAATCGCCATCCTTGATTCCCATTGCATCTCTGAACTGCTGGGGGATCGTTGTCCTTCCTTCAAATCCAATCTGTTTAATGTACTGTTTCATAGTTAGTTATCCTTTCATGTTGTGTATTCAGCCTCTAGGCCGTGTGTTCTTGAATGAAATCTCGAATCTCATCCGGGAGATAATCGAGAATGTCTTTGTGGTAAGTAATCTGAGCAAGTGTTATCAACGAGTCATACCTGCCTTGTTGATAGAGCTCAATCAGGTAATCACGTGTTCCCTTAAGATCAGCCATTTCATTTCCAAAGATGATCTTGTCCCTTAGATCATCTTTGTGGTTTCGTTCAGCAATCTCAGCAGCCATGGCTGTCACATTGGAAACGTGTCTGTCCAGAATGTAGTTTCTGGCCTTCAACGGAGTATCAATACCGGAAGACCTCCATCGATCAAGTGTGCGTTGCACATACTTAAGATCAAACATATCCTTCCGAAAAAGGTTGTCCTCTACAGCCAGATGGATCATTTCCATATCCACCTGGTGTTTCACCCAGTTTGTACAGAGGCGTATTTCGCTAAACCATAATGATCGACCGATGCGTTCCTCAATGAATTGTTTCAGCTCATCGACCAGTAGCTCTTCGTCTCGCGCACGCGAAGTAAGTACGAGAGTATCATTTTGTTCTTTAGTAATTTGTCTATAAGTACTTTGTTTATTAGTATTTATTTGTGACTCATTATCCGCATGCGGATTATCCGTTTGTGGATTATCCGTTTGCGGATTTTGAACAAACGGTTCAGATCCCGTATTTTCAGTCATTTCCTGAGGTTCTTCATAAATGGTATAGATAATTGACCCCAGTCTGCCTTTGTCATCGCGTTCCTGGTGGCGAACAATGTATCCTCTTCTTTCCAATTCCTGAATTGCTCTGTTTATTGCCCCAGTCGCTTCTTGGCAGATTCTCTCTAATCCTGCCAGAGAATAGTCCCAGTCATCCGGTAGGGAAAGCATCAGAGAAAGAAGCCCTTTGGCCTTTAAGGACAAGTTCTTGTCCTGTAGGTGATGATTAGACATCACCGTGAAGTTCTTGTTCTTTTCAACTCTGAATACTGACATCTTGTCTAGCTCCTTTCCCTAGGCTCGAGGTTACTGATACTGACGAACAGCAATCTCAGGGAACCCGGAATCGAAGCCAAATCTCAGGTACATCAGAGCATAAGCAATGGCTCGAAGCGACTTGTCAGGAACAATACTCGGATCAGACAGATCACAAAGCAGAATCGCGTCGCTGCAGTTGTAGATATCATAAGCAGCGTTATAGAGCGCCTGCTCGTTCAAATCACGCGGTCGAAAGCCGACTTTCTCAAACCTGATCTCATCTTCATCTACAGCCTCTCTGAAAGCGTCCCAGAGTCTCTTCTTGGATGTCAGCAGATAGCAAGCTGCCAGTGCTACATCATATCCAGTATCAATAAGGCTACATGCCTCGTAAAATCTCTTTTCATGTTTCTTGCTAAGAAAAAGCATATATGTTTCCTCCATAATTCTTGAAATTTGATATATAAACAAAAAGAGCGCCTGAAGATTTATGTGTAACCTTCAGACGCTCAATCTTGTTTGCTAGGTAGTTGTGGATGCCCAAACCGACATCCAAACCGACATTATGTCGGATTGGGATTGTTCTTTTATCCCGAATGGATAATCACCATTTTTGTGCCACAAATTCGAAAAAAATCAAGATTTGTGGCACAAAATATCATTTCTTATAACAATGGTTGATCTGCCACAATTGACTAAAAGGATTATGTGTTTTCTCATAACGATCATGTCTTTTCCATTGCATTTACTGATCTGAAAAATCCGTAAAAGAAAAGCTCCAGAATTTTCTGAAGCTTTACGTCAGTTTATTGAAATTGTCTTAGTCGGGGTAATAGCATGATCCCCCCTCAAATTGCTCGAATTGCTTAATCCTTCAAACAAGATATCGGAACTACAAACACGCCGTCTTCACGCTTATAGGCAAAAGGTGCAATTCCACACAAAACCATCATAAACGCTGGCTTGTGCATCTTATCTGTATCTATCTTCTCTGATAAAGTGATAAGATTATGAGCGCCTTCGTTTATCAGAACATCTCCTCCAAGTTTTATTTCGATCAAACCATATTCACCATTTCTGAGATGAACAACAGCATCGCACTCAAGTCCCGTTTTATCTCTGTAATGATATACATCCCCATCAAGGGCATCGGCATATATGCGGAGATCTCTGATGCAAAGATTCTCGAAAATCAATCCCATCAGTTTCAGATCGTTTACCAGATCCTTCGGCCCTATGCCGAGAGAGGCCGTAGCAATAGAGGGATCAACAAAATACCTTGTATCCGTGGTCCTTATAGCGGTCTTTGACCTAAGATTTGGATTCCATGCTAAAGAATCCTCGATTACAAATAGTTTTTTCAGTGCATTCAAATATGAATATACGGTTTCTTTATCGAAGGTATCTGTATCATTAAGTATAAGATCATCTCGAATCGTTTCAAGGGAGGCCTGTGTTGAGACATTCCGTGCATACGATCTCATCAGTCGCTTAGTTCTCTCAGGATCTCTTTTTACTCCGTCAACACGTGATATATCATCGTTCACTACTGCATCAAAATAATCACGCGCTTGCTTCAAAGATACTTTTTCTGATTTTCCGATAGCCTTTGGCCATCCGCCTCGGCATATGTAGAAAGAAATATCATTAATGTCGTGGTCATCGGATCCGGAAATATCGCTTCCTTCGAACATTGCTCCAAGAGAAACCTGTCCGTTTGAATCTCTGGATTCATATAGTGACATAGGGCGCATTTTCATCCTGACTATTCTTCCGGTTCCCGTATGCGTACTTTTATCAAGTTCCGGGGGAACAGATGAACCCGTAAGAATAAATTGGCCGAAGTCATCTCTTTGATCTACTTCATAACGAACAGCGTTCCACAATGTTGGTGCCAATTGCCATTCGTCAATCAAATGAGGCACATCACCTTCGAGAAGAGCAGATGGCCTAAGTCTGGCCATTTCCTGATATTGTAAGGTCTTATCTGGGCGATCCATTTCAATAACACTCTTGGCAATATGTTTTGCAGATGTGGTCTTTCCACACCATTTTGCGCCTTCAACAAGAACCGCACCTTTTGATTCAAGATGATCTAACAATACTTTATCTGAAACTCTTGTCATGTATTCTTTCATAGAAAACCTCCATATCATTGAAGATATTATATCGTTTTTATGCGGATTGTTCAACGGCAGTCGAGTATTTGGACTATTTTTAACCGAGTATTTGGACGCGTTTTGATCGAGTATTCGGACGAATTTTGCCCTGCTATTTGTACTAGTCAATATAAGTGGACACGAAAAATGTTTTTCTTTAATTCTTTTTTCTGCCGGTAGACACCGGCGATGTTTTTTGTGCTAATTCTTTTCTGAAAGTAGACACTTAAGTCTTTTTTCTCTCTCTTTCTTTTTCAGAAGTGGACACCACCTCTGAAATGCCGTGTTTATCGGTCTTTGAACGTTTCTTCTTAACAAACTTCGGTTCAGGACTTAAGCCTCTCTTCGAAAATGTATCTTTGCGTTCCAATTCGCCGTGAATATATCTCTTGTAGTAGTTATCAGGAGTATCGTAGCCGATGGCATAGGACGGTCTCTCGCTGTTGTAGTACGTAACATACTTGGATATCCGTTCTCGCACATTTTCAAACCGAATCGCCTTTCCCATATTGAAATCGATATACAGTTCTTCCTTGATCCAGCCATTTAAGGACTCATTCACCGGATTGTCAGTCGGCGTACCGGCTCTGGACATAGATCGGATTATATTCGTGTCCTTTATCAGCTCGTTATAGGCTACTGACGCATACACAGAGCCCTGGTCCGTATGCAGGATGGTCGGTTCTTCGCTGCCTCTCAACAGCTTAACGATATCTTCCAATCCTTCTATGTACTGATTCCGAAGTCCTCTCTTGTTTGTCATTTTCCAGGTCAGGATCTGTTTGGTAAATACATCAAAATAGAATGTTACCTCAACATATATCCAACCGTTTCTAATGACTGTCATATCAGATACAATAACTTGTCTAGGACGATCCACAGTCTCCCATGTGCTGAATATCAGATTCGGATATTTGTCCTTTATCTTTCTGGGGTGAGGTCGCTGCTTATGCTTGGTTTCTGACTTTATCCCAAGATATCTGAACGCCTTATAGACATAGTTCTCACTACATGTCACACCATGGTTGTTCCTGATGTATGCACGAACCCATCTGTAGCCATGTGATGGATGTGCTTTGTGGACTTCAGCAACCAGCTTAATAACCAGTTGTTTCTTATCTTCAGCCTTCGGCTTTCCGCGATTCTTCCACTTATAGTATCCGGATCGGCTGACACCCATCATGTCGCACAGAAGAACTACATCATATTCACGGGAAAGTACATCTACTATCCCGTATTCTTCGGCTTTAAAGGAATGTAGACTGTTTCCCCAGTCTCCGTCTTCTCTACGGCATAACTTTTTTTTAGCCGTTCATTCTCTATTCGAAGTTTCAGGATCTCTCGTTTATAGTTCTCTTCCGTTCTATCTATGCCGTCAGGCAGCACATCTGCCGTTGTTGCATCGGCTCTGGCCAGGCCCTCAAGACCGCCTTCTTCATATTGCTTTAACCATTTCTTAAATGCGCCGACAGATATGTGATTTGCATCGCAGAAATCGGTTATCTTGATATCGGGATTACCTCGGAATGTTCTTATCAGAAACTCCTTCTGAAGGGGATCAAGATGCTTACCCATGTGGACTCTCCTTTCCGGCAGATATCCTATCAGCAGATGTTCTCTGCGGCCGCTGAAGTTGATTCTCGTTTCGGGCTACGCCCTTCACTCGAATCAACTTCTTTTAGAATACATCATTGCTGTTATTTTTTCTGCCTTTCGTGTCCACTTTTAGAGTAGCATCAATTTTGTAGCAGTCAATATTAATAGACCAATACTTTATTCATATACTAATTTCCGATCTGATCACTACACCGTCCATATCATCTAATTCGTGGTCAATTAAACTGCTGATTTTCTATACCAAGGGTTACCCCTGATCCGAGTTCATTATAGCATTACTCAGCTAATAGAAAATCGCTCCTATTATCTGAACAAAATTCGGTAGAAGCGATTTCATCGTGCACTATCATGCGCATATTTCACATAACCGTGCATAACTTTTTATAGTGGTGTGATGTCCTTCACCCATTTTTAGTAAAACGGGGTAACGAACTTTCGTTCTGTTTAGAACGCCCTGATATCAGGGGTTAGCGGTCGATACTCTTCATCGTCGGGAAAACGAGCCATGTTCGACGAAAGCCTACAAATCTCGTTATATCAGCGATTTTTCTTTGCGACCATGTCACGTTTTTTCCTGTGAGTCTTCATAAATCTTCGCAGTTGGTCGCAAATCTGTCGCAAAGTGGTCGCAAGTCGCAAAGTCGCAATCTCATCCGGCTAGTTGCGCAGTTCTCAAACGATTGAAGAAATCAGCAAAATTGTCGAGTTCCGATTTCTTGAAGTCCTTGGTCGCATCTGTGTAGATATCCAAGGTTACTTCGATGTCATTGTGTCCGAGGATCTCCTGGATCACCTTGATGTTCACACCGGCCTCACACAATCTGGTAGCAAATGTATGTCTCAGATTATGATTGCTGAAGGGGGGAAGTGTCACCGGATCCTTCTTGCCTTTGTGATCGAGAACTTCGAAATTACAGTCTCTTATGATCCTGCGCAATGCCTTGTTCAGTGTTCCTTGATGCTGCACATCACCGAAGCGGTTGATAAATATGAAATCTGTGAACCCATCTATAACGGCCTTACAGCTGAGTTCTGCCTCTTTCTGATACTCCCGTTCCATCAGGAAGGCTTCCTTTACTTCGGGAAGCATCGGAATGATACGCTCGCCAGCCTTTGTCTTCGGTGTGTTGACTACGAAGTTGCACTGTTCTGTGGATCCTCTTTGCTTGTAGTAAACAAGCGTGTGATTCACGCTGATCGTCTCTCCTTCGAGGTCAATGTCGCACCATCTGAGTCCGCAGATCTCTCCGACCCGCATGCCGGTCCACATCATAACAATAAAGACCGGGTACCATCTGTGGTACTTGCTGTTCTTCGCAAGGAACTCCTGAAACAGTTCCTGTTGCGGAATCGTCAGCGCCTTTCGCTTCTCCGTCTCGAAGTTACGCGCCTTTTTGAGTTCTTTCAACGCATTGTCTGCGGGATTGTACCTGATGTACTCATCATCTACACCAATCTGGAGAACCTGATGCAGTATCGAATGGATACTGTCGAGGGTGCTGACCTTGATGCTCCGCTCTTCCGCAAGGTAATTGTAGAAGGCTCGCACGTCTGATCTCTTCAGATTCGAGATCCTGCTCTTACCGAAGTCAGGCTGCACGAAGTGTGTGTACATGTAGATGTAGTTGGATCTGGTGTTGTCCTTCAGGCCTCTTTTCAGCTGATACCAAAGATCGTACAGATCATTGATGGTCATTGATTTCACTTCAGAGGTCTTAATTCCATCGAGCGCATCCCGGAGCACTTCGTCTTCCATCTGTCGCAATTCCTCAAGGGTCTTCGCACTGATAGAGTGCCGGTTGCCTCGCTTATCGCGCCACTTGTACTCATACGTTCCGCTAGATCGCTGATATTCACCTTCTTTCAATATACGGTTCTTGTCATCTTTTCTTCTTCTTGTCATACACATTCTCCTTTTCCAATAATGAAAAAAGAGAACACGCTTTAGCTGATTATAGCCTCAACGTGTTCTCATTGTCCATCATTTAATTACGTCTCCAATGGTAGATAATCTATAACATCTCATTTCTACCCATCAGATCGAATACATTTTGGAAAGATAGTCATCGAGTTTCTCACGCTTGATCAGGCGCTTGTTACCAACCCAGAGGACAAACGAGCAGTTATCAGAATCGGAAAGTTCACGCAGTTTGTTGATCCCGATATTGAAATATGCCGCTGCCTCTTCAAGTGTAAGGTTGGATTTTTCCCAGATAGGTATCTCTTTTGGCATAATGCTCGCCTCCTTACATACTCATTGTCGGACCTTGTCGGTCGTCCTTCTGTCTGTTCTTTCGTTCTCTCACAGGGCGGGGATGGGGTGTCCCTTCTTTCTTGGGTCGAGAATCAATGATGCCTACAAGATCTGCAGCAAGGTTAGCACCGACGCTAACAACGTCGTAAGCAGACACGGGAACAGGAGCCGGTGATACAGCCTCTCCGTCTTCTCCTGCAGCTGGTCCTGCAATTCCTTCTGCATCTTCTCCAAATCCGAAGCATATTTCTCGTTCAGCTTCCCAACCTGTTTCGTTAGCTCCTCCTGATAGTTCATCGCTCTGGAACTCCATTCTTCGTTCCACGTCTTCGCCTGAGTTTTCAGGTCTTCCTTCCAGGTCTTTTGGTTTCCCGAATGAATGCTCATCGTCTGTTCCAGGTAGCATTTCAGCACGTCGCTGGTCGCCACACTCTTGACGGTATCCTTGATTGTGTCGATCAGGGTGGTATGGTATCTCAGTACCCGTACGAGTGCCTTCCAGTTCTCTTCGCTGACCGTGAAGAATGCTGTCCCTTTCTCCGCGGCCTTCAGTTCCTGCATACATGCTTCTTTCGCTTCGTTGAATTTCTTCTCGTAATCTAAATTCATATTCCATTACCTCCTTAAGGTATTTATCTTTGTGCAGTCGGTTATCTCTGCACCGGTACCCGTCTGGGGTAGTGTAAGTGATATACTTCCTGCTGTCCGTCCATGCGACATCGTATCCGAGGTCTTTCATGAACTTCACAAATTCGTCTTTTGTTTTCGCTTTTCTCATGACCGTTTCAATCGCTGCAACCAGTCTCATCTTCCAACTCTGTCTTCGATCCACGGCTCTGTACTCTCTCGCACTCATGTCTTTTGCTTTCTTTTTCTGCTTCGGAGGAAGGATAGAAAGCCCATGTCTCTGACAGATTTCATCACTCAGTTTTCGTAATTCCTTAAGAGTATTCGGTGTCTGATGAAGCTTCTTTCCATCCTGAAAGCTGACGGAATTCACTACAAAATGTGAGTGGATGTGCTTCGCATCGCAGTGGGTAGCAACCAGAACTTCGTACCCCGGCCATGCTTTCTCGGCGAACTCTTTCGCAATCTCGTGTGCTTCCGCGTGGGTGATCTTCTCGTCCGGATGGAATGATTGATCGTAGTGATAGAACATCATCCCATCTGTTTTCTGGAAAAGAGTTTTGGTTGTCATGAAGTCCGCGTAAGCATTCATCCCGGAACAATTTATCCCGGTCAGATATCGGATCCCGGTTGTTCTGTCGAAGGTTTTATCCTCTCTGGAACAATAGCTGATGACTTTTTTCGCGACCGATGCGGACTGGCTTTTCTCTTGAATATAGTTAACAGTCGCCATAGAATCGCCTCACGATCATATACAATTCACTCTTGATGGTTTCAAGTTTGCCGACAAATTCATGAAAACTCTCCACCCGTGCTTCGCCGGAGTTGATCTTTCGTGCAATCTGGTTGACGTTGTTGCCGATCCGCTTGAGTTCTAGAAGAGATCCGTGGAGATCTTCGCTCTCGATGAACTTTGCTCCGCGAGCTGCATCGACCACAAAATCCGTGACGCTTCTCTTCGCACGCCTGGCATTTTTGACGATGTCTTCTTTCTCTTTTGGAGTCAGATGGAGCGATAAAGTTGCACTTCTTTTCCTCGTTTTTGGCTTCTTGGAAGGCTCGTTTTCTTCAGCATTTTCGAGTGGGTTCGGGCTACCGCCCGATTCTTCCGCGTTTGGTGGCACGCCAAATGCTCTGCTTGCCTTTTTTTCTTCTTCTACTTCTACATCTCTGGTGGCTTGCCACTGAGTGGATGGATTGGCTGAAAAAGAAAAGGTTTTCTGCTCCTCTTTCGCGTCTGCGTTATCGTTCGTTTCTGCGTCCACTTGTGACGCTTGTGACGCTGTGACGCTTTCTTGGAGAGGGGGGGTAAAATTAAGCGTCACAGCGTCACGCATCTTCCACCATCCTTTCCGGAACAGGGACTTCGTCCTTTGGTTCGATCAAGAGTAGAGTGATTACTCGACCGTCACGCTCACGGTTCCTGTCGAACAGGATCCCGACCCTTTCAAGATCCAGTCTCTTACGATAGAGTATCCCGCTCATAATGTGAGCCGGTCTGTCGATCCCGAGAGTCGTCATGAGTTCTGTAGCACTTCCTTTGAACTCTTTCTTTGTTTTGATGTATTCCACGACCTTCCATACGTCCGGATCACTCTCGAGAGAGTCCATGTATTTCGAAGTGTCTCTTACACAATTCCATCGGCAGTGTGTGTTATCAAACTTCAGGGTAAGAACATGTCCCTCATAATCTCGGCAGCTGCAATAGAGTTTCGCCACCTCGTCCTCGAACTTGTCCTTTTCCATGAGAAAGTTTCCATCCGATCCACCAGTCAATCCGTTCGATCCCGAAATATTATTCATAGGGGAAATGGATTTACACTTATTGGTATGGTGTATTACCAGAATCGTGATATTATTGTTGGTAGAGAACTCGTGTAGGGATCTCAACACGTTGTAATCATCTTGGTATACGGAAGCTGACCCGATTGCTTGACCTTTAATCGCGGCCAGCGTGTCAATTACGACAAGGCCGATGCCAGGATGATTATTCTTTTCCTCTGCCAGTTGTCGGAGAAGATCTCCTCGGAGTGACAGGGAATTCGTTGCGTAATAGAAACCTGGGGAAACGGGAGTTCCATTCTTGTTCACCCGATCCTGAAGCCGCTGTTCTCCATCTTCAAGACAGAGATACAATACTTCTGTCATGGTTACGTCGTGATTCCAAAGGGGGATTCCGGCAGCAACATGGAGTGCGATGTCCAGTGCCAGCCATGACTTACCACATTTCGGATCACCGGCAAGAAGGAATACTCCAACACTGGGAAGAACTGTGTCCACCAGATGCGGTTTATCTTCAAACTCTTTGTCCATCAAATCTTCAAGGGTGTTCGTTCCCAAAGGTTCATATGATTCATAAGTTTCATACATAATTTGTTTTGTCCTTTCTATAGTTTCTTCTTTGCCCGTATTTACCGTCCACTCCCGGGCAGGAAGTCTCCCCCGAAATGAGGGTTTCTTCGGATCTCCTTCCCCCAGGATCGAAAGTCCTTCTTACCTCGCTCATTGGGTGTGACGGCTCACGATGCTCGTTCATCGCTTCAACGCTCGGCCTGTGACTACGGGTAAGGTTCCTATGGAGAGGAAGGAACTGCTATTCAGTTTTCAAGGTTCATGGAAGATGTCGAGTTTCATCTTCCTGGTGTCTGGTTTCATCACTCCTTTCCGATTAAGAAAGCCCCGCAACCACAAGGTTACGAGGCTTTTCCTCTTTTCTTCGCGGTGCCGATTTCTTATCGTCACCCTGATTGTAAAGCCGTTTTTTTCGGCTGTCACTTGGAAGTTTCATGGACAATTTTTCGAACAGTTTTTGGGACAAGTACCGGAAATAATATGTTGCAAACAGGATTGGCACAGTAAATATCTCTCCTCTTTTCATCCTCCATATACTTTCTCAGACTTTATTACAAACTTACACATATATTCATAGCAACGGTTTATTAGGTGGAAAGCGAAGAAGAATCTTCAAGTATTCACTTAATCGCTTATTCATAGCATCAGCTTTTTTCTGTGCTTCTTCATATAACTGTATATCATTCCCCTTGAATACAATATCAACTCTTCTTTCAACTTCACCTGCTATATGAGTGTAATCTTCAGGATAGGCATAGTAACACTTGCGGCAGACTTCAGGATCTTTTTTGCTCCAGTTAGGGCAGTGTTCGCAAGCCCATGATTTGTCTCTGTTTGCAGAAGGACACAACAACATAAAATAATCCGTATCCATCATATCATCAGGGTCTCCACCTATTTCGTATGGTATTCTATGATCTGGCTGAAGAAGTCTCTCGGAATACTCTTCGCCATACATATGACAACGAGCACCATATCGTTCAATCAACGCAGCTTTGAGTTTCGCCGACAATTGCGTGCGCCCGCCACTTTTTGCTAACTGGTTTTGCTGTTTGGCAGCCTCCCAATCTCCAAACGTGTATACAGCGATACTCTTTCCATCCTTATCTTTTCCTTTTCCCGTTATTAGCGGAATTCCTAACTCCCGCACATCTCGAGCAGCTCTCGGTGCGTGTTCATATCCAGCATTCTTAAGGTCTTCGGTAGTACAAGATCCCTTTCTAAGAATTGTATCTATCACAAATCTAGCGCGCTTGTTCGTGACACTATCAAGCACCACAAGAAAATCTGAAGGCAAATCATCTCTGTTCATTATACTCACGCCTCCTTTGGCATCATATCGAAAATTGACATTTGACTGTATGTATCTGGTTTGCGAACTAATCCCGGACTAAGATACAAAGATTCATATGTAATAGCTTTTTTCCCCATCAACGTTGCTTGAGCTGATACACCAGCATTTATAAGCAAATGTTGCAGATTCAAATTGTCAGGCAGACTGCGTCCAATAACCTTATCTCCAGTTTGTCCATCATAACTTACAATGTACCGAATATTACGCGCATTTAGAGTACGCAGTGCTTCTACAAACTCCTCGAATTGCACACCTGATATATATCTGTTGTCACGTGGGTCCTCCTGGTTAGATGTTCCCTGATACGGCGGATCCATATATATTAAATCCCCAGGTGTTGCCATTTCAAATATTTCTTTATAATCAACTGAAAAAAAACGAGTCTTTCCTTTCAAGAGTTGGGATATCCTCATCGCATTCTTTTCAACTATATCTGGCTTTGTTCCAAACCTTCTCTTGTCACAGGATTGATTCATTTCTCCATCAGAATTGTAACGTACCGCTCCTTTTACGACACGAGCCAACATAAACAGCATTCTAGCCGGATCTTTTTCTCCGTCATTGAATTGGCTTCGGATTTTGTAAAAGTAGTCAATATTATTCTCACCAGTTTCAAACTGGCGTTGCCAAATCTCTCTATACTCTTTTGCCAATCGTTCAGGATTTTCGACACATTCCTTCATAAGTCCCGTCAGCGGCGCATTTATGTCATTAACGACAAAAGAGCTACATAATTTGTTTTGTGCAGCTAATATAGTCACAGCGCAAGTACCAGCAAATGGTTCATAAAGAGTATGGATATCATCTGGAAAGTATCGAATTATCTCTGGAGCAAGAAGGCGTTTGCTACCTTGATACTGAACTAGATGCGGAACCTTTGCCATTTCACTTACCTCGCAACAATCTGAACAAATGTATATATTTTTATATTATAGCATTTTTATACAAAGAGAATAGTTCGGCGAGCAGCCCTGAACTATCTTTCTTGAACTATGTCTCTTGTTTTCTTTCCATTGTACATGAACATGGATTGTTTGAATCTCTTGGAAGTTTTGAGACTTCTTTTCGAACATATGGGGATAAATACAGACCTAATATGTTGCAAACGGAAGATCAGAGTCCTTTATCAGATCATCACGTTTACGAGGAATAACGTAGTGCCAAAGACACAACCCGAACATGATCATCGCTTCTCTCTTCCGATCATATAACCGACTATATTCGACATTCAGTTCATGAGCAATCGTATTGTCATCCTGAACGAAAGTAGTAAGGAAGTATTGGTTAATGACACCGGCATACAAATTCCCATCCGGGCAAGACCGCAACTTTGATATCGTTTTTTCAACGAGTTCTGTGAACCATTCAACTTTGATATAGTTGACTATGATGACCGAGAGATCATGCTTCCCTTGGTCCGGATCGAGCTGATCCAGAATATCCAGCGCCTTAAGATAATCTAGAGGTGGGGCAGGATAGAGCAAAGCATACTCATCCGCATTCTCTCTCCTTAGCACAACCAGATCCGAATAGAGAGATAAGATCTTCTTGGACTTCTTTTTTATTATATTCATATCAACTCCGTATATAGTACAGAGTGCAAGTATTCTTTGCCAGGCAACCGTGTCGTGTCTTCCCATCGCGCTTCTCCTTTTACCAGTGTTTGCCAAAACCGAACATATATTTCTCTGTTCCTGGTCGCATATTAACACGAATTTATGTTCGATTCAAGGTCAAAACCGAAGGAAAATGTTTACAATTTGGTACATGCATCCACAAACCTCCAAGCGCCTAAGAACAGGAGATTTGTAAACTTTTTGTGGCATCCCCAAAAGCGTTTGCTGTCCTAATATTAGGACAGCAACGAGAGCATACTGAAAAGTTACGGAACGTTACGGAAGCGGATTTATTCTACGATTTTGATTTCATTTATCTAAGCATTATGACCGATGATTTATCAATTCTAAGTTGGACACTAAAATCAACCCATAAATCATGTTTAGCATTTTTACGCAATCAAGTTTCGTTTTCTTTCGTAGTGTTCTGCCATGTGCTATCCAGTGACGATTCAATCCCTTAGGCTCTTTATTCTTAAAATCTGAATCTGCCGAAAAACTGTCCATAGTTTTATCAAATGTCATCATGAACGCAATCATGGCATATTCTTCATGAGATAATGCTTTCTCATTATTCAGTTTATCTTTGATTACTTTAATTCGGTATTTCAGTTTGTGTGTCGAATTCTCACTGACAACTGATAGAAGACCATCAAATACCGCAGTAAACCCAACAACTGCCAAATCATTCTTTTTTTCTCTAAATGCTTCGACGGACTGAAGGTATAAACGTGCAAATGGGGTTATTTGCGTAGAAGATGCTGTCTTGGATATGGTATCTTCTACTTTTTTAAATCTGTCGCGTATCATATACTGTCTGAGGAAAGAATTGACATTTGGGGCTGCTAAAACATCTTCAACGAATTCTTGACTCATATAATCCCAACACACATACTGCGCGTCTCCCAAGCGCTCAATAGCTTTAAGCCGTTGGCCAATTTCTAGCATTAATTGACTTCCAGCTACTATCTTAGGTTGGATTTCCTCAACAAACAATGCTATTGGTCGAAGTATCTCTCGTAGCTGATGTAAGCCTTCAGTAATTGGACGGATCATTTCCCGTACATAAGAAAGAGTCTCGTACAAACCGGAAATGCCAGGGAAGATCCAATCACTGTTTTGATTATTCATGTTCTAGTGTTACCTTTCAATTACTGTAGCTTTTGATACATTTTCATTAATTCAGCGACAATATCCGACTCTTCCAAATCAAGTGAGAACCCATACGCTTTCATAACAGTTTTATCATTGGCTTCATGAGCCTTGTGAAGTTCAATCGGCATGGTAAGCGGATCGTAGAGATCTGCTAGACTACTGTCAGGATATAGAGAACGAGCATCGAGAATAGAATTTGCCGTCTGAGCAATCTTTGCTTTCTGTTCCTCGGTAGGTGATGGCCAAGGGAAAGTATTATATACAACACTTCCTGTATATCGATAGTCACTTTTTAAGCGTCCAGCGATAGTGCGCATCCACGCCATATGAACTGACGATGTCAACACTCCAAAATGATATAATGAAACACCAGAAACTATCGAAACAAGATTACTAGCTATAACATCAGGAGTCGAGTATCCAATAGGAATGTACTCTCGTCTTTCAGAAGATGTGCTAGGAATAATCAAATAGTCTTCATCCGGTTGAGAAATATAGAAGAATAGATGTGGTGTCTTCGCTTTTTCTCTTGTAGGCGCAGCCGTACTATTCAGGCGCATATTCCTTACAGCCTCTAGTCGCTGACATAATTCCTTACTCTTTTTCAAGTCGGAAGGTGTAGCATTCTTTAACCATAAGCAATATCTTTCTTTGTTGTTAATAAACTCTTCTGCACCAACATACCTGCGGATATACTTCTCCAATTCTGGCTCTCTTTTCAAGATTTCATTTTTCTCTTCCTTGGATAGGACTAAATTTCCTCCATCAGCGGGCTTGTTCCCAAGAAGCATTGGTTCCACATCGCATAGCGGCTTGCTTCGACTTGAAATACAAATGCTAGGGGCATCAATTAAATAGGGATTTATAGAAATAACAGATTTCCGTACATTTCCATCATATATATATTTTTCTTTCCCCGTTGGAGATACAGAAAAACCTATGATCACACAATGAACATGTGCTTTTATGCTTGCTTCACTATCCCACCTAAAAGTCCGATGCGCAAAATTTATCTGAACACCATATCTCTCCATCAACGCACCCCAAAGTGGTGCAACCTGTTCGCCTTGCGTAATACTGTTAGTAGAAACAAGTGCGGCTTGTATTCTTGTACCCATCATGAAAGCGCAGGCTTTGAAATACCAAGCACCAACATAATCAATACTATTCGAAAGTTTTATCTTCCCAAATATCCTTACTGCGTCATCCTTTTGTTCCTTTGTCATCATCGATGCTCCGACAAAAGGCGGGTTACCCATAATGTATGAACACTTTTCAGATACTACGACCTCATTCCACTCTATTTGCAGCGCATTTCCTTCAACTATGTTCACATATGATTTAAGCGGAAGAAAATCAATCTGCTGATATACAATTTCTTCGGTTTCCTTTAACATCTGGTTTTCCGCTATCCAGAGTGCAGTCTTAGCCACTGAAACAGCAAAATCGTTTATCTCGATCCCATAAAACTGCGAGAGATTTACTTTAATAATGCTTTCTCCTGCTCCGAAATCAGCTAGAGCTATCTGGTTAGGATTAACAGAGCGATCGAGTTCTGTAATGTCTTTGATGACTTCATTTTCAATTTTACGCAGGGAAAGATATGTTTCAGTAAGAAAGTTTCCGGACCCACAGGCCGGATCCAGAAAAATTAACGAACCGAGTTTGTTTTGGAAATCCTTGAGTTTCTGTCTCTTCACATTCGGTTGCTTCGACTCTGAAATATCGTTATACTCTTCTTTCAATTCATTAAGAAACAACGGGTCTATGACTTTATGAATATTCTCGATGGAAGTGTAGTGCATTCCTCCCTTACGACGAGTGTCCTGATTAAGTGTGCTTTCAAAAACTGCGCCAAAGATAGTAGGGGAGATCTCCGACCAGTTAAAATCGGACGTTTGGGTCATCAATTCATGTGTCTTTTCATCTATCTGTGGAATTATGATATTCCTGTCAGCAAACAACCCTCCATTAACGTATGGAAATGCCAAGAGTTCTGGTTCGTCATTTCTATCACGTTCCTCCTCTTTTGTATCAAGTACACGAAATAGATCTTTCAACCCGTTACGGAGATGCTTTGTGTTAAAGCTTTTCATATAGTCACGAAATTGGTACTTCCCGAAAAGGCCAGCATCTTCAGCATAGTAGCAGAAAACTAATCTTACACAAAAAAGGTTGAGGCTCTTGTACTCTTCCTCTGTTGGTTCTCCAGGAATCTGATTGATAAGAGAATCATATATATTTCCAATCTGGTCACCAGCTTCCTGCGAAACCTTTAATTCGCGCCGAATGTGTTCAACCTTATCATCATACAAGAATTGTAACGTGGTATACTCTTTTTCCAAATTGCAAAGAGACACCTTGATAACTTCGTCTTCCGGCTTTCTTGCTTCCATGTTATATATCCAGATTTCCGCAAAGTTGGAGATCACAATCCAACGAGCCTTCTCACTACGAGGGAGACCATTATCATACATTTTCGCTTGTTCATACGGTGTCATACCATTATGACTGGCCTGGGATTTGTCTAGCGCTATACCTAAACTCTTTTGCTCAATAAGCACATTGGTTTCTGGAATATAGACATCAATTCGTTTGGTGTTCCCATCTGGACCAATGACTTTCTTTTGAAAATCAAGCCGATCCGTCACTTCTGACTGAGAAAAGACATTTTGGAAAAGGTCAATCCAATAGGATCTATCGTCCTCATCTTCTCTTCCTCGCCCTGTCCATTTATCTATGAATTTCTTTAGTCCTTGCTTGTTGATAGAAACCGCCATATCTCGCTACCTCCGAAACTCTATGTTCCTGATAGTACTCTTCTATTATAACATTTGAGGAAGATAGAGGCTGTCTATTCCTATCGCAAACGATTCTTTATCACTGATGTATAAACCGATGTTTTCCGTTAAGAAATAATAAAATCATGAAGACCAGAGCTTGTTTTATCATATATATAATTAACTTTGAAAGAATTCTCAGTAACGGCTTCAGCCATTGCCGAAACAAACATAGTCCCATTACTAGTACACATATGAAGATCTTCCATATTACTCGCTCGCATATGATATGCTATCCCTTCATCGGTGATAACCAACAAAGCAATTCCATGAGCGCGAGCAAATTGGTAAGCACCTTTCTGATAATACGAAGTAGTAACAAAGATCCCTTTCTGAGCACCAAGGCTCTGCATTTTAGCATACAGTTCCGCTATTTTTTCTCGCTTAATTGGACCTTTATATCGCTTGCATTCAACCAAGCATACGAATGATAATCCCATATATGAAAATGTAATTTTGCCATCTATCTGATACACTCCATCACACGAATCCATTTTTACATCATGTTCAAATCGACTGTCAGCAAGTTTACCAGCTTCCTCTTTAAGAAGCGTAAGAGAGTATTTTTCAAATTCTTGTGGAGACATATCTGTATATCTCTCATGACCAGGTATAAACATATTCAGTCTCCCGTTGCTTGCATAATCATTTATATCCGATGAATCACTTTGAAAGAAAAGCAATAATTTTCCGTTCAATGGAGTTGCCCCCGTTTACAACAATTATACAACAGAAATTTGGTCGTAAATGAGGGGCGAAGAATAGAAAAGCGACTAGGCTGATTTTGCCTAGTCGCTGTAGCGTGTTCTCTTTATTTCTGTTTATAAATCTTTAGTTCCTGGTCGCGAATTGGTCGCGAATTCGCAAATTGAAAACCTTGAAAGCCCTGATATTTCGGGTTATTTGTCAATCGACTTCATGGTCGGGAAAAGCAAAACGTCGCGGATGGCGGGGCTGTCGGTGAGGAGCATGACCAGACGGTCAATACCATAACCAATGCCGCCCGTCGGGGGCATGCCGATCTCGAGGGCGTTGAGGAAGTCCTCGTCGGTGTGGTTGGCTTCTTCATCGCCGGCTTCAAAGGCAGCATCCTGAGCCGCGAATCTTTCTCTCTGGTCAATCGGGTCATTGAGCTCGGAATATGCATTACACATTTCCCATGTATTGATGAAGAGCTCGAATCTTTCTACCTTTTCCGGATCAGACGGCTTCTTCTTTGTAAGCGGAGAGATCGCTACCGGGTGATCCATGATGAATGTCGGCTGGATGAGGTTCTCTTCACAGAACTGCTCGAAGAACAGGTTGATGATGTCGCCCTTGGTGTGACGGTCCTCAAATTCCACGTGATGCTCCTTGGCCAGTGCTTTTGCCTCGTCATCAGACTTCACGGCGTCAAAATCCACGCCTGCGTACTTCTTGATGGCATCGTTCATAGTAAGTCTCTCGAAAGGCTTACCGAAGTCGATCTCGATGTCGCCGTACTTGATGAGGGTGGTGCCGCAGACCTTTTCTGCGAGGTAACGGAACATGGACTCTGTTAGTTCCATCATGCCCTCATAGTCGGTATATGCCTGATAGAGCTCCATCAGGGTGAACTCCGGGTTGTGACGGGTGTCGACACCTTCGTTTCTGAATACACGGCCGATCTCGTACACGCGCTCGAGGCCGCCGACGATCAGTCTCTTGAGGTAAAGTTCAAGAGAGATACGGAGCTTAACATCCTCGTCGAGTGCATTGTAGTGCGTCTCGAAAGGTCTTGCTGCCGCACCGCCGGCATTACTTACCAGCATCGGAGTTTCAACTTCCATGAAGTCTCTGCCGTCGAGGAAGTTACGGATCTCCTTGATGATCTTCGATCTCTTTACGAATGTATCCTTAACCTCCGGATTCACGATGAGGTCGAGGTAACGCTGACGGTAACGCATATCGGTATTCGTCAGACCATGGTGCTTTTCCGGGAGGATCTGCAGGGACTTAGAAAGGAGCTTGAGATCTTCTGCGTGAACGGAGATCTCACCGGTTCTGGTTCTGAAAACATAACCCTTTACGCCGATGATGTCGCCGATGTCCATCTTCTTGAAATCCTGGTAGTCATCTACACCCAGGGAATCTCTGGTGACGTAGAGCTGGATGTCGCCCTGAAGATCACGGATGGTCGCAAAGGAAGCCTTACCCATGACGCGCTTAAGCATCATACGGCCGGCGACGGAAACTTCGATCTTCTGTGCCTCATGCAGTTCCTTGAGTTTCTCGGCTGCTTCCTCTTCGGAAAGTCCCTCCGGAAGCTTCGATTTCAGCTCATTGTCGAGCTTCTCGAACTTCGCTTTCGCGTCGAGGGAGTGATCCGTCACGTCGTATTTCGTGATCTGGAACGGGTCTTTGCCGTTGGCCTGAAGCTCGGAGAGCTTTTCTCTTCTGATCTTCAGAAGTTGGTTAAGGTCCTGCTGGGGTGCCTGATTGTTGTTGTTCTCGTCAGCCATTTTGCTTCCTCATTTCATTTATATCAGTCGCCGATCTTGATGATCTTGTACTTAAATGCGCCGGCCACAGTCGTTACTTCGATGACCTGGCCTTTTTTCTTACCGATGATCGCCTTACCTACCGGGGAATCCTGGGAGATACGGTTACTGAAGATGTCTGCATCCTTTGCGTTAACGATCTCGTACTGGATCTCTTCCTTGGTCTCTTCGTCACGGAGAGTTACCTTGGAACCGAGGGAGATCTTCGTCTTAGAGATCTCGGACTCGTCGATGACTTCCGCGTTCTTCAGGATCTCTTCGATCTCCATGATGCGGGCTTCGTTCTTCGCCTGTGCATCTTTTGCTTCGTCGTACTCGGAGTTCTCCGAAAGGTCGCCCTGTGCGCGTGCTTCCTTCAGCTGCTCAGCGATCTGTCCGGAGATGACGGTTTTTCTCTCTTCGAGTTCATCCTGCAGACGCTTCATACCTTCGACGGTAAATTGGATCTTCTGATTTTCTTCTGCCATGTTTTTGGTCTCCTTTTATATTTACTTATTAGTTACTTATTTATCTGCCGTCTGCTTCAAAAGCACCGGCCGCGCAGCTTCCGTGTAAGGATAATCTTATCGGATGTTCGCGTCGTTATTCTTGGTGATAACGTCATGCGCACCGCCCTCGACGATGGAGGTGGAGGATACGACTACGAGACGGGCCTTCTCCTGGAGCTCCGGGATCGAGGAGGATCCGCAGGAACACATGGTCGCCTTCATCTTGGCAAGAGAGGAGTCAAGGTTGTCCTTCAGCTTACCGGCATACGGTACATAGGAGTCAACGCCCTCTTCGAAAGCCATCTTGCCGCCTTTTCCGCCGTCGTCATAACGCTGCCAGTTACGGGCACGGTTAGAACCCTCGCCCCAGTACTCCTTAACATAAGCACCGTTGACAACGAGCTTTCTCGTCGGGCTCTCGTCGAATCTTGCGAAGTAGCGGCCGAGCATGATGAAGTCAGCGCCCATCGCCAGAGCGAGTGTCATGTGGTAGTCGTGAACGATACCGCCGTCAGAGCAAAGCGGGATGTAAACGCCTGTCTTCTCGAAGTACTCGTCACGTGCTTTTGCCACAGCGAGGACCGCGGAAGCCTGGCCACAGCCGATACCCTTCTGCTCACGGGTGATGCAGATGGAACCGCCGCCGATACCGATCTTGATGAAGTCCGCGCCGGCATTGGCGAGGTACTGGAAGCCCTCGGCATCTACAACGTTACCTGCACCGACGATGACGTTCGGGTAATTCTTCTTGATCCACTCGAGGGCACGGGACTGCCATACGGAGAATCCGTCGGAGGAGTCGAGGCAGAGAGCATCGGCACCGGCCTCAACGAGTGCCGGGACACGCTCTTCGTAGTCTCTGGTGTTGATACCGGCACCGACGATGAGGCGCTTATCGGCATCTAAGAGCTCGAGCGGGTTAGCTTTATGGAATTCATAGTCTTTTCTGAAAACGAGACCAACGAGGCAGTCATTGTCATCTACGATCGGGAGCTGGTTGAGCTTGTGCTCCCAGATGATGTCGTTGGCTTCTTTAAGTGTGGTACCTTCACGAGCTACGATGAGCTTCTCAAAAGGTGTCATGAACTCGGAGACCTTGGTCTTCGGATCCATACGGGTCACGCGGTAGTCACGGGAAGTAACGATACCGAGGAGCTTGCCGTCGGACTTACCGTTCTCGGTTACCGGGAATGTACCGTGGTTGGTTCTCTCACGGAGCTCGACGACTTCTTCCATCGTGTTGTCCGGTGTGAGGTTACTGTCAGAAATAACAATTCCGGCCTTGTACTTCTTTACTTTCCGGATCATCTCGCACTGGGACTCCACTGACTGAGACTGGAAAACGAAGGACATACCGCCGGAACGTGCCAGGGCAATTGCCATACCGTCATCGGATACGGCCTGCATAACTGCAGATACCAAAGGGATGTTGATCTTGAGCTTACTCTCCTCCTGTCCCTTTCTGTACTTTGCTATCGGAGCAGAAAGGTCTACCTGGTCAGGTGTATTCTTCTCCGTAGTGAGGTTGGGGACCAGCAGGTATTCGCTGAACGTCCGTGATTCTTGCTCAAAAATCTTCGCCATAAATCGAAATCCTCCCTTTGTATATATGATTACTCTAGAAAATATTTCATTAAATCATACCATATAAAGAGAGGGTTTTGGAAGTTTTTTATACTATCGATTTCCACATTTTTCGGCACGCGAAGCGCAGACTCATTGTGAAAGTGTCAAAGTGCTTTTCGAAAAGTGTCAAAGTGCTTTTCGATCTGCCCGAAAAGCACTCGTACCTCACTTCTTCTTCGAACCCGAGATGTTTACCTTGAGAAGGCCGAGCGCGATAGAAACACCGATCAGGATTACGGCTGTGATCGCTGCCTCTACGAGCAGGAATGTACCGTTATAAAGTCCGGAATATACCCAGACGTTCTGGTCTTCCGGTGCGTAGTCTGCCCAGAAGATAACACCCGCGAGAAGATGCGAGATAAAGCGGACAACAAAGCAGAAGAATACTGCGACGCCGATGCGCCAGAACGGGATGAGATTCAAGCGCTTGAGAGGATTCTTGACCTCGATGCGCTTCTTGTAGGATGCGGCGAAGATACCGGAAAGGCCGATCGCCGTAAAAGCAACGATATAGTCGAGCATGACCTGCGGGAAGCTGACGAGGGTTCCGCCGATCAGCTGAAGAAGGCTGAAGCCGAAAGCTACGCAGAGACCTCTCTTCAGGCCGAAGCAGAGGCAGAAGAAAATGATCGGCAGCATGGAAGCCGGTGTGACCGATCCGCCCTGGGGCATCTTGAAGAGCTCGATCTTGGAGAGCACGAAGCTCAGTGCGAGGCAGAGGCCGCCGCAGGCAACGCTCATGATCATTTCGCGGCGCTCGACCGCCTGGTTCTTTTTCTGAAGTTCGGTGGCTTCTTTCTGTTCATTCTGTGACATAAAAATACTCCTCCTGTTTGCCGGGCTCAGCAAAAAGAAGAAGTCTTCGAAACTTCGCTTATGCTCCCTCCGCCGGCATTATCCGGTTCAGGTCAAAGGGTCGATGCCAGGTGCATCCTCTCAGCCGGCGTTTCCGGCTCCCCTGTTATCTGAATCGCCGCTATTCTAGCACGAGTGCGCGGTGACTGCAATAGGTATTTTCAGATGCGGCCGATGAGGCGCTGCCATTCGTTGTCTGTCAGGCTGTCTCTGAACTTGTCGATCTCGGCGGAATACTTCTCCGGTGCGGCGTCATAGCCCATGACATGTGCGGCACCCTCGATCAGGCAGATACGCTTCGGAGCACGGATGCTGTTATAGATGTTGTCGCTCATCTCAGACGGGACCAGCTTGTCATCGGTGCCGTGGAACAGCAGCACCGGCACGCTGATGCGCGATGCGACTTTCAGAGGAGCTGCCTTTTCGACCGGGAATCCGAAGCGCTTGAGCGCGACCTTCTGCACAAGATTGATGAAAGGCCTGAACTGGAACTTATAGTTTCTCTGCATCAGGAATGACATCTGGTTATCAAGCGTGTCAAAAGAACTGTCCGCGATGACTCCCGTCAGGCTCTCGGGCGCGATGCCGGAACCGGCGGTCATCAGGGCTGCAGCGGCACCCATGGATCTTCCATGGAGGATGATGCGGATGTCATCGCCGAGGCGTGTCTCCAGGTACTGCATCCACATGACGATGTCCTGGCTGTCGAAAAGCCCGTATCCGACGAACTTTCCTTCGCTCATGCCGTGAGCGCGCATATGCGGGATCAGGATGTGGCAGTCCCTCTTCTCGAGATGGAGCTGCGCGTAGGCCGCCATGACGGACGGCATATCGTTAAAGCCGTGAAGAAGGATCACGACTTCTTTCGTCTTTTTCTTGCTTGCGGGAATGAAGTAGGCATAGAGTTTGATGCCGTCAAAAGCGGTCATCTGCCAGTCGAGGATGTTCATGCGGTTGCTGTAGAACCAGTTCTGGCCCCGTCCGAAGATATTGCTCTGGTCGATCGAAAGCGGCGACTTGTCATAGGCCGGTCTCGGCTGCGGCCGCGCGAAGAAACGGTACGCGACGCGTACTGCGTAGGAATAGATGAGGATGGCGGAAATGCCTGCCAAAAGGAGAAGAAGGGCGACAATGATGATGACCAGAATGACACCCGTGGGCATTTTTCGATTCCTCCTTTACATCACACCTGAACTTGCGCGCCGGCGGTTCGCGGCCTGAGATCATGGTTTCTCGGCGCGCTTATATAAACCTACTAACCTAAGATAATTGTACGGCCGCATTTTGACTTTCGTGTTACAGGGATGTTAGATTCTCGGGAAATCGGCGCGGGGCAAGTGTTTTC